>Ga0315275_10003263_pt1 | contig 14923 bp, 13 predicted proteins | sample YL17G03_0_MG_FD_205557 | JGI IMG/M metagenome (GOLD analysis project Ga0315275, IMG submission 205557) | Sediment microbial communities from Yellowstone Lake, YNP, Wyoming, USA - YL17G03_0 | ecosystem: Environmental > Aquatic > Freshwater > Lake > Sediment | place: USA: Wyoming | collected... | reverse complement strand
GTTTTTGGTTCATCACACCCAGCTGGAGCATCAGGATTTCATCAAATGCCAGGCGGTGACGTGCAGCTCTAAGCTGATCGGCTGAAGATGGAAAATGTGCCTGGGCCAGGGCAGTGGGGAGATCCATCAGCAGGGCGGATTGCCTCAGCGTTTCAGGGAGTGGATCTGCAATCCGGGGTGACCAATATGTGACTACATCAAACATCAAACGACGTAACCAGCGCTGGGTGATTTTAGAGGTGAGTGGATAAACTGGAACGATGCGATTAGTATGGAGGTTTTGCTGTTCCAAGGGCTCCCACTCTGGACTATTCATGATAAGTCGACCCAGATATTGGTCAGTTTTCCCAGAAAGAACAATCTGGGTGCCCTCGAGCAGGCGTTTTCCAATCCAGGGTTGGTTAAACCAAGTGACACGCAAAGAGCCAGTCCCATCGGTGAGGATGGCTTCGGTAATCTGGTAACGGCCACCGCGGATTGGACGGGTGTTGATCGAATCCACGGTGCCAATAACGGTCACATCTTCGCCATAACTCAAACGCCGGATTGGTTTGAGCTGGGTGTAATCGTCATAACGGCGTGGGAAGTTATAAAGCATATCGCCAAGAGTATTCAAGCCCAGGCGAGCTAAAGTCTGCGCATGTTTGGGGCCTATACCGGGAAGTACCGTGGTCGATGCGGATAAGGCTGCAGGCTGAGACACCGGTTTGGTCGGGCTTATCCTATGATCAGGGGGTTGACTTGCTTGATGAGGGGATTTTTTATCGGATAAGGATGATTGCAGTGGTGCTGTTTCATGTTCTGCTGGCTTTGGGGGAGTCTCGACTGGAAGGGGCAGGGGAGGGAAGGTCTCTTCAGTCTCGCGTTGGAGGCGGTTCCAGAGACCATTTAGCGTTTCGTAGCGAGACTTGGGGGATAGATTGGCATAATCATGTATACGAGTATGGACTGCATTGATCAGGTCGGCAGGTAAGCCATCGGCTTGAGCATCGGCAAGCCAGGGTTCCACCATGCGTTCAAATCCACCAATGACAGAACGGTTATCATAGTTGTGTTGAGCTTCTAAATGGATAAATTTTTTAAGTTTCTGCAGGGACGGTCTCATTGATGATTATTTTACCATCATGATGAGGGGAAAGACAACCAACGAGTGAGCAAATTGGTGCAATAAATCTTGTGCAGTCTTATTGTTCGGTCACAGCGACAAATCCCAGCCCGTTTGGTCCAACGTGTACGCCAATAACCGAAGTAACGTTGATAATGAGTGGAAGGTCTTTCACCACAGTTTTGAAGTGTTCTACAGCCTGGATTGCATCAGCTTCAGCGTTGGAGTGCAAAATAGCCAGGTGTTCAAGTGGACCAAGCTCTGCGAGCATCCTATACAGCCGTTCGATACCTTTTTGACGGGTGCGAGTCTCACCCATGCGAATCACTTTCCCATCTTCAATTCCGACAAACGGTTTGATCTGGAGAAGAGCGCTAATATTCGAACGTGCCCAAGAAATCCGCCCACTCCGATAGGCATATTCAAGTGTATCGAGCATAGCAACCAGATGGATCCGTTTGTAAACATCAACAACAACCTTTTGGATTTCTGCCAGGGTCTTACCTGCTCTGGCAGCCTGTGCAGCAGCAAGGACCTGATAGCCTAATCCGAGGGTCACATGACGGGAATCGAGGACGTGAACCTGCTTTCCGATGGCTTTGGCGGCTACCAAAGCAGTATTATACATGCCGCTTAACACACTTGAGACATGAATCGAAATAATCTGATCGGCACCCTTCTTCAATAATGTCTCATAAACTTGTTGAAATGTTCCTATGGATGGGGCAGCTGTGGTGGGCGAAATCTTCATACTGGGTAGCTGGTGATATAACTCCTCTCGTGAAATCCCACGACCATCTTCCAGACTTTGACCATTCACAACCAATATCGCTGGAACTATATGGATATAATGCTCAACGGCGAGGTCGGGGGAAATATCAGATGTGCTGTCAGTTACAATGGCAATATTCACATCAGACCTCCTTGGGTATATTTTCCATGGCGACCAAACCAATGCTATGCGGACCAAGAATGGTAGCCAAAGCCAGAGTAAGGTTTTGTTCACATAAAGGGGTGGTACGCACGTTTTGACTGATACGGTCGCGCAAGTTTTGACTTTCCTGCGCATAGGTGGTTATCCCTTGAAGCAGGGCAAGATACTTAAGATTTTCAAATTCTGCCACAAATTCATACATGATATCCACAAGATGGCGGGGGCTGCGGATTTTTTGAGTGTGCACCAGTCTGCCGTTTTCCAGGGTAAAGAATGGGATCACACCGAGCATTTCTCCGACAAATGCCTGTGCTGGATCAATCTGGCCAGAGCGGTACAAGTGAGATAAATCAGGCAGACAGAAGACGGAGTAGATATGATTAATCATACCTCTGACAAGGCGGTTAATTTCAATGCCGGAAAACCCGCGATGGCTATATTCAGCCGCAGCCTGGACCAATAAACCCAAACCGATCGCCGTATTGAGAGAATCAATGATAAAAATATTGGCAGGGCTTTTGCTGGTCTGATTTGCAAGATGGGCATTTGCGTTTGCTTGACTGAGGTGGGAGGAAAGGAGAATGACAACAATTTCTTTGTACTTCATCCCCAGCGTTGCATACGCAGATTGAAATGCATCGACCGAGGGGGGGATTGTGATTGGAAAAAGTTTATTTCGTGATGAGGGGGAATAGATGGATAAATCTTTGCTATCGGGGAGATACTGATCATTCACCTGGATAAAATGAGGCAGAACAGTGATATGCTCTTGCCCAGCGAAGGTTAATTTCGTGAAAGAGGCGGTGCTATCTGTTAATATGCATGTTCTCGGCATAGAATGGGTTTTAGTCGGATATCATTCAATCGAGATAATAAATTGATAATGAGGCTGGCCCCCATCCTGAACTTCTATTTCTTGCTGGGGAAATTCCTTGCGGATGGTATCTGCAATCGCATCCACTTCCAAACGAGATATATCTGCACCATAAAAAAGGGTGATCAACTCAAAGTGATCGGTGTGAGCTTTATTCAACAACCCCAATGTGGCATCCTTGAGGTTATTGGATGCCAAGACTAATTTCCCGTTGAGCAGGCAGATGAACTGACCTTCCTTGACATTGACGCCGTCAATTTCCACACTGCGCGTGGCAGTAGTAATCTCCCCGGTTTCGACATCACTCATGGCAGCATTCATATCGGCGACAACTTCCTTAACATCTCCTGTGGAGATCAGGCGCATCATGGCAGCCATGCCTTGTGGGATGGATGTGGATGGAATGACGGTGACATGTTTGACGGTTAGTTGTACGACAGCCTGGGCAGTAAGAATGATATTCTTGTTATTGGGTAGGATGATTACCTGATCGGTGGGTAAATTCTCAAAAGCGTTCAGGATTTCCTGAGTGCTTGGATTCATGGTTTGCCCACCCTCAACAATAGCTGAGACACCCAGGCTGGCAAAAACTCGGGCAATGCCAGGACCGGGTGCTACGGCAATGGTGGCAATCTGACCTGGCTCAACAGGTGTGAATTGGAGTGAGCTTACACGTTCATGCTCAATATTTTCCAACTGTTCCCTCAGATTCTCAATGGCTGCTTTGGTGACCACACCCAGTGATTTTATATATTGAATAGGGACGTATTCACTATCGGCAGGAACGTGAATGTGCATCCGGTAAATACCATCGCCCTCACCGAGCTGAATGGAGGTTCCCATGCGTTGGAGGTCTTCATAAAATTGTGGAATATTAAGGTCCTGGTTAGGGTGGAAATCCACGACCACTTCAAAATCCTGACCGGGTTCTAAGCTATCCAATATGTTCTCCAGCTTCATGGCTGCCAGTGGCTGTACGGCAGCCAAGGCTACATCCAGTGCAAGACCCTTTATGTAACGCAACATGCCTTCCAATATGATAAACAAACCTTTTCCGCCCGCATCGACGACACCAGCTTCCTTCAGCACAGGCAGGAGGTCGGGCGTCCTCAGAACCGAGGCATCGGCAGCAGTCACAATACGCTCAAGGATATCATACGGATCTTGGGTATCTGCTAAAGAGCTTTCGGCCTCCGTAGTAATATCTTTTGCGACAGTGAGGATCGTTCCTTCAACCGGTCGGACGACTCCCTTATAGGCAGTATTACGCCCCTGGTGGAGTGCATTTACTAATAACTGGCCATCCATTATTTCATAATTATCCAAAGCACGGGCAAAGCCACGCCATAATTGCGAAAGGATCACACCGGAATTACCGCGGGCACCCATCAATGCTCCATGAGCCACCATATGAGTAAGCTTGCCGATGTTTCGTTCGGGGGAATTGGTAATTTCATCGCAGGCAGCCTGCATTGTCAAGACCATATTGGTCCCTGTATCACCATCTGGAACGGGGAAGACGTTCAAAACATTGACAGCTTGCTGATTGGTTCTCAGCCAGATCAGGCTAGATTCGATGAGAGTTTTAAATACCTGACCATCAATGGGATATTTTTGATTGGGGAAAAGTTGTTTCGGGGTGTGGATGCTTTGTTCTTCTATATCCATAAAGTAAGCTCCTGGGAATGTTACCAATAAAAGGTAAATATACCTTAATCTGTGTCACTAACACGTAATCCACGAACGTGGACATTTACCTGCTCAACAGGCATTCCCAAGGCTTTTTCAACGTTGAATTTAATGGTATTACTGACACTAGAAGCAACAGATTTGATGCGTGTGCCATACTCGATGATGACATAGATATCGATTGAGATTTTCTGATCATCGTATTTAACTTCAATACCGTGGGTCGGGTCTTTTACGATGACCTGGGTGATCCCTTCCATGAGATTCTTCGAGGTCAGACCGACAACGCCATAAGATTGTCTGGCAGCTTGATGAGCAATCGTGGCAATGGCGCGGGGTGAAATTGTGACGCGACCAAGAGGGGTATTCTCGCTATTCATAACAAGCCTCACAAAAAAGGTTTAGGTTCTTGCAATAATTTTACAGCTTGTAATCAAATTCATTATGTGGTAATATTGCCGGGCTTAATTAAAAGTCTCGGTGTAATCGAGACGTAATTATAGCTTGAATTTTGTAATATTGGTTAGCAGATTTTTTGGTTAGAACTCTGCCCCATAACGGAACCAGGAGCATTAGAAAAGGATGTGAATTATGGCAAAGTGTGCACATTGCGGTAAGACGACAAGTTTTGGACGTAATCGTCCGTGGTCCAATAAAAGCACACGGCGGACTTTTCGACCAAACTTACAGGCTGTAACAGTCTATATGGATGGAAGGAAGGTACGCAAGGTTTTATGTGCAAAGTGTATGCGCACGATGGTTAAAACATCCTAGACAGCGAATAAACTTATCGGATATTTAGTCACGGTGTGAACCGTGACTTTTAATTTAATTAGGAAAATGAGCGCGTAATTGCTGGACCCCAGCAGTGATGCCCTCTGGGTAATCGAATATGGCGTGGGCAGCAACAAACACATTGGCACCAGCTTTCAATGCCAGGGGTAATGTGTTTGAATTGATGCCTCCATCGATTTCGAGGCAGGCAGTTGGATTAATTATTTCCAAGTGGTGGTGAAGAGTAGATAATTTTGGCAGCACCTCAGGTAAAAATGAATGCCCCGAAAACCCCGGATTGACGCTCATGACCAGCACCAAGTCGACCATATGGAGGATTGGTTCCACCAGATTCACTGAGGTGGCAGGATTGATAACGACCCCAGCTTTGCACCCCAACTCATGGATGATTTGCAATGTATGGTGGAGATTGGGACAGGTTTCCACATGAACACTGAGAATGCTTGAGCCTGCCTCAGCAAATTCTTCCAGAAGGTTCTCCGGTGTCTCAACCATCAGATGCACATCCAAAGGTAATTGGGTCACCCGACGGCAAGCTTTCACAATAAATGGACCCATGGTCAGGTTTGGGACAAAATGCCCATCCATCACATCCACATGGATCCAATCAGCACCAGCCTTCTCAACTTCACGGATTTGATTACCCAACTGAGTAAAATCTGCCGACAGGATAGATGCGGAAAGCAGGTAGGGAGCAGTCATAGGGATTACCTTCCTAGAGGATTATAAAGATAGTATACCCACAGCCATAAGGGTATCAGTCCACCAAGGGTGATCACCGTTAATAGCATCAATACCCAGGTCCCCCAGTCGATATCTATAGCACTTTGAGAACGTGGAACAACGTTTGTGGGATTTTTTATTGGCTGTGAAAAGAATGGGGAAGGCTTTTCTGGATAGGCAGGTTGGGTGTAGATTGGAGGACTTGGTTGCGTTTGGGAGGGTGCAGCAAGAGGAGGGGAGAGAGGGGAGGCAAGTTCGCCAGAAGTGGTTTTTATGGTTGCGGCTGCGAGTGTTGGTGATACTTTGATTGAGCGACTCAGAGAAATCAGTACCCGGCCAAATTGATCAGCGGTACGGTAACGGGAAGATGGTTCTTTGGACAAGACCTTAAGGCATGCTTGTTCTAGGGTGGGTGGAATGAGTGGGTTAAATTGGGATGGGGGAGTGGGTGTGACTGATCGATGCATGTATGAAAGTTCAGCAGCAGTGTCGGCAATAAATGGCAACCGCCCGGTGAGCATTTCATATAAAACCACACCCAAGCCATATACATCGGAGGCAGGTGAAGGAGGATGACCAGCTGCTTGTTCAGGAGAGAAATATTGGGGTGATCCCCAGACCACATTATTAATCTCTTGGGGATGGATGGAAGCCAGAGCGCGTGCAATCCCGAAATCAGTGACTTTTAGACGCTGATCGGGGGTTACGATCATGTTATGGGGTTTAACATCGCAATGGATCAGACCAGCCCGATGAGCGTAGCCTACACCAGCACACGCCTGAATAATGAGTGGAAGAGTTTCGTCCACACTTAAGATACCGCGACTCTCTAAAATAGTTTTCAGATCGGTACCAGGGATATATTCCATGACGATAAAGATTTGTTTCTCATCGAACCCAAAATCGTGTATCGTCACAATGTTCGGATGGGAGAGATTGGCAGCAGCTTTAGCCTCCTGCCTGAAGCGCTCGCGAAAAGTTGGATCTTTAGAGAAATCTTCACGCAGCAGCTTGACTGCCACCGTACGCTCGAGCATCAGGTCGCGGGCGCGATAAACCTCTGCCATCCCACCTGAACCGATGCGTCCTTCGATCTGGTAGCGGTTGTTTAACAGGCTTGGACTGCTCATATTGATGACTATTCTAGCACGAATATAGATGGTGGAGAAAATTCGAGTAAAATGATTGGATGCAAGCTGCCGATATGATTTATAACCCAAATGCCGGAAGGTTTCCGTCAGGCATACTGGCTGAACGGGCAGCCAATGTACTACGGGCAAATGGCTGGACCATCCGCTTGATCAGGACACACAGCCCAGGACACGTCACTCAATTAGCGCACCGAGCGGCTGAGGAGGGAAAAGAGGCTTTGTTCGTTGTGGGAGGGGATGGTACCGTTAATCTGGCTGTGCGTGGGTTAGCTGGTAGTGCTACTGCATTGGGTGTGTTACCAGGAGGGACTGGAAACGTCTTAGCCCAAGAGCTTGGTCTTCCCGGCTTAACCTGGACACGGTGGATGGCCTTAGAAGAAAGTGCGCGCAGGTTATCAAAGGCAGAAACACGTGAGGTGGATATTGGCGAGTGTGCAGGCACCCCGTTCTTGATGTGGGCTGGAGTAGGGCTGGATGCCTTTGCAATCCATCACATAGAACCTCGAACAAGGGGAGAAAAGCTGTTTGCAAATGTGTTGTATGCTGCCTCAGCTGCCTGGCTTGCAAGTACGTGGCATGGGGTTAATTTAAAAGTCACTGCAGATGACTTACATACTAACGGTCATTATTTGTTAGCCCTGATAAGCAATATTCATCTATATGCCGGAGGGCTGTTAAAAGTATCACCTTTCGCATTACTTGATGATGAGGTAATGGATCTATGGTTATTTGAAGGGGACACATTCGGGGAGACGATCCAAATGGTGTGGGATGTGTTTTCAGGAAGGCATGTGGATTCAGTTAAAGTTCACAATATCCCGTTCAGGAACTTGAGGCTTGAATCGGATTCGCACTTATATGTACAAGTGGATGCAGAACCCCTGCCCCATTCTGCCCATTCCCTTGAGATCAAGGTTATCTCACGAGGTTTAAAATTGTTAGTTCCCAAGGAAACACCCAGGGAACTTTTTAGCAAGAACGGAACATATTGATGGAATGGTGATATGAAGAAAATTACATCCTTCATTCGGAAGAACCCACTCGGGGTCCTTTTGATAGCCCTCCCCTTCGCCGTCCTGGCAGAGTTGCTGCATTGGTCACCAATAGCAGTTTTTATCCTTTCTGCTCTCGCCATCATTCCATTGGCTGGATACATTGGTGCTGCCACTGAGGTATTAGCATTTTATACCAACCCTCGGATTGGCGGTCTGCTCAATGCGACTTTGGGTAATGCCGCTGAGCTGATTATCACCATCACTGCCATCCGGGCAGGTTACATTGAGCTGGTAAAAGCATCCATCACGGGTTCGATCCTTGGAAATCTACTTTTGGTGTTGGGAATGTCATTCGTGCTGGGAGGGGTGCGGCATGGAATCCAGACATTTGATCGCAAACAAGCCAGTAACAATGCCATTTTGCTTGTATTGACTGTGATAATCCTATTAATTCCATCACTATTAAGTCATTATATTGGGAACATCGAAACCCCGGAACCACGGGTCGAAACACTAAGCATTGGCGTGTCAACAGTGATGATCATTTTATATATCCTTGGCCTCATCTATAGCTACAAGGTCATCGGTGGACCTGAGTTCGTGGAAGAGGCGCGTAACGAAACTGCACCCAAAAGATGGTCACTGCGAACGGGAATAATAATACTTGTAATCTCGACGGTGGGAGTGGCATACTTATCTGAAATATTAGTGGGTGCGGTTGAGCCCGTCGTGACCACCCTGGGTTTATCTGAGTTTTTCATCGGTTTAATCGTCATACCCATCATAGGTAATGTGGCCGAGCATTTTGTGGCTGTCCAGGTGGCGATGAAAAACAAGATGACATTAAGTGTTGAGATTGCCATTGCTTCCAGCTTACAGATTGCTTTATTTGTGGCGCCCCTATTGGTCTTCATCAGCTTGTTGATTGGTCATCCATTAACCCTAATTTTTAACCCGCTTGAATTGATTGCATTAATCGCAGGAGTATTGATCGCGGCGTTAGTATCAGCCGATGGAGAGTCTAACTGGCTGGAAGGGGCTGAATTATTGGCGATTTACCTCATCCTTGCCCTTACATTCTTTTTAATGCCGGTTTAGGTCGTACATGTTCAAAATACTAAGAAAAAATTTGAATATTAAGGTCATTCTTGGGGCAGTCATCTTTGCTGGAGGTCTATTTTTAATTTTAGTAGCTATTTTATGGTCTGTAAAAGCAAAAAGTATAACCCAAGTGCCCTCCACGGCCATTCTAAGTATCATCGAGGCACCCACTGAAACACCGCTTGCCCCCATGTCGACACCGACCCAGATCGAAAAGCCAATATCATCCCAGCAAGCACCACCACCGAGTGGTGACATTGTGATCGGTGATTATGTGCAGGTGAGCGGGACCGGAGGAGATGGCTTAAGATTACACAACTCCGCAGGGGTTTCGAGTGAGGTTCGTTATATTGCGATAGAAGCTGAGGTTTTTATTGTGAAAGATGGCCCCATCGATGTGGATGGATATCTTTGGTGGTTATTACAAGATCCGTATACCGATAACGCAGTTGGATGGGGGGTAGGGAATTACCTGGTGATCGTCCAAAACCCATAATCCAGATTAACAGGATCTAATCCCGGTGGTTTGCGCGTTTGCGAATTTCGATATATAGTATTAGCATGTAAAAAAAAAGGATGAATAATATATTTCCGAATGGGATAACAGCAAACAAGAAGACGAGAGAGCTCACTGTTGTATGGAGTGACAGGCATACGAGCGTTTATCCGTTTTCGTTTTTACGAAATGCCTGCCCCTGCGCAGAATGCCGTGGTGGGCATGAGCAGATGAGCGATGAACCTCCCCGGGAAGTATTCTATATGCCGATAGAAGATAACTCAGCGACGCGTTTGGTCACGGTTGATGAAGTTGGTTCCTATGGAATCACGATCGAGTGGGAGGACGGGCACCATTTTGGGATTTATAACTGGCATTACCTGAGGGCATTGTGCCCCTGCCCGATATGTCAGGAGATGATGATATATGGTCAATAGACCCACTTCAGCTATCTACTCCATCGTAGAAAAGGCATATTATCACCTTCAGGCTGGAGATGTAATAACCCACTGTATGGAGGATGGGTCGACAGATCCGATTCATGAAATGATCCAGGAAATGGTGCTTGCCGGACCGCAAAGCCTGAAAGCATTACGTGAGATCCTTGGTGAAGCCATGAAAAGAAAGACGCAAGTGTATGATGATCTGAACCAGGTGACCAACCAGCTCTCCATTATCCTTAAGGGTTATGGGATAAACCTGGAAGCCCATGGAGGCAATCAGGTTCTCCAATCATTAACCGAGAATCAACTGCTGAAGTTGATGGATGTGCAGAATATCAATGAAACAGAAACACGGACTAGTTGTATGCAAGTGATGATGGATAGCAGGGAGCTCATCAACACTTTGAATGGCAAAATCCAGCTTCTTGAAAATATCGAGAAGTATCTTCAAGATTGGTTATGGGGGTTGACTTACCAATTCATCAGGTTGGGGGAGGACGAAGCAGACAATCGCCTGATGAAGAATGAGCTGTTATAAGGCTCGATTTACATTCCCGGCATTCGTGACATAAACAAAAACTGATCTAAGATGGCATATTTATCTATGGCTCTGGATGGACTGAGCAAACGAGACAGTTCATCTCAGACTAGACATGCTGGCAGACAGTGCAGGCTTTCGCATTGGGGGTATCGATGCTTATGCCAGATGCAACTTTTACCTGAAGCTCAACGTGGATCGAATCTGGACTGATTTACTCCACCCAGGTTCCAACGACCCCCAAGACGCCCTCGGTGGTCTCTGCAATTCGCAGGACTTTTTCCATATAGTCGGGACCTAGAGATTTGCCCAGCACGAGCCCAAGATTATCACGGAACACACCTATGGCATCAACGGCAATAATGGTGGCAACGATAATGGGTTCCTTTGGTGTTAGCCAAAGGGAATCCCATGGCAATAAAATTCATACCAACAAAGGCTGAGAGCAGCCCCAGCACATCATATACAAGCTCGATCATCCGGGTATCACATGGATTAGTGTAATAAGGAAAAAACTCCGATGATAGCAGCAATACCGAAACCAAGGATGATCGATCCTGAAATGCGGTTTACCCAGCGAAGCCCGGAGAGGCTAATCCGATTTCGGAGCAGGCTGGTGACCCCAGTCAGGATCACCCACCAACAGGAAGATCCAAGGAAAACACCTAGAACGGTGATCGCGGCAGTGGAATAATCCCCACCGGCGTTCACCAGACCAAACCCAGCAAATATGGCAGCAAAAGATATGATCGTTAGTGGATTTGTGAGGGTGAGTATAAAAGTGGAACCATATGCTCTCAATAAGCTATTTTGGTCTGCCGGAATAGGGTAATCCGAAGGTGGTGAAAGGAAAGTTTTAATTCCAAGGTAACAGAGAAATGCTCCCCCAATCAGGCGCAACCAAATTTGTTGCTGGAGCAAGAAATTTGTGATAAAGGTCAGGCCAAATGCTGCGATGCAGCCATAAATAGCATCTGCAGTGGCAGCTCCCATCCCGGAGAGCAATCCGACAATTCTACCTGAGGATAGTGTACGCTTTATGACAAGAATGCCAATCGGTCCGACAGGTGCGGCAATCGAGAATCCGATGATCAGACCTTTATAAAAATTGATGATATCCATTGATGATTTGAAGGAATTCTCAGGATGTCAGTGATGAATTTAGATTTTAACAGAGGCGGCAAAAAATGTATATATCAGGATTTGGATTGCTAAAATCCATCCAGGCTTTAGCATATTAAAACTTTAACCAACTCGTGGTAAACTTTTTATATGTCGACCATAACGAACCAAGAGCTCGCAAATATCTTCCGAACCATCGCGGATCTAATGGAAATCAAGGGAGAAAACATCTATAAAATCCTGGCATATCGCAAAGCTGCAGATAGCTTGGGCAATCTGGGTCAGGATGTAAATGAGCTATGGAAAGAAGGAAAATTGACCGAGGTGGATGGAGTGGGTAAGGCGATCGCTGAAAAAATCGATGAGCTGCTCACGACCGGACATTTGGGGTTCTTGGAAAGGTTGGAAGCGGAGGTGCCTCCCAGCCTGGCAGAGATGTTGAAAGTTCCTGATCTTGGTCCCAAGAAAGTTGCATTGTTTTGGAAGCAGCTGGGAATCACCAACCTCAGTGATCTTGATAATGCGGCAAGGGCTGGGAAATTACGCTCTCTTCCCGGAATGGGAGATAAATCGGAAGCGAAAATCATTGCCGGGATCGAGGCACTCAGCAGACGTTCGAACCGAATTCCATTAGGACGGGCCTGGCCTTTTGCACAGGAGTTAATGGCTTTCCTTAGAAAAGCTCCCGGTGTTGAGGCGGTGGAGTTGGGAGGAAGCTTACGGCGGATGCGAGCCACAGTGGGTGATTTAGACATCCTGGCGGCTGCAAAGAACTCAAGTGGAGTGATGGAGGTTTTTGTTAACCGTAAGGATGTGGCAAGGGTTTTGGGAAAGGGTGAGATGAAGGCAAGCGTCGAATTTACACACGGTTTACAAGCTCAGCTGTGGGTACACCCTCCGGAGCATTGGGGAACTGCTCTAGTGTATGCTACCGGTTCAAAAGATCACAATGTGCGTTTGCGAGAATATGCCTTAAAGAAAGGCTTCTCACTATCAGAGCATTCTCTGCAGCGCAAGGATGGGAGTGAGGTGACCTGCGAGCGAGAGGAAGATGTGTACAAAACCCTAGGATTACCGTGGATCTCACCGGAACTACGCGAGGATCGGGGTGAGATCCAGGCTGCGATTAAAGGAGAACTGCCAAGATTAATCGAGCTTTCCGATATTAAATCTGAGTTACACTCCCATTCCACATGGAGTGATGGGAAACTATCCATCCGGGAGATGGCAGAGGCCGCCAAGAGGCAAGGATATAATTTGTTGGCGGTTACGGATCATACGAACAGTCTGGGGATAACACAGGGAATGAGTCCGGAGGATGTAAAAAAGCAGCGCCTGGAAATCGATGCAATTGCCAAGGATTTAGGAGATAGCTTTCATATTATTCAAGGGGCAGAGGTGGAAATTAAGTCTGATGGAACTCTGGACTATTCGGATGAAGTGTTGGCTGAGCTGGACATCGTCATTGCGTCATTGCATTCCGGTTTACGGCAACCACGCGAAAAAATCACGGACCGGTTGATCAAAGCCATGCATAACCCACATGTGGATATTATCGGGCATCCGACTGGCAGATTGATGCCCGACCGTGAGCCATCTGACCTGGATATGGATGCGGTATTAGCAGCAGCCGCTCAAACTGGAATAGCAATGGAAATCAATGCTCACCCTGCCCGCCTGGATCTGGATGATGTACATGCGAGACGAGCGACTGAAATGGGGATAAAGCTGAGTATAAATACCGATGCCCACAGCGATACAGATATGGATTTAATGCATTTTGGGGTATCCACTGCGCGCAGAGGATGGGTGAAAGCGGATGAAGTCATCAATACCTGGAGTGTTACACACTTGTTGGAATGGCTGAAGAACAGGGGATGAGATCAGGTAGGGTAATATTTTACGAACCTTATGAACCATGAACCGCTTTAGGGCAGATCTGGTGTTACTCATAGTGGCATTGATTTGGGGAAGTGCGTTTGCAGTCCAGCGCGTTGCAGCCCAGTATTTTGATGTATTCACGTTTAATGGATTAAGATTCCTGCTTGCTGGGTTCGTCCTGTTCCCCTTCACTAAATTAAATCCACTAAATAAAGCCAATCGAACTCAAACAGGATTGGACCCTGGAGTTGGAAAAGCAATTTTATCTCCAGTTTTGAACCGTAAGTCATTATCCTTTATTATCCTGGCGGGAGGCTTATTATTTGGAGCAGCGGGGCTGCAGCAAGCAGGGCTGGAGACCACTACAGCCGGAAATGCCGGATTCATCACCACACTTTATGTTGTATTGGTGCCTGTCCTCGTGGTAATTTTTTGGAGAGAGAATATCCACTGGTTATCCTGGCTTGGCGCCGGGATCGCAATCATAGGAAGCTTACTTCTGAGCACGGGTGGAACCTTTCGCCTTTCTCCCGGAGACGCTCTGATAATGGCTGGGTCAGTGTTATGGGCTTTCCATTTGATATTGGTTAGCCGAGCAGTTAAGCATATGGATGTGTTGACCTTCTCAGTGGGTCAATATTTCGCGGCGGGTGTGTTTAATATTTTTGTCGTTATATGGATGCAGATGCCATTGAGTGGATTGGCATCTGGTTGGTGGACCATCCTTTACATTGGATTACTTTCAACTGCAGTGGGTTACACCCTGCAGGTGTTGGGGCAAAAATATGCCCCTCCGAAGGATGCGACGATACTGCTCAGCATGGAAGCGGTATTTGCCGCACTGACAGGTTTTATTTTCCTCGGGGAAACTATGCAACCTGTGCAGCTGGTCGGATGTGGACTGATCCTAACTGCGGTTTTGGTAACCCAATTGAATTCGATTGGATCGAATACATCCGCATTGTAGACAGGAAGATACAGGAATTAGAAAAGATTGATTAATTTGGAGGAAATCCTATGACTGAACCCTTGAATTGGAAAATGGCGACAGAAGAAACAGTGAACCACCTGGTGAG
>Ga0315275_10003262_pt1 | contig 14926 bp, 15 predicted proteins | sample YL17G03_0_MG_FD_205557 | JGI IMG/M metagenome (GOLD analysis project Ga0315275, IMG submission 205557) | Sediment microbial communities from Yellowstone Lake, YNP, Wyoming, USA - YL17G03_0 | ecosystem: Environmental > Aquatic > Freshwater > Lake > Sediment | place: USA: Wyoming | collected... | reverse complement strand
CCCCGGAGCTGCGTGAGCTCAAGGCCCGCGTCGATGAGCTCGCCCGCGAGGAGGAGGCGGCCGACGGCCGCCAGGACTTCGAGGAGGCGGCCCGCGCCCGCAGCGAGCGGCTGCGGCTGGAGCAGGAGTACGAGCAGGCCCGCACGGCCTGGCAGGGGGAGGAGAAGGCCGAGATGACGGTCTCCGCCTCCGACATCGCGGCCCTGGTGGCCAAGATTACCGGCATCCCCGTCGACCGCCTCATGGAGGGCGAGGCCGACAAACTCCTGCACATGGAGGAGCGCCTGCACGACCGCATCGTCAACCAGAAGGAGGCCGTGGCCGCCGTCTCCGACGCCATCCGCCGCGCCCGCTCCGGCCTCAAGGACCCCAAGCGGCCCATCGGTTCGTTCGTCTTCCTGGGCCCCACCGGCGTGGGCAAGACGGAGCTGGCCAAGGCCCTGGCCGAGTTCATGTTCGACGACGAAGAGGCCATGGTGCGCATCGACATGTCGGAGTTCCAGGAGCGGCACACCGTCTCCCGCCTCATCGGCGCGCCGCCGGGCTACGTGGGCTACGAGGAGGGCGGCAGCCTCACCGAGCAGGTACGGCGGCGGCCCTACCGCGTCGTCCTCTTCGACGAGGTGGAGAAGGCCCACCCGGACGTGTTCAACATCCTCCTCCAGATCCTGGAGGACGGCCGCCTCACCGACGGCCACGGCCGGACGGTGGACTTCCGCAACACGGTGGTGATCATGACCAGTAACCTGGGCACGTCCGAGTTCCAGCGGCAGGCCGTGGGCTTCACCCCTAGCCAGCGGCAGTCGAAGAGCGAGAGGGAGCGCCTGCGCAGCGCCGTGGAGAAGGCCCTGAAGGAGACCTTCCGGCCGGAGCTCCTGAACCGCATCGATGAGACCATCATCTTCGAGCCCCTGACCGAGGACGACCTGAAGCAGGTGGTGGAGCTGCTGACCGACGACGTGCGCCAGCGCCTGGCCGAGCGGGGCGTGGGCCTGGAGCTGACGGATGCCGCCAAGGAGGCCCTGGTGAAGGAAGGCTTCGACCCCGTGTTCGGGGCGCGGCCCCTGCGCCGGACGGTGCAGCGTCGCGTCGAGAACCCGCTATCGAAGCGCATCCTGGCCGGCGAGTTCGTGGAGGGCGACACGGTGGTCGTGGATGTCTCGCCGGAGGGCGAGTACGCCTTCGAGCGGAAGGCCGTGGGGGTAAGAGCGTAGGGCCATGCCAGAACCCGTTCAGCACCGTACGGCGGATGCGGGGCTCCGCAACATCGAGTATGAAGATTTCCGCCCGGAGCTCACGCGTAACCTAGTTGTCGACGGCTACAACGTTTGCAGGGGCGCGGGGCCGGTGATGGGGAGAGATCTGCAGCCGGAGGAGCTTGTTCGAGAGCTTGCCAGGTACAGAAAGAGGTATGGAGGAAGGGTGATCGTCATTTTTGACGCCTCCGGCTCTTTGAGGGGGATATCGCTTAGGCAAGGCGGGGGCGAAGTCAGATACAGCAAGAGCCTAAAGAGATCCGACCGAGCAGACGACGACATCAAGCAGCTAGTAAAGACACTAACGGGCACAGTCATCGTCGTCACGTCAGACGGTAGATTGCGCGAAAGCCTGCGGTCAAGGGGCGTCCGGTCGGTTCGCAGCAACTGGTTCTTGGCCAGGCATCTGCTGCCCAAGAAAGGTTCGGATTAGCAAGGGGGATGAACTTTGTTCGCCCGCGAGCGTCAGCTAAAGCCGCGAGATGTCATGGATGGCTTGGGTGAACACGGTCACTCTCAATCATAGCCGGCGCTCGACGTCTTCTAGATATGCCGAACCGATGGGCCAAGCCGGGGCGAAGGCCCACGCCTAAGCTAGAGGGCCGTGCTGCCCAACATAGCGGCGGATGTCTAGCGGCCCAACGTCTGGAACCTGAAGCCAATAACTCCCGTCCCTTCTATCGACGTTGAACTTCACCTGCCCACCGCTCCGGCTCAAGCGGGGCCAAGCATCCGACAAGAAGGTCATCGGTAGAACGAAGTCGAGGACTGCGTTGCCGCTCTGGCACAAGAGAACCATGCTCTCCAACTCGATGTGTTTCGGGGTAATACCCAGGAACCAGCGGTTCGGAATAACCTCTGTGGCCGCAGCGATACCAACCGTCGCGCCGGAACGCGTCTTATACATGGTACCCCCTAGGTTCCCTAACCCGTGGGCGATGGCGTAATCCACCCTCATGGCCCTCGCAGCTCGCGGGTCCCTTCGATTTTGCATGTGGCCTGTCACCTCCGCTACTTGTCGCGGCTGCGGCACCGCTGGGACCTCATCGGGTCGTTGAAGCCGCGCCTCGTAAGCAGCTGCGCGGTCTTCCAACGCACTGGCTGATTGCTCGTCGCGCTCAATATCGGCGAGCAGCGCCGAGAGATGCATGATTTGCCTCGTATCTCGGTGCTCCGCCGCCTGTTCGATGGCTGCTATGGTCCGGTTCTTGAGATCGGCAAGCTCGGCTTTCAAGCCCATCCTTTGTTCCTCCGGCCCACTAGAGTAAGTGCCGAGTGACGTTGCCACAACAGAGTGTAAGTCACAGTGCGCAAGTTGTCAACCCCTTTTGTTAGATATTGACTCACAGTTCTGCGCCAGGCAGTAGGTGCCTTCCACCAGGCCCAGGGCCAGCCTACAATAGAAGTGTGAGCAGTCGGCCGGGTGCGTCCGCGGGCCGGTTCGCCGCCGAGAAGGAGGCGGATCATGGCTCAGTGGGAGTACAAGGTCGTGTATGTGGACTTCCGGGGACGTATCTCCTCGGAGGGTTCGGAGTTCATCCGGCAGAGCGGCGAGCACCGCACGGCCTTCGTGCGCCGGTACATGGACGTGCTGGGCGCCGAGGGCTGGGAACTGGCGGGCATCCAGCCCCTGTTTCGGATGGAGACTAGCTACTTCATCCTGAAGCGCCCGGGAACGGGCGCCGCCAGTGAAGGTTAGTCGGGCTGTAGTGGCCTAGCAGGCGGTTGACGGCCCGCGGGCGCCGGCCGGCTGCTCACCCCCAGAACTCCCCGTCCCGATCCCTGCCGGAAGGCTACCACTCCTAGCGCAGCGTAACGGTGTCCGCGGTCACGGTGTCGGGCAGACGGTAGCCGCGGAAGGCCAGGAAGCCCACCAGGGCCGAGAAGCCGGCCACCGGGCCCACCAGCCGGATGCCCAGCGGGTCGTCGGCAGTGCCCCCCAGCAGCAGGAGGAGGACCAGGATCAGCGGAAACAGCGCGGAGGCGATCTTCTCCAGCGTGGCCTGTGTGCCGTAGTAGATGGCCTCGCGCCGGTGGCCGGTGCGCAGCTCGTCGTAGTCGATGATGTCGGCGGTGATGGCATTAGGGAAGGTGAAGACAGCGGCCATGGGCACCCCCATCCCCGCCACGAAGAGCAGCGCCTGCGTCAGCTTGTCCATCCCCGGCACAAAGCCCATGAAGGCGACCCAGGGCAAGTAGACCGCCCCCAGGAGCATGGCCGCCGAATACACCCAGGCCTTGCCCCGCCGCAAGGCCAATCGATAGGCTAGGGGCAGAGTCAGCAGCACCACCGCGATGGCCGCCGCCGTCATCAGGGCCACGATGATGCCCTCGCCCACGTTCAGCTCCAGCCCCAGGAAGAGGACGGTGGCCTGGTGCCCCGTCTCGACCGTGGCGATGTGGGCCGGAAGGCCGCCCAGGAGCACGGCGCCGGCCCAGAAGGGCAGCGTCGCCGTCATCAGGGAGATGGCCATGTTGAACAGGACGAAGGTGGGCAGGAAGTAGAGGAACTGGTCGTTCCTGAACGTGGAGCGCACCGCCTCCAGGGCGTTGATCTGCACCGGCTCGACGTCCAGGCGCACATGGCGCCAGGCGCCGGCCAAAGCCACGTAGCGAGAGAGTAGGGCCAAGACCGCGGCCATGACAGCCATGGCCTGGAAGCCGAACAGGTCGCGGACGATGCCGCTGCCCACCAGGGCCAGGGCTGCGCCCAATGTCCCGAAGAAGACCTGCCAGGTCACCACGCTCACCCGATCCCGTGACGTGGCCGCGATCTCCGGCAGGAGGGACTCGAAGGGGCCGCCGGAGAGGGTGCTGAACAGGTGGAACGCCTCCAGCATCAGGAAGAAGTAGAGCGCGTTGGCCAGGCTCTCGTCGGCGACGGGCGGCAGCCAGAGCAGGGCGAAGAACAGAGCGTAGAAGGGCGTCGCCAGCACCACGAAGGGGATGCGCCGCCCCCAGCGCGAGCGGGTGCGGTCGCTCCACCAGCCGATGAGCGGATCGTCCAGGGCCTCGATGAGGCGCGCGACGGTGAACAGCAGCCCGAGGACGAGGATAGGGATCCGCGGGGTCACGTCGGCGTCGGCCGGCGGGGCGTAGAAGTAGATGAGCCAGAGGTCTTTGGAGCGGGCGATGACGTTGCCGCCCAGGCTGCCCGAGGCGTAGAGCAGCCGGTTAAGGCGCGGCAGCTCGCGGGCTTCGGCGGCCACGGCGGCTCAGAGAGGCGCGGGCTCCTGGGCCCCGCCCGTCGGCAGATCGGCTCCCCGCCCAAGCGCTTCCTGGATGGCCGCCGCGTAGACGCCCCACAGCTCCTCCGGCAGCAACCGCCCGATGGCCACCATCACCTGCTGGCCGGCCAGGCGCTCCTTCTCGGCACGCGAGGCGGTACGGGGAACGTCAATGTGGAACGGCGGCCCGAAGGAAACGGTGAGGCGTCCATCCTCCTCGAAGGCGCCGGCAGGCAGGATGGGCAGGCCGTGGCTGCTCAACAGCAGCAGGAAGGAACCCAGCCCCGGCGGCGGCTGGATCAGGCGGCCCCTGCCGACGGCCTCCGGGAACAGACCGATGGGCTCATCGGAGCCACGCACGATGTTCAGCATGGTACGCATGGCCGCCGCCCGCCCAACGCCCCGTTCGGCGGCGCGGGGCACAATCACCAGGCCGTAGACGTAACCCAGACGCCGGAAGAGCCACCGCCACACGAGCACGGGCACCGGGATCGGCCCCAGGCGGGCGTTGTACCACTCGCTGGTCATGAGCCAGCGCACCGCCTTGTGGCGGGCGCGTCGTTGGGCCACGGCGTGGGAGGCCAGACAGCCGCTCCAGAACACCTTCAGGCCCGAGCGCTCGTAGTGGTTGAGCACCAGGACGAAGGACCCCTCGGCCGGGACGTAGTGGTCGTTGCGAGCCTGGGGCGGCGGCCGTACGGCCGCCAGGGCGGCGGCGATGTCGGCCGGCAGGTCGCGGCGACGGCCCCATAGCGTCGACCAGGCGAACCTCAGGATCAGAGAGAAGCGAAGGGGGTAGGACTCGGCCGGTTTGTCCTTCGCGCCCATGTCCTTTCGCTCCTACTGGTCGGCGGGCTGGCCCACCGCGCCGGGCTTTCCCTCCCCATTGCGCAGGTAGAACAGATCCTCGAAGCGGATATGCAGTAGCCAGGCCGCCACCAAGCCGGTGGCCACGATCCACAGAGACATCGAGAGGTGGATGCCGATTGCGTAGCCCGCGGCCAGCGAGCGGTCAACGCCGAAGAGGGCGATGACCTCCTGGAGGGCGACCTCGTACGCGCCGAGGCTGCTGGGCGTGATGGGCAGCGCCACGATCATGTTGGCAGCGACGGTGATCACCAGATAAGCGCTGAAGCTCAGGTCCAAACCAAAGGCCTGGCCGAACAGCCAGAAGACCGTCACCTCGATCAGCCAGGCGGGGAACGAGATGGCGATGGCCCGGACAGCGATGCGCGGGTCACGCAGGGCGGCCAGGCCATCCACGAACGGCGGCACCAGCTCGGCCACCCGTTGGCGCAGCCAGGCGGGCAGCAGGCGACCCCAGCTCACCTGCGAGAGGTCGTCGGGCAGGCGGATGCGGGCGGCCAGGGTGGCAGCCACCACGCCCAGCGACACCAGCGCCACCATCGTCCATACGACGCTTGCGCGCAGGGCGGGGACATCCTGGAGGCCCAGCCCCACGAGGAGGAGGATGGCGAAGGCCACACCGTCCAGCAGTGTCTCCACGACGATGATGACCGCCGTGAGCTCGGCGCGGCGGATGTTGTAGCGACGGGCCGGTATCTGGATTCGCACCAGGTCGCCGGTGCGCAGGGGCATGATGTTATTCACCATGTTGGAGACAAGGTACGTGCCAAACAAGCCCGGCAGGGGCAGGCCCGGGATACGGCCCAAGAGGATCCGCCAGCGCGTGGCGTGGACGAACTTGGAGGCGGTGAACACGGCCAGGCCGGCAGCAGCCCAGCCAGGGTTGACGTGGCCAAGAGTGCGCAGGGCGTCGCCCAGGTTAACACGCCAGGCGAGCACCCCCACGAAGACTAAGACCAGGGCTAGCTGGAACCAGATCCGGTGCCTGAGCAAACTCCCCCCGATTCTAGCCAACCTGTGTCGCTTCGATTCTATCGCGGGCGCCTGGCGGCGGCAATTCGACGCCGGGCGTGTTCGCTCATGCTGAGCCTGCCTGCCTGCCTCCGCCGGAGGCTGATCCGCCTCCGGCGGAGGCAGGCAGGCACGTCGAAGGATAACACATCGCAACAGCCCCGTAGGTGAGAGTCTTAGCTCATGGAGGAGAGTAATGGCGCAGGACGTTGCCCCTGGCGTAGGGGCGCCCCTTGGCACGCCCCCCTCCGCCAGGCGTAGCGGCAGGCTCCCGTGCTATAATCGCCGCTGAGCCGTCACCGACGGCCGCCAGAGACGAGCCGCAGCGTTGACTAAGACTTCCGAGCCAGTGAATTTGCGTTATGCCAGCTTCGAGACACGGCTGGTAGCTTTCGTCCTCGACCTTATCGTCCTGGCCTCTTTCTTCGCGCTCTTCGTCGCCTTCGCCTTGCTCCAGCTCCTCCTGCGTTCCGACTTCGGCGACAACGACCCCCCAGACCAGGCCTACTATGTGGCGGCCATCATCATCCTCTTGTACTTCGCGCCCTCTGTGCCCCTCTACTTCATCGGGCTGTGGACATGGCGCGGGCAGACGCTGGGCAAGATGGCGATGGCCCTCCGCGTCGTTCGCTCCGACGGTCGGCCGGTCGGCGTGGGGACGGCTTTGCTGCGCCTGGTGGGCTACCTGTTCTCCACGCTCCTATTCTTCGCGGGCTTCCTGATGATCGCCTTCGACCACCAGCGCCGGGGGCTGCACGACCGGCTGGCGGACACCATCGTCGTGGACCTGACGTGATGAAGGACACCGGCCTCGCCTTCGGCGCCATGCTGCTGCGCGCCGCTCTCCAGTGGCTGTCGGGCATCCTGCTCGCCCTGTTCCTGATGGCCCTGTTCTCAGTCGTCAACGCCTACCAGCTCACCGAGGCCGTTACGGCTCAGCGCATCCTGGCACGGGCTGTAGCCACCATCACCGAGATCGACGCGCTCCTGCCAGCCATCCGCACCGACCTCGCGGAGACAATCCGGAGCGGCGACAGCCCCACCGTGACCGTCCCCCTCTTCCCTGTGCCCGTGGAAATGACCCGCGAGGAGGCGACCGCCATCTCGACCCCCGAACTGCGCTCGCGCCTGCTGGACACGGCGGCAGAGAGGGCCTACCACGAGGGGATGTCGGTCTTCGCCCTGGGCGACCCACAGGCTAAGCAGCACATCGACCCGCTCTCGCCCGAGGGCGGCGTGAAGCGCGGCCTGGGCTTCCTTAGCGACAATACGCACTCGGCGCTGTTGATCGCCATCTGGGTACTGGGCGGCCTATCGGTGGTGATGGGAGCCCTGGTGCTGCTCTCCACCAAGGGGATGGGGCGGGTCACCGCCCTGGGGGCCTGCCTGCTGGGGGCAGCCGTCCCTTCGCTAGTAGTGGCGGTGGGGATCCGTTGGGGCTTTCGCAGCAGCGCCGAGGACCAGGACGACTACCTGCTGGTCCAACTCCTCAGCCTGGGCAACGATGCCGTCTGGCTCCCCCTACGCAATTACACCATCCTTTGCCTGCTCGGCCTGGGCGTCGTGATGGTGGGCCTGACGCTGGTGCTGCTGGAGACACGGCAGCGCACGATGCGCTCGGCCGCTGGCGTTGACAACGGTGGGGGCGGCAAATAGGATCGATCTACTGGAGGCGGGCGTAGCTCAGTGGTAGAGCATCTGCTTCCCAAGCAGATGGCCGTGGGTTCGAGTCCCATCGCCCGCTCCAGATCCAGGAAGAACATCTAATTACAAAGGCTTGACCTACGGCGCCGGTCCCCCAACCTGTCCCAGCACGTATCATAGCGCTGTATTCGCTTTCAGGACCGTTCTTGCGTTCTCTTGGCGTCTGATGCTATGACCAGGGTGACAGAGAGCGAACAAAGACGGGAGAGAATGTGCCGGGAATAGCGGAATCAGGGGAGAACAGGGCCTGGAGCGTTCTGGAAACCTTGAACCCGGAGGACGTGTGCCGCAACGCCTCGGTCGCCTTTGACCGAGAATCGGGCTGTTATTTCGTCAAGTCCTACGGCATGGACTTTGTCGTCTCCCTTCCGGACAAGCGCATCACATCTCAGTCGACAGGAAGTGATGTGCTGCTCCAGCGTCTCGGCGGTTTCTTCAGGCTCTCGATCCTCTGGTACCTCACGAGAGCCAGGGAAATCCCTTGCTCAGGCAGGCTTGTCAGGCTTCAGCAGGTGAAGGGAGGAGACATCTTCTCCAGGGGTTCTCACGTCCTGCCGCTCGAGAAAGTCGCGCTGAAGTACGGCAGGGACAGGACCGGATTCCTGGAAAAAGGCAAGATGCTCGGAGGGGAAGAAGTGAAGCTCGCAGACGCGGCCGTGCGTCTGCACCCCTTTCCTCGAATCCCTGCCGTCGTCACGCTCTGGCTCGAAGACGCCGAGTTTCCGGCCCGCGCCGATATCCTGCTCGACTCCACCTGCGAGCTCCAGCTCCCCACAGACATCCTCTGGTCCATCGCAATGATGAGCCTGCTGATCCTGTGAGAGGAGTGACAATGCCGCGTGCCATCGAGAAAGAGGTGATCGTCCCCGCTTCCTTAGCCGAGGTATGGGACGCCTGGGCGACCGTCCAAGGCGTGGCTACGTTCCTGGGGCCCAAGGCTAGGATCGAGCTCGCCATCGGCGGTCCGTACGAGATATACTTCGACCCCGATGCTCCGCCCGGCTCGCAGGGGAGCGAGGGCTGCAAGGTGCTCAGCTACCTCCCCCAGCAGATGCTCTCCTTCGACTGGAATGCGCCGCCGCAGTTCCCCAACGTCCGTAAGGAGCGCACGTGGCTCGTTATCCTGCTGGAAGAGCTGGGCGAGCGGCGGGTCAACGTGAAGCTCACCCACCTCGGCTGGAGAGACGGCGAAGAATGGGACGAGGTCTTCCGCTACTTCACGCGCGCTTGGGGCACCGTCCTCGCGCGGCTTGAGCATCGCTTCTCGACGAGCCCCATCGACTGGAACGACCCCTACCGGCCGCCCTCGGTCACGCCCGCGCAGGAGTGATCTCTCGCTCCAGCCGCGCCAGGCTCAGGGACGTTAGGGCAGCCTGTCCGCCGCCTTCGCCGCCACGTCTTTCGCCGTCTCGAAGTCGGCCTCGCCGCCCTCCACGCTGACGTCGACGCTCAGTTCGTATTTCCCCTTGAGCACCGTGATGTCGCCGATGGGTCTTGAGTCGTAGGCGCGATCGCCGATGCCCTCGATCTCCGGGTAGTCGTTGATGTCGAGGGCCAGCTGGAAGCCGCTCTCCGCGTCGTCCTTGTTGTCGTAGATCAAGACATCAACATTCACGCTGTCGAAGTCGGGCGTCGAGTAGAGGCAGCTAACCAGCAACTCGGTGATCGTTACGACCGGATCGCCCAGGGACTCGCCAACGATGGCCTCCGCCTCCGCCTTCGTCACCAGGGCGCAGGGGTCGATCTCGCCGCCGGAGGCCTGAGGGGCCGCGGTAGCGGTCTCCTCGGCCGCAGGCGATGCCGTCTCCGCCGGCGATTGGGTTCCGGTGGTAGTCTGCGTTGCCGCCGGAGCCCGAGTCCCGCTCGGGGTCGCCGTCGATTCTCCGTCATCGCCGCCGCAGGCGGCCAGGAGGAACAGGCCGGAGAGGGCCAGGAAAAACAGCGCCGCAAGGGCTCTGAGAGGCAACCTGCGACCGCTGGAAGCACTGTCTGCGATTCGCGTAGTGGTCATTATCGTCTCGTAGACCTCCTTCCCAGCACGAGCTAAAGTCGCATAATACCGTATAATGCCGCTCACTTCCCTGTCAAGCCCGAATCGCACATTCCCATCCGAACGCTACAGCCTACGAGCCAATCGCCGCCAGCCAGCCAACTCCGGCGATGGCGCCCACCAAGAATAGCCCGTAGCGCGCCGCCCAGGCAGGCCACGTGCCCTCGCTCTCCGTGATCTGGCGCGGAGCGAAGACGAACATCATGTAGAACGGCAGCGAGAACAGCACCAGGAGAGCGAGCACGCCGAACAGCGCCTGGATATCCCCGCCCGCAGCTTGAAACAGGTCGCCCACATCGACGGAATCGAGTACGTCGGCCATCGTTCCGTTGAAGATGCCGGCGCCGACGAGAACGCAAGGTGCCATCAGGGCGCGGCGCTTGTTCGGCGCCAGGGTCGGCAGCCTGTTGTAGAAGACATGGGCGACCACCGTCACGGCGGCCACCGGCAGGAACGCCGCCTCCGCCGAGGCGATGCCGGTGTTCTCGGCCCCTATCGAAGCGATGAGGGCAAGAGCGGCCATGAAGGGCATCATGGCGTAGGACCGCGGCGTATCGAAGGACTCGAAGTCGAACGCGCTCTCGCCGGGGCTTCGCGTCGCCAGGGCGACCACCGCTCCGGCCGCGGCGACCAGGTACACCAGCCCGACCAGCGGGTCGTCCTCAGGCGATAGGTCGGCGAACCGGTCGCCGGAGCCCAGGCCGGCGAGCAGAGGCTGCAGGAGGACGAGCCAGCCGAACAGGAGCGCGTCCTCGACGCGCAGCGAATGCCACAGTCGCGACAGCATAGGGGCAGGATACACTCCGCCGAGCGATGCTGTCACGACGGGGCGCGGGGCGGCGGCGTGAGGTAGGGGCGGTTCGTCCGCCTGAGGCGGACCCCTACGGCGGCCCGATGTCCACCACCGTCACGACGTCGGCGGCGTAGGTCTTCTTGGCCCGCACGTTCGCGAACTTCGACACCTCTCGCTCCGAGACCGGCACCGCCCGCACGATCCGACCCAGGGGCGAGATCCAGAAGCGCAGGAACCAGCGGGGCCGCGAGTAGAAGAGCAGGAGCAGGTGCCCGTTGGGTTCAAGAAAGCGCTGGACGCCGTTGACGAAAGCGGCGGGCTCGCTCAGGTGGTCGAGAAGCCACTTGGCGACGATAACGTCGTAGCGCTCGCCGGTATCCTCCAGCGCGGTCGCGTCACCCTGGCGGAAGGTCACGCCCGGCGGGTCGCCGAATCGCTTGCGGGCGAGGGCCAGCATCGACGGCGAGAAGTCGACGCCGGTGTAGCTCCCGAAGGCCAGCCCCAGGCGACGCAGGCGGGCCAGGTTGGCCCCGCTGCCGCAGCCCACGTCGAGAATGCGCGCCTCGGGCGTGACGTAGCGCCGGAGCAGGGAATCGAGGTCTCGCACCGCGTTCCGGGCCCAGAACAGCTCCCACTGCGCCCGGAAGGGGTCCCACCAGCGCCCTCCCACCACACGGTACAGCTTCTGGACATCGGTGCGGGTCATGGCGGGCCTCCTTGAGCCAGTGCTGCGGGGACACTCCTAGTGTCGTCTTGTGGCGAAGAGGTGGGAATGGTCGGGATTGATTTGCGCCTGGTTGCACAACTGTTGGGGTTGCTCCTAGAATCCAAAGCGCATCCCGAATGAAGCACTTGAATGCCCTATTGTAACACCTCCCCATGGCAATTCTTTTTCCCCGGTTGCGAAAAGACCTGAAACTCCCCAGATGCCTTTTCGCGGGGTTGTTGTCTTTCATACCCTTATCCGTCATACCCTTATCTGTGTGCAGTCGTCTGGACACCATACCATACTCGCCAGAAACGACACCGGAAATATGGTTGGAGAACCATCCGCATGTCAATATCCCTCTCGATTCGTGGGAATTTGTTCTCACGGAACCCACTTCAACCCTATTGGTCTACTCGCTCGGCTTACTCGCTATCGTTCTGGGTCTTTACTTCTTACGGATTCGTGATAACCATCGATCCCGCCTGTGGTGGGGAATCGCCCTGCTGCTGTGGGGGATCGGCGCTCTCCTGGGCGGAACTGATTACCAAGCCCTCAGTTACGAACTGAAATGTGCCGGCAAAGAGGTCTGTTCATACATAAGTTGGGTTGAAATCTATTACTACTTGGTCAGTATTGCCAGCATCAACGCCATGGTGATGGGGGTAGCCCATTCCTCCGCGGGAAAGGTCATGCGTAGGGTACTGCCGGTCTACGCAGTAGTAAACACAGCGCTTTATTCCGCGCTTTGTCTGACGGGGGCTTTCATTCCAAACAAGTTCTTGGTTTCCTTTGAGCTCATCGTCCTGTTTGCCGCACCGAGCTATGTAATCCTGTTCATCACTAACACCATGAGGTACCACAAACTCAGAGAGAAGATGGACCTCGCCCTTATGGTGACCTGGTTATCCTTAGGTATCGTCATGGCGGCGTACTACCCTTATTGGGCACTTGGTTATTCAGAAGAACTTTGGGAGAACGGAATCTGGTTCAGCGAAAACGACGTGCTTCACGTCGGGCTGATACTGTGGATGCTCTACATTGGCTTTGTGGTGGCGAACAAGGTAAAGGATTTGACGGTACGCGACTGAGAATACCGGCAGTCTGGGGCGTGACGTAGCGCCTGAGCAGGGAATCGAGGTCTCGCACCGCGTTCCGGGCCCAGATCAGCTCCCACTGCGCCCGGAAGGGGTCCCACCAGCGCCCTCCGGCCACCGAGTACAGCTTCTGGACGTCAGTGCGGGTCATGCTGGCCTCCTCGAGCGGGTGCTCCGACACGATCTCTGGGGCGACCGACGCGCGTCGTCCCGATTATACCCTGTTGACCGGCCTCTGAACCCCATCGGTCCGCTTCGGATGGCCCCATAGCGTGGAAATCCGTGTAGTATAGGAGGAAAGTTGGTTGTCCAGAAGAGGAAGACAAGATGAACAACAACCTACGCCCACGTGTCTTCGTCAGTTGTGGGCAGGCGGATGGCCCCGAGTTCACGACAGCGAAGGAACTGGCGACTATCCTTGAAGAACATGGGTTCGGCCCATATGTTGCACGAAAGCAGGCGTCTCTAACGGGTGTGAAGGAGGCTATCTTCCCGCAGCTCGCGGAAGCGGAATACCTTCTATTCGTCGACTTCCCGCGAGATAAACTCCCGACCGGCGATTCTCGGGGATCGCTCTTCTCGCATCAGGAGCTCGCCTTAGCCGCCTATTTGAATCTCCCGTACATAGGCTTCCGGCACAGAACCGTCCGCCTGGAAGGTTTGTCAGCTTTCCTTCTTGCGAACGCTGCCATATTCGAGTCGGAAACTGAATTACCCGCGCTGCTGCGCCAGGAATTGGCATCGCGAGAGGACTGGCACTCGGGATGGCGCAAGCAGTTGCGGCTATTCCGGGCCGATGCGAATGAAGGCGACAACATGCTTCTGAACGGCGCTGGGGTTCGATTCTTCCACCTCACATTGGAGAACCTGCACCGCGACCGCATGGCGGTTGGTTGTGGAGCGTACGTGGAACGGATAGCCGATGCTCTTACTGGAGAAGCGGTGCCGTTTCGGCCAGCAGAACTGAAATGGGCGGGTACAATGCTGCCCCTCGTTGCCGTTCCGGCCGGAAGCCGAAGGGACCTGGATGCATGCTTCATTCTCTTCGACGACCCCGCGAGCATCCGCTTCGCGAGCTTCTCCGATTCCGGCCACCACATGTCCCCTATTAGTGGACGGGCGGTAGATATCACTTACGCCGTTGTATCGGAGAACTTCGACATAGCCCGCTGCACGCTTCGAGTTGAACCAGGAAACCTCGCGGAAGCGGCAATTGTCAGGATGACCTGAACGGAGATAGCACAGTCAATGAAGGGAGGGCCCGGCCAGCCCTCGCTCCTCGGTAGTGTCACGAGTTCTGTGTAAATTGATGCAGGGGGCGACCCTCCCAGTTCCTGTTTAAGTGACTGACGACGGCATAGATGATGCGCTCACAGCTGGCGCCGTTGGTGAAGCAGGTCATCGGCCTGGTGCGCCTGCGCACCTCCCGGAAGGCCCGCTCAATGGCGTTGGTGGTGCGGACTGCCTTGCGATGGGCCTCGGGACGGGCCAGGAAGGCCAGGAGGCTGTCCAGGTCTTGCTCTAAACAGGCCACCGCCTTGGGGGCCTCCTTCCGCCAGCGCTGAGCCCAGGCCCAGTAGCAGCGTACCGCCTCCCGTCGAGTGGAAGCCAGGTAGATGGCCCGTGCTCCCGCCAGACAGTCCTCCTGTTGGGTCCGCCGCAGCTTGCTGGCCACATTACGGAGCTTGTGCACCCAGCAGCGTTGGTGGAGGACGTAGGGGTAGACCACATCCAGAGCGCCATGCAGCCCTGGGCAGCCGTCAGTGGTGATGAGCTGGAGGTGGCGGCCCAGCAACCCCCGCTCCCGCAGCTGGTTCAGGAACGCCTCCCAAGAGGCCTGGCTCTCGCTCTTGGCTAGGCGGTAGTCCAGGAGCCGGCGCTCCCCCGTCACCGTAATGCCATACGCACAGAGCACCAGCCGCCGCTTCACCTGGGCGGCACCCCGGATGCGCATGCTGACGCCGTCCAAAAGCAGATAGCAGACGTCGTCGGCCAGGGGCCTCCGATGAAAGCGCTCCACCTCCCGGTCCAGGCTGCGGGTCACCCGGGACACTGTCTGAGCGCTCACCGGCTCCCCCAGCACTGCCTCTAGGGTCTCGCCAACTCGCCGAGTGGAGACCCCCGCCAGAAACACTTCGCGGATGAGCCCGTCCACCTGGGCCTGGCGGCGTCGGTACCGGCTAAACACCCGAGAGTCACCCTTGCCCTGCTCCGG
>Ga0315275_10003261_pt1 | contig 14930 bp, 10 predicted proteins | sample YL17G03_0_MG_FD_205557 | JGI IMG/M metagenome (GOLD analysis project Ga0315275, IMG submission 205557) | Sediment microbial communities from Yellowstone Lake, YNP, Wyoming, USA - YL17G03_0 | ecosystem: Environmental > Aquatic > Freshwater > Lake > Sediment | place: USA: Wyoming | collected... | reverse complement strand
GGGGGGGGTACAACCGCCCCAAAATTGCCCCCCCCCGGGGGGGGGGGGGATAAAAATTTGGGGTTTTTTTCCCCGCGACCCCAGACGATTAGCGGACGTCGTAGCGGACGAAGAGGACGTAGCTCAACAGGAAAACAAGGCAGGCGTAGGCGGCGATAGCGATCAGGAAGGGCAGGGCCGGCTGGAGCCGTTCGGAGAACGACATCGGCTTCTCGATGAACTGGGGAACCGTGGCGAAGGCGACGGGAAGGCGCGTCGTGGAAACGTCCTCGTTGGGATTGTACCAATGAGGGCTTTTGGGGTCGCCGGCGTCGGTGGCTTTGAAATAGGCCAGGAATTGGCCTTGATAGATATGGAAATCGTCCCAGACCTGGCGAAAGCGGGGATATCCCCCGCCGGCCGCCGCCTCCGCCAGGAACTGGAACATCACCACGGGCGAAGCGGCCGTCAGGGAGCGCGTCCGTTCGAATTGCCGGAACAGGCTTTGATAGTAGGGATCGCGGATGGACTTTTCGGCGTCCATTCGCTTGCGTTGGAGATTGGCCCGCAATTCGTGTTGGGGCAGGAAGGGGTTGCCGGAGTTCATCATCCAGCTGCCCGGGGGGGCGGCCTTGCTCAGGTCATCAAAGACCCGCGCTACCCGGGCCGTGACGGATTCCGATTTTTCGATGGGATAGACGGTCTTGGCCAGGAAGGCGCTGGAGTTGGGGACGACGACGGTGAAGAGCAACCAGAAGGTCAGGGCCAGGAGCAGGCTGACGCTGGAATTGCGGGCCGCCACCGAGCAGAACAGGCCGAACGCCGACAGGACGGCCGCCATCAGGGCGGCGACGATGAGAAATCCCGCGGCTTCGATGAGGACAGCGGATGTCAGGGGGATCCCGCCAGAGAAGAGGACGATGAGGAGGCTGAGGATGATGCCCGGGACGACGATGGCCGCGAACGTAATGACGGCGCTCAAGTATTTCCCGAAGAGGAGCGTCCCCCGGGAAATGGAATTGGCCAGAGCCAAGGCCAGCGTCTTCTCCTCCTTCTCGCCGGAGACCGCGTCGAAGGTGAATAACAGGGCGACGAAGCTCAGGATCATGGCTACGATATAGGACCAGTTCAATTCCTCGAAGACGTTCAGGAAGGGGTTGGTGCTCCCGCTTATGTTCAGGAAGGAAAAGACGTTCCAGGCGCTGAACACGACGCCGTTGGGCAGGTACTTTTCCTTGCCGTCGGTGATGAAGGCGTTGTCCCTCGGCCGCAGGGGATAGGTGCGCCGGGTGACGGCCAGGTCGGTCGCGTTCTGCCCGGCCTGGTCCCGCATCTCGGACTGGAATTGGGTTTCGGCCTGGCGATAATTGGCCAGGGCGCCGCGATGGCCGCGGGTGAAGGAAAACGTCCCGGCCACGAAGACACCCAGGACGAGAACGAGAGCAAGAATGAACCTCAGGCTGTAGAGGTTGTGTTGGATTTCGCGCTTGAGGATGGTTTTCAGCATGGCTCACCTGACGTCGTAGCGGATGAAGGCGACATAGCCCAGATAAAACAACAGGATGATCTCGATCAGAAGCAGACCTATCCGGGGGATGACGCCGGACAGGCCCGTCAGCAAGGAGTCCGCCCGGTCGGAATATTTGGGCATGTCGGAAATGTCGAGAAAGGAGAAATCGTCGGGATTATCGAAGCGGACCTTGACCTTTTGCAGGGCCTGCCAGCGGGCCCGGAAATCCTTCTCTTTCCCGGCCCAATCGTCGTATTCCCGGACGGTTTTGAAGCGGCCCCCGCTCCGCTTTTCCACGAGCTGGTCGCCCGTGAGCATGGCCTCGGGCGGAGTGGGGGTGATGTAGCGGAAGGAGGCGAAGATATTTTTACCCTGGAAATAGCGGATGAACGTTTCCCGGTATTGGCGGGCCCGGTCCAGGTCCCCCTCGTGCGACTGAACGTCGGTGGAACAAATGGCCGAAGCGATGAGCCGGAACACTCCCGAGGGAGAGATCATGGCGATTCCTTCGGCGACCCGCGATTGATGGACAAGGCCGTCCAGGTAGGATTTCTGGGCGGCCCATTTTTTGTCGGCATAGTCGATCAAGAGGGGGCCTTGGATCATCGAGACCTGCCGCTCCTGTTCAAATTTCGATTTCGTGCACCCGTAGGTTTCCATATATCCGTCGTCCCTTCCGCTCATCCACCAATAGATGTCCCAGTCCACCTCAGGCAGGGCCTTCCGGCGGTCGTTAAGCACGCCGTCCCTCTCCTTGTCCAGATCGGCCAACACCCGGGTCAGGTTTTCCCGCGAAGGAACTGCGACGAAGCTCTCCGCGGCATACGCGGAAAGGTTGGGGACGATGAAGACGAAGAAAACCCAGATAAACAGGCAGACCACGAGACTGGTCACCGATGTCCGGGAACGGGCGGAGATGAAAAGGCCGATGAAAACGAAGACCGCCAGATAGATCAAGCTGGCCCCGAAGAGCAGGGCGACGCGGCCCCATTGAAGTCCGGTAAAAGCGGCGTTCCCGGAGATCAGGACGAGGACGGCGCTGAGGAGAAAACAGAAGATGAGGATCGGCAGGAGCGTCAGCAGAATGCCCAGGACCTTGCCTGCCAGGACCGCCGAGCGGCCGAGGGAGTTGGACATCTGCAGCTTTAAGGTGCCGCTTTCCTTTTCCCGGCTGAAGGCGTCGTAGCTGAAGAGAAGCGCGAGGAGCGAGAAGATGATCGCGGCGATGTCCACGAAATCGACCGAGAAAAACGAGGCCAGGAAAGGATTGTCGCGCACAGCCGCTTTTCCTTCGGTCAGGAGAGGCTTCTCCCCGAGATATATTTTTACCCGGTTTCCCACTTGGGACCGGATGCCACGGCTGAAAACGCTGAGCGGCTCGGGGGGCAAGACGACCGTCGGCCGCAGACCGGAGTAGACGTACACCTCCTTCGTGGCCTTGTCCACAGCGTCCCGGTCTTGGCGATAGAGGGCGGACTGATCGCGGTAATCGGAGACGCTGAGGAGGATGCTGAAGGGGATCAAGACGAGGCAGAGTAGAAAGCCGATGATGAAGCGCGCCGTCAGCAGGTTGTTCAGGAATTCCTTGCGGGCTATAAGGAAAATCATGGCCGCGTCTCCTTGGCCGGACAAATATGCTCAGGCACCGGCGCCTGAGATATCTGCAATCTTTATGCCATACAATTCTTAGGAGGGCGGGCACCGTATCGCGCCAAAAACGGGTAACGGATTACCCCGGTCAGGTAATCGCTTGCCCGATTGAACGGGTCAACCAACTTATATCGCCAAAAATCGTATAGAAAAAAACGGCACCGCCTCTCCCTATTTCCATTAAAAAAACGAAAGTGGAGAGGCGGTACCGATCGACTTCGATTCCTTGGCACGAATCGCGCATTAAGGAGGTTCGAGATGCCGTCTATCGCCCACGGAGAACGATCATGAACATACGAAGACGAATGCCCACGCTCCTGGCGCTGGCGACGCTGCTGTCTCTGCCCGGCCTGCGGGCCCAGCAGGCCAAGCCCGCCGCGCTGACCCTGGAGGATTGCGTCATCCAGGCGGTCAAGCGCAACCTGGGCGTGGCGGTCCAGGTTTACAGCTATCGGCAGGCCGACGTCGCCGTGTCCCAGGCCGGGGAGAAATTCTATCCCTCGCTGTCCTTCGACTACAACCAGCAAAACCAGAATTCGGCCTCTTTTTCCTGGATCCAGTCCGCCGACATCCTGACCACCAAATCCATGGTCTATTCGGCCGGCGTCTCCCAGGTCATCCCCTTCGGCGGCAAATTCTCGATCTCGCTCGACGCCGACAAATACGATTCCAACACCCGTTTTCAGACGATCAATCCCCGCTACGACGGACAATTGTCCTTCACATATTCCCAACCTCTGCTCAAGGACTTCGGCTGGGAGACGAGCCGCAAGGAGATCCTGGTCGCCCGCAACAGCCGGGACATCGCCGAGAACGACCTGAAAACGACCCTCCTCCAGACCGTCTATTCGGTCGAAAGCGCCTATTGGGAATACGTCTACCGCATCGAATCGCTCAAGGTCCAGCGCCAGTCCCTGGGCCTGGCCGAGGCCCTGCTCGACAAGAGCCGCAAGGAAATCGACATCGGCACGCTGGCGCCCAAGGAAATCCTGAGCTCCCAGGCCGAAGTGGCCTCGATCAAGGCCGATATCCTGCAGGCGGAGATGATGGTCAAGGATTCGGCCGACCAATTGCGCGGCCTCATCAATCAGCCCTTCGACAAGGACTCCGCCGAGATCGTCCCGGCCGATACGCCGGGATTCATCAAACGCGAGGTCAGCCTGGACGAGGCGCTGGCCGTGGCCCTGAAAAACCGGCCCGATCTGCAATCGTCCGCTCTGGAGATCAAGAACAAGGAACTGGATTACTCCTACGCCAAGAACCAGATGCTGCCCCAGCTCGACCTGCGGGCCCAATACTGGAGCCCCGGCCTCTCGGGCGACCGGATCATCTTTCTCGACGACAATCCGCTGACCGGGATCGTCCTGGGCAAGGTCCCCGGCGGAGCGTCCCAGGCGCTCAAGGACGCCTGGGGATTCAAATACAATAACTGGTCGATTGAGCTTTCGCTGACCATTCCCCTGAGCTCCGTCTTCAGCCGGGCCGCCCAGGCCGCGGCCAAGGCCGGACTCGACCAGCAGATCGTCATGCTGAAGCAGGCCGAACAGAAGGCCTTCCTGGAGATCCGCGCCGCGGTGCGGGCCGTCCAGACCAACTTCGAGCGGGTTGGGGCCCGCAAGGCCGCCCGCGAGCTGGCCGAGCAGAAGCTGGAAGCGGAAGAATCCAAGCTCAAGGTCGGCCTGTCCAATAATTTCTTCGTCCTCAACTACCAGCGCGACCTGGCCCTGGCCAAGACGGCCGAACTGCGGGCCATGATCGATTACACCCTGTCCCTCGGCCAGCTCGACAAGGCCATGGGGGTCAGCCTGGACAAACGGAACATCCACATCACGGACGCGGCGGAGGTCCAACAATGAAAAAGCTCGCGACGATCGTTTTGGCGATGATTGTTCTGGCCGGGGCGGCCCTGGCCCAAGCACCCGCCCAAGAGGGCCAATCCCAGACCATGAAGCTCCTCACACTCAAGAAGGCCCAGCTGCAGCTGGAGAAGACCAAGGGCGATTTTGACCGCTCGCTCAAGCTCAAGGAGCAGGGCCTGACCTCCGAGCAGGAGTTCGCCATGGTCCAGACGTCCTACCTGCAGTCCCAGGTGGACTTCCAGCAGGCCCTCATCAACTTCATGGGCAGCGAGGCCCGCATCAACGTGGCCAGCGCGGTCAAGTACCAGGATGCCGGCGGGAAGAAGTTCGTCCGCGTCACCCTGCGCTACTCGTCCAAGGAGCTCAAGCAACTGGAGAATCTCAACATCAAGGCCGACGATCTTTTCCCCCTCGATTTCATGAAGGAGATTAAGGACGTCTCGGTCTCGCTCAAGTCCGAGGCCAAGATCGTCTCCGATCCCTACGAAAAGACCATCACCGGCCTGCCCCTGGAATCCCAGCGGGACGTCACCTTCCAGCTCCTTAAAGACGTCGAGAACCTCGAAGTCAGCATCTTCTACTCGGGCAAAACCGAGACGACCTCGGTCTATCTGCAGAAGGGCGTCAGCGCCAACATCGTGACCATCAACTCGGCCCAGTTCTCCCAGGAGGCCGACCTGGAAAGCACGGCCACCTTCGATCTTTCGCTGGAGAAATTCTCGGGCGAGGCCAACGTCTTCAGATTGGACATCGCCAACCTGCCCCACGTGATCAACTTTGAATTCAGCGACCCGACGACCAACGCCCGCTTGAGCCAGATCAAGTTCACCGAGGGCATCACCAGCATGAAGCTCCAGCTCAAGCTCTACCTGCCCAAGAACGCCGATGCCCAGGTGGTGATCGACAAGCCCATCGTCTTCTTCGCCCTGGCCATGGACAACGATCAGGCCGCCGGGCTGCAGACCATCCTGGCCAAGAAACCCGAGATCGGGCCCAAGGACATCGAGGCCCTCAAGGTCGGGAGCGTCCGCCTCGAGCTCCTCCCGCGCGGCGTGGGCAAGGTCGAGGTCCAGGCCGTCAACCTCTACCACGAGATCAAGGTCGGCGAGAACGTGGAGATGGAAGTCCGCGTCCGCAACGCCGGCACCCGCAAGCTCAACAACATCCGCGTTTTCTCCGACCTGCCGCTCAACTGGCACGCCGACATCCGGCCCGACCTGATCGCCTCGCTCGAGCAGAACAAGGAACAGGTCGTGACCATCAAGTTCCAGCCCCCCGCCGACGTGGCCGTGGGCGACTACGAACCCAAGATCAAGACCGAGTGCAGCGCCGACAACCGCAAGGTCGAGTCCGAGGACAAGATCGTCCGCATCCACGTCGCGGCCAAGACGAATGTCATCGGCATCGGCCTGCTGGTGCTGCTCCTCGTCGGCCTGCTGGTCGGCATCGTCGTCTTCGGCATCAAGTTGACAAGGCGGTGAGGGAAAGCGGACGGCGCGTAAGATAAAACCATTCAGGAGGACATCATGCCCCAATCGAATCCGATCTTGAAAGCGGACGACCTGTCCAAGCGCTACGAGGACGGCGTCCTGGCCCTCGACCATCTCAACCTCGACGTGCGCGGGGGGGAGGCCTACTGTCTGCTGGGCGCCAACGGCGCGGGCAAGACGACGACCATCAACCTCTTCCTTAATTTCATCCCGCCGACCACCGGCACCTGCTTCATCACCGGCATCGACGTCACCAAGGATCCGCTCGAGGCCAAGAAGCACGTCGCCTTCGTCTCGGAGAACGTCATGCTCTACGGCAATTTCACGGCCCGCCAGAACCTCGACTTCTTCGCCAAGCTGGGCGGCAAGCCCGACCTGACCAAGGAGCAGTACTACCAGGTCATGCGCCGGGTCTCGCTCCAAGAGAAGGCCTTCGAACAGCGGGTCAAGAACTTCTCCAAGGGCATGCGCCAGAAGCTGGGGATCTCCATCGCCGTCATCAAGGACGCCCCGGCCATCCTGCTCGACGAGCCGACCTCGGGCCTCGACCCGAAAGCAGCCGAGGAGTTCCTGGAGATTCTGGGCGAGCTCAAGAAGGAAGGTAAGGCGATCCTGATGTCCACCCACGATATCTTCCGGGCCAAGGAAATCGGCGACCGGATCGGGATCATGAAGGAAGGGCGGCTGGTCATGGAGCGCACCCGTGAGCAGCTCCAGTACGAAGACCTGGTCAAGATCTACATCGACTATATGAAGTCCGAGCCGCTGACCGCCTGAGGCGACCGCCCCTCATCCGGCTATCGCCCACTCGGAGCCCCAACCATGCTGAAAACAATCGTCAAAAAAGAGATTCTGGAGAACATCTTCAGCTACCGGTTCCCGCTCTTCGCCCTGATCTGCGTCGTCCTCATCCCCTTGGGCCTCTTCGTCAACAACGCCCAGTACGCCAAGCGCCTGAAGGACTACAACGAGCAGGTCCGTCTGGCCGACGAAGCCCAGAGCGGCCTCAAGATCCAGGACCTGATGGCCGGCCGCGTGACCATCAAAGGCTTCCGCCCGCCGTCGCAGCTTTCGGTCTTCTCCCAGGGCCTCGAATCCGCCCTTCCCGCGTACTACCAGTTCGCCCAGGACGGCTTCTCCCAGGGCGAGTCCTCGAGCAGCGACGCGACGCTGACCTCCACCCAGGGCAAGTTCGATTTCGTCTTCCTGATCCAGATGGTCGTCAGTCTCGTGGGGCTGCTGTTCGCCTCGGACATGATTTCGGGCGAGAAGGAATCGGGGACCCTGCGGGCCATGCTGTCCAACAGCCTGCCGCGCGACGCCATCCTCGTGGGCAAGATCGCGGGCGGGTATCTGGCCCTGCTCGCGCCGTTCCTCGTGGCCCTCGTGCTGGGCGTGATGCTGCTCCTGCCGGGCGGGTTCCCGCTCTTCGCCGGCGACATCCCCGCGCGCATCGCGGTCATGGCCGGCGCCGCCGCGCTCTTCATTTTGATCTACTACGTCATCGGGACCATGGTTTCGGCCATGTCGGCCAAGGCGCGGACGTCGCTCGTGACTATCTTGTTGATATGGAGCGGTTTCCAGCTGGTCATTCCCAAGCTGTCCGACATGGCCGCGGCGCTGATCAACCCCGTGCGGACCGACACGCAGGTCTCGCTCGAGAAGTCGCTGCTCATCAACACGCTCGAGACCGAATCGGCCAAGGAATTGGGCCGCGAATACGACAAGATCTTCGTGGGCAAGAGCGGCCAGGACGCCGCCAACGATCAAAATTCCCCCGAAATGAAGAAGTGGGCGCCGATCCGGGACGAGATGCAGCTCAAGACGCGCGAGAACAAGGCCGCGCAGCTCGCGGCCATCGACGAGACGTTCCTGGCCCAGCAGCGCCGCCAGCGCAAGCTGGCCGCGGCCCTGTCGCTCATCTCGCCGAGCGCGGCCTTTGGGCGCCTGGCGGCCGATATCTGCGGCACGGGCGACCTGGCCCGGACGAAGTACATCGAGGCCGTCCGCTCCCACCAGAACGCGCTCGAGAACGAGCTGTTCAGCAAGGTCAAACGGACGCTGATGATGCACGAGGGCGGCCGGACGACGATGATGTTCAGCGCCCAGCCGGTGGATCCCAAGAAGCTCCCCAAGTTCGCCGTGAAGCCGGCCTCGCTGGGCGAGGCGCTCAAAGCCAACGCGGCCAGCATCGGGGCGCTGCTGTTCTGGCTGATCACGCCGTTCGCCTTCGCCTATGTCCGGTTTCTGAAGTACGACGTGAGGTAGGGAGGGCGCGAGTGGAGATCGGCGACACCATGCGAATTAAAATATGAGTGGCGAACGCGACCGCGATCGCACGTTCCGGGCGATCTTCCGCAAGGAGCTGCTCGAGGGATTCGTCACCCGGCGGTTCCTCGCCGTGCTCATCCTGTGCCTGATCGTCTTCCCGGTCGGCAGCTACATGAGCCGGCGCGATTACCAGTCGCGCCTCCAGAATTACCAGGAGGCGCAGCGCCTCTACGAGAGCACGAAAAAGACGGTCGGCGACGTCCTCTTCAAGCCGGGAGGGGCCAAGGCGCTGCGCGCGCCGTCCAGCCTCAGCTTCCTCTCCACCGGACTCGAGATCGTCCTGCCCGACGCGGCCGAGACCGTCAAGAAATTCAATACATCCTACGCCGAGATGCGCCTGACCAACACCCAGGGGCTCGACAACCTCTACGGCTTCTTCCACGGGCCGCTCGACTTCTCCTTCCTCGTGACCGTGGTCATGACTTTCCTGGCCCTGGCCTTCTCCTACAACGCCGTCTCGGGCGAAAAGGAGAGCGGCACGCTGGGCCTGATGCTGTCGAACTCGGTCCTCCGGTCGCGGATCGTCACGGCCAAAGCCGCCGCCCAGTTCCTGATGCTGGCCGTGCCGTTCCTGGCCGGCGTGGCGTTGAGCCTGGCGCTCGCACCGCCCCCGGCCTCGGCGGCGGGGGCCGCATCGCCCTGGCCGGCCGTTTTGACCGCCGTGGCGTTCTCGCTCCTGATCATCGCCGTCTTCTTCAACCTGGGACTGCTCGTCTCGAGCTTGACCAGGCAGGCCGTGACTTCGATCGTCGTCCTCCTCCTCGTTTGGACGGCCCTGTTCGCCGTTGTACCGCGGCTCAGCGTCATCGCCACGCGCCTCCTCGCCCCGGCGCCGTCGGAACAGGCTTTCGGCCAGGAAAAGATCCGCATCCGCCTAGCCAACGAGAAGGCCTGCGAGGCCGAGGTCGACGCGCTCATCAAGGCCAACCCCATTCCCCAGGGCCGCGACAGTATGGGCCCGGAATGGCAGAAATTGACCGCGGATTTCCGGGCCAAGCAGGACGCCATCCGGGTCAAGTACCAGAGCGACCTCGCGGCCGAGATCGGGAAGGCCCGCCAGACGTACGAGCGCAAGCGCGACGCCCAGATCAAGACGTCGATGCTGGTCGCGCGCGTTTCGCCGGTCAGCTGCTATGTCCGGCCCATGGCCGAGATTGCGGGTACGGGCTGGCTCGAGTACAAGCGCTTCGCCGACGCGGTGGACCGGTTCCTGGGCGCGCTGAACGACAAGATCTTCAGCAAGAACCGGTTCACGCGGATGGAGGGCGGCGCCAACATCAGCTTTGGCGGCAAGGCCAACGACCCGGCGCCCCGGATGCCCGACGTCCGGATCCCGTTCGGCGACGTGGTGCGCGACGTGCTGCCGGACTTCGTCCTGCTCCTCCTCTTCAACGCGCTCTTCTTCGCCGGGGCGTTCGTCGCCTTCCTGAGATACGATCCGAGATAAGGCCGGGGAAACGCCATGAGACATTCGACCTTCGGCACGATCTTCCGCAAGGAACTCCTCGAGAACATCCGCAACCAGCGCTTCCTCTTGGCCCTGGGCTTGTGCGTCGTCCTGATCCCGCTCGGATTCGCCGTCCAGTACACGGACTATGCGGCCAAGGATGCGGCCTACCGGGATGCGGTCCGGGCTTTTGAAGACGGCCACAAGTCGCTGGGCGACTTCGTCCAAAGCGCCTCGATGTTCAGGCCCCCTTCGCCTCTGACCCCGCTCTCGGCCGGGGTCGAAGCGCTGCTGCCGACGTCGATCGACACCGTCGGCTTCGTGGGCGTGAACGGGCCGACGCTCAGCTACGTCAACTCGAGCGGCCTCGGCGATCCCTTCTGCTTCCTCTACGGTCCGCTCGACCTGGCCACGATCGCGGCGGTCGTCCTGTCGATCCTGGCCGTACTCTTCGCCTTCAACGGCGTGAGCGGCGAGAAGGAGCGCCGGACGCTGGCCCAGGTCTTTTCGAATTCCGTCCCGCGGTCCACGCTCATCACGGCCAAGATGGCCGCGGCGTTCGTCCTGATCGCGGCGGCCTTCCTGGTCGGATTGCTCCTCGGCGCGTTGACCCTGGCCCTCCAGGGCTTCGAGGTCTGGGCCAAGAGCGCCACCTTCGTCCCGTTCCTGATCGCGGCGGGCCTCGCGCTCGTCTTCATCTTCGTCATGGTCAATCTGGGGCTGCTCGTATCGACGCGCTCCCGCAGCTCGCTCTCGGCCATTGTGACCCTGGTCATGGCCTGGGTCGCCCTGTTCATGCTGGTGCCCAAGGCCGCGGTCATCGCTTCCAAAGTCGCCCGGCCGGTAAAGTCGCAGCAGGTCGTGGACCTCGAAAAGGGCCAGGGCCGCGCCCAGCTGGAGAAGGAGGCGGAAGGGGAGATCGACAAGCTGCGCAAGACGATGCCGGGCATCAAGGACATGACCATGGACGCCTTCTTCAAGGCCAAGCGCGACAAGAACCCGCTCATCGCCGATTACGAGAAGAAGCAGGACGAGATCCAGGGCTCATACCGCGAGCGTATCGACGCGGAGATGGCCAAGCTCGACGCCTTCTATGGGACGCAGCGCGACGGCCAAACTCGGCTGGCGAAGAATTTGTCGCGGCTGTCGCCGGTCAGCTGCTTCCTCCACGGCGTCACGGAGATTGCGGGCACGGGGCTGGCCGAGGTCGGCCGGCTGAAGGAGAACAAGACGGCGTTCGCGAGCCTCCTCGAAAACGAGATCAGCCGTAAGATGAAGATGCTCCGTTTCGGCAACATGGCCATGGGCGGAGACGGGTTCGATCGCGAGGCGCCCGCGTCCAAGATCGTCTATCGCGAGGGCACGCTGCGCGACGAGCTGGCCGGCGTCTGGCCGGACATGGCCCTGCTGGTGTTTTACGGCATCTTCTTTTTTGCCGGGGCCGTCTGGTCGTTCCGTCGTTACGACCTGCGCTGAGGAGGGGCGAGCCATGATCGGCACCATCGTCCGCAAGGAGATTGCCTCCAACCTGCTCAGCTATAAGTTCTTCGTCGTCATCCTCCTGACAACGCTCCTTCTGGCCACCAGCTTCTTCGTCCTGTACAAGGATTTCAAGGGCCGCCAGGCGGACTATGAGCTCGTCCGCCCCAAGCCGGGGGAAGCGATCGCCGTCCTGGCCCCGAACCCCCTCTCGATCTTCGCCAAGGGTCTGGACGAGGCCATGACCCGGTCGTTCGAGGTCAGCCCGATCGGTCTCCAGGTCCGCGCCGGCCAGAAGTCCGGCAATGCCGTTTTTGCCTTCTTCCCCGCGCCCGACTTCGTCTATATCGTCAAGGTCGTCCTCTCCCTGGTCGCGCTCCTTTTCGGCTTCGATCAAATCAGCCGGGAGCGGGAGACCGGGGTCCTTCGCCTCATGCTGTCGAATTCCGTATCCCGGGCCAAGGTCCTGGCCGGGAAATGGCTGGGCAACTACCTCAGCCTGGCCGTCCCCTTCCTCCTGGTCGCCCTGATCGGCTTCCTCCTGATGACCCTGGACCCGCAGGTCCGGTTCGGCGCGGCGGGGACGGGCTGCTTCCTCCTGCTCCTGGCCGTCGCGCTCCTTTACATCGCCCTTTTCCTGAGCCTGGGGATTCTGGTTTCGGCCCTGACCCGGAGAGCGGCGGCCTCGCTTGTCGTCCTCCTCCTGGTCTGGGCCGTGGCCGTCTTCGTCCTGCCCAACCTGGGGACCCTCGTGGCCCGGCAGCTGGTTGATGTCCCCTCGGTCAAGGCCCTGAGCGAGAAGCGGCAGCAGACCTGGACGCGCGAAATCCTGCTGGCGATCGTCGAGGGGCGGGCCCAGGGGCGGCAGGCCGGCGACGTAAACCGCAAGACCCACCTTGAAGCCATCAACACCGAGTTCGACAAGCTCGAACACGACTACCGGCTCAAGTTCGACCGCCTCGTCCGGTTGTCGAAAACCATCAACCGCCTGTCGCCCGCGGCGAGCTTCGTCTACGCCGCGACCGAGCTGGCCGGGACGGGCATCGGCGAAGAGAGCCGGCTGAAGGACGAGATCATCCGCTACAAGAACGCCGTCTTCCAGGAGTTCGACCAGGGCCGCAAGGACCACGCCGCCTTCGCCTACCGCTACCGCTCGGCCGGCCAAGTCCTGGCTCAGGGCGGGATGTTCGACCTCGGCTGGCTGGCCGCCTTTACGGTTGTGCTGTTTGGCCTGGGATTTGCGGCCTTCGCCCGGTACGACGTGCGTTAAGGAGAGGGCCATGGTCGGAGCGCTCATCAAAAAAGAAATCCAGGCGAACGTTCTATCCTTCCGCTTTGTGGCTGTCGCAGCCTTGCTCCTCATCGTCGTTCCCGTCACCGTCCTCGTCCTGTCCACCGACGCCGCGAAGAAGGTGGACGAATTTTCGAGCCGACGGTCGGAGATCGAGACGTACCTGAAGTCCTACGCCCATTTCAACCGCCTCCAGAACGTCGTCAAGCCCGCCCAGCCGCCGCTCGCGTCCTACGCCCTGGTCCGGGGCATCTCCTCGGACGTCAACTTCGAGGAGTTCGACGACGATCCGCTGCCGGTCATGTTCCCCCTGCTCGATTTGACCTTCGTCGTGGCCATTCTTCTCAGCCTGGCCGCCCTCATCTTTTCCTACGACGCCGTCTGCGGAGAGAAGGAGGACGGCACGCTCAAGCTCATGTTGGCCAACGGTCTGCCCCGGGCCAAGATCATTCTGGCCAAGATCATCGGTGGGACGGTGACCCTGATCGTCCCCTTCCTGCTGTCGCTCGTCCTCGGCCTGATCGTCATCCTGCTCAATCCGCGCATCACCTGGAAAGGGGCGGATTGGACGTCGCTGGCCTTCCTCCTCATCGGCGCAGGCCTCTATGTCCTGTTCTTCCAGGTCCTGGGCGTTTTTATCTCCGTACGCCATCATTCCTCCTCCGCCTCGATCATGACCTCGCTCTGCGTTTGGGTGCTGTTCGTCCTGGTCGTCCCCAACCTGAGCCCGTATTTCGCCGCGCTCGTTTCGCCTTCGCCGTCGCGGATCAAGGTCAGCCGCGAAATGAACCGGCTGACGGACGTGGAACGGGACGACCTGGGGCGCCGGCTGGCGGACGAGAAGATGAGGGAATTGACCAGGACCTACCCGGCGCTGGCCGAGAACCTGTCCCAGGCCGAAGCCAAGGTCCGGGCGGAGAAGGACCCGGCCTACAAGATTGCACTCCAGGCCAGGGTTCGGGAGGTAGGCGCGGCCTGGGACGAGGCCAACCGCATCCAGATCGCCAAAGCCAACGCCTTGCAGGACAACCTCGAGCGCCAGGAAGAAGCCCAGACCAAGCTCTCCGGAACCTTGTCGATGGTATCCCCCTTGGCCGATTTTACCTATCTGTCGAGCGACCTGACCTCGACGGGGCTGATGAACGAACGGCACTTCAAGAGGTTGAGTGACATCTGGGGTCGGTCTTACGGGGATTATCGCCAGGCCAAGATCGTCTCTCTCCAGAAAAAGGACCCGGCCGTGGACTGGTGGAACACGCCGGTCGACGTCAGCGACATGTCGCGCTTCGTTTACAAGGAGGAGGACCTGGCCGCCCGGCTGAAAGGAACCCTGCCGGCATTCGCCGTGCTGGCGGGGCTGGCCTTGGCCGCCTTCTGGGCGGCTTATTTTTCGTTCCGAGGATACGACGCACGCTGATGTATAATCAGCGGTGATGCGAGCGCCGAAGATTCAAGATCTTCTCCTCCTGGCCGTCCGGGCGGCCCTGGCCGCCGGTCAAGAAATCCTCGACGTCTATGCCGGGGCCGATTTCGGCGTGGAGACCAAAGCCGATCTCACTCCCCTGACCGAAGCCGACCGCCGGGCGCACCGCGCCATCCGGGACGGCCTGGCCTCGACCGGCCTGCCCCTCTTGAGCGAGGAAGGAAGGCCCATCCCCTTCGAGGAGCGGCGCGGCTGGATTTCTTTCTGGCTGGTGGACCCCCTCGATGGAACCAAGGAATTCATCAAGCGGAACGGCGAATTCACGGTCAACATCGCCCTGATCCGGGACGGGACGCCGGTGCTCGGTGTCGTCTTCGCTCCGGCCCTGGAAATCATTTACGCGGCGCGCGAAGGGTTCGGCGCTTATAAAATCGGAAAAAAGAGCTTGGCCTCGGGAGAAGTCGGTTCCGA
>Ga0315275_10003260_pt1 | contig 14931 bp, 10 predicted proteins | sample YL17G03_0_MG_FD_205557 | JGI IMG/M metagenome (GOLD analysis project Ga0315275, IMG submission 205557) | Sediment microbial communities from Yellowstone Lake, YNP, Wyoming, USA - YL17G03_0 | ecosystem: Environmental > Aquatic > Freshwater > Lake > Sediment | place: USA: Wyoming | collected... | reverse complement strand
CGCGGTACGGCAGTCGAGCGCTTCCCCGACTTCGCCCGTGCGGCGCTGGCGTTCAGCTTCGACTGGGAGTCCGCGATGGGCGGCCTGATCCACGCGCGGAGCAACATGACGGCGGACGGCAGTCCCTCGGTCGCCAAGGCCGAAGCGATGGCCCGCGACATGCGGGAGGGCGCACGGTTCCTAGTCGCACTCTTCCACCGATACGGCATCCGCGGCTCGTTCTACGCAACCGGTTACAACCTGCTGAGCGGTAACCCGCGCTGCGAGAAGTTCGCCGGCGACCCCACGTATGCCCACGCCGGCGCGCCGTGGCGTTCGAACTACTGGCAGCATCACCCCTGGTACGGCCACGACCCGTGCACCACGGAAGCCCGGGCCCCGGCCTGGTACTTCGCGAGCGCCACCCGCGAGCTCGTGCGTCACGGCGAGGAGATCGGCTGCCACACCTTCGGTCATATGTTGCTACGCGGCGCTTCGGCGGCGGAACTCCTCGCCGATCTCGGGCAGTGGACGCGATCGGCGCGCGCTCTCGGCCTGCCCCCTGCGCGGTCGTTCTCGTTTCCGTGGACGGCGAGCCAAGGCGTCGATGCCGCACTGTTCCGGGTCCTCCGGCGCTTCGGCTTTCGCACTCTGGTGCGCCTCCATCAGCCGCTCCCTCATCCCTACGAGCTCGACCGCGCGCCGGCGGAGCCCGATCTGGTGATCTTCCCTGACGTCTACGTCCGCTCCACGCACCTCGGACGGAGCGCCGCGCTCGAGACGATCGACGGGGTGCTGGCGCGGCGCGGCGTGGTAAGCCTGTGGACGCACCCGCACGAGATCGTGGAATCGCCCGACGGCGAGACGATCTGGCGCGAGGTCGTCAGCCGGGCTGCCGCGCGCAGGGGGGAAGGGCTCTGGATTGCGCCGGTGTCGGAGATCGTCGACTTCGCGCTTGCGACCGAGCGGGTCGTCGTCTCCTCCACTATCCGCGGGGGGCGGACGATGCTGTGGATCGAGAACCGCTCCGGCCGCCAGCTCCGCGGCCTCACTTTGACGCGCCCGGCGGTGACCGGGCCGGTGACGGTCGGCGGGGTCCGCTGGACCGACGTGCGGGGAGCGCAGATCCGTCTGCCGCAGCTAGCGCCCGGACGGCGGATCGAGGTCGTCACGGCCCCGTGAAAGGCACGCCGCTCGCCGCCGAGCCCGAGCCACGCGATGCTGCTGCGGACGGGCGCACCGGCTAGCAAAATACCTCTACTGTTCGGCCGCGTACCTGACCTCGGAAGTCCTCGGCGCGGCCCTCTTAGTGGGCGGGGTATCCCCGCACGGCGAAGCGAAGGACCCGGGTGCTACCGTCGCCGCCGGGGGTGAGCCGCACCGCGACAACCCGTTGAGGGAGAAGACGTTCTCGAATCGGAGCGGACGACCAGAAGGTCCGTGAGGAGTCCGTTCGCGCTTTCTCGACCGGCAGGGGCTCGTCTTCGAGGTCGACCTTGATCGAAGCAGGCGGTGAACCACCTGGCACGGCTACGACGGCCGGGCTACCAGCGACCTCCAACTCGATGTCTAGCCGTGCTTCGGTGTACCCAAGGGGCGGGAGGTATACACGCGCGCCTTGGCGTGGCAGCCGCCGCCCCGGGCTCCCCGGCTCGGGCATAGGCCACTCGTTTCCAAGGTAGTTCCTCGCCTCATCCTGGTCGAGCGCGAAGTCGACCGCTTCCCCGATAGGTGGGAGGCGTGGTGTGGCATAGACGGCGAAATCGAACCCGATGTTGCCTCCGAGGGAGGGGTCGGCCAGGAAGTTCGCGGCTAGGCGCAGGCGCTCTAGCCCCGCGTGTCCCATGACGGGTTCCGGAACTACCACCCAGTCGTTGTAATAAAGCGGGTAAATTCCGCCGTTCAGCACCGTCACCAACCTCGGAACGCGGTTCGGGCGCAACGCCGTGCCCGTCAGATCGAGCCAGCCTTCTTCGACCAACACCCGATCGCCAGCGGCGGCATGATCTCGCAACCACGCCTCGACGAGTCCGTAGGTGGGTGTCGTCATCCCGCGGCTCACAAGCACCGCGCCACGCCACAGTGGCTGCATCAGCGCAGCGAGTACCAGAGCTCCGAACAGCCAGGATGGCGCTCGGACCGACGCGCGTCCGGTCGGGAAGGACGAGCTTCGCACTCGATCGACGATAGCCAACAGCGCCGTAGCCCCCGCCACGGCGACGAAGGGTTCGACCGGGTAGACCCAGCGGGGAAACTGCAGAGGCCGTTGAGTCATGAACCAAATGTAGGGAAGCGGAAATGCCAGGAGAACGAGAGACGCAGTGCGACCCGTCCCCAGCCCCCAGACACCGTATCCGGCAGCGAGGACGAGCAACACCCAGCCCGGCCCCTCTCTGCCAAGAACCTTGGAGTAGAACCAGAGTGGATTCTTCTGACTCGCCCAGTGGTGCACGGCGCCTGAATGCTTCGCCTCTGCAGACAGCTGGCGGATGAAGTTCGGAAAGTCGGCCCACACGAAGTGATTCGTCGTCGCCAGCACCGCAAAGAAGGTGAGCAGCACGAGCCCGGGTAGCCGCCAGGCTCTCGACCACCGGGGCACCCCTTCGGGCTTCTCGGCGATCGTCACCGCGGTGGCAGCCAAGAGAGCCGGAAGGAGCGCGAAGACGGCTGGGTACTTGACCGCGGTCGCGGCACCCGCGAGACCCCCAGCGAGCGCCGCGAGCCGGCCATCGCTGATTTGAGGGGATGTGCCGCCCCCGGCCGGGACGTTGTCCGGGATTCGATCAGCCAGCATGACAGCCGCGCATACGGTCGCTACGAGGAAGAACACCTGGGTGGCTTCGTCGCGGAGCTGCCCCGAGATCTCTACCGAGAGGGGGGATACCGCGACGACGAAGGCTGCGACGAGGCCGCTGCGCCGACCGCCCAGTTTCTGCCCCAGCAACCCGGTCAGGGCGATCGTTCCCGCTCCGAGCATGACGTCGGTTACCCTACCGCTCAGCACGAATCGCTCGAAGGGCACGTCGTTCAGGTTCGCCGCAACGCCTTGCATCAACGCCGTCAAGTAGGCGAACAAATCGCTGCCAGCCAGCAGCCAGAAGGCGATGCCGGGGTAGCTTTCGGTCGTCGAATGGTCAATTTCGCCCGTGCGGAAAAAGGTCAGCACCGTGCTTGCAAGGCGGTTCTCGTCGACGTCCACTGGAGCGTGGCCAAGATCACAGCCGATTCCTGATAGTCGCATGCATGCGCCAATCACGGCGATGCCACCGAGACTGACGGCAAAGCTGTGAAGACGAACCCAATCCGCCAGCCGCTTCCGGTCCGACGCCGTAGTCAGGGCGTTCATGACGTGGAATGCGACCAGGGCGAGGAACCAGACCGAGGGTCGTGGCAGCCATGGTGCGCTGCCGCTAAGGGAGGCGATCAGTCCGACGGCGGCCGCCCAACGGAGCGAGACGATCAGCCGGCGAACCCTGGGATCATTGACGGGAGTCATGTCCAGGCGTCCAGGGTAACAATACTCGCCGATTGGCGCTGAATCCAATGCCCCGCGCCCGATCACGCCGTCAAGCCGGCGAATCAATGTCCGCCGTATGGGACCAGATGCGGGCTCATCCTTCTTCGGGATACGTTGGGTACTGATCTCGTCCAGAAAATACCCGGAGCCCACAGCTAGGCCCGTCAGGACTCGCGTTGGCAATGCGGCGGTTCTCCGGACCGCGCCCCGAGGGCGCGAATCACCTCGACGTACCGGTCCGCGCAGCGCGGCCAGTCGAACCGCTGGCGGCAGCGCTCCGCCGCCGCCGCGCGAATGCGCGCCCTCGCCGCGTCGCCGGCCGTCCACCAGCGTGCGATCGCCCCCGCGAGCGATGCCGCATCGCCGGGCTCGGCGAGCCAGCCGGTGACGCCCTCTTCGATCTTGTCGGGGATGCCCCCTGCACGGCTGGCAACCACCGCGCAGCCGTGGCTCATCGCTTCGAGCGTGACCAGTGAGCTCCCTTCGTAGAGCGTGGGATTGAGAAACAGGTCGGCGCGCGCAAGCAGGCTGTGCATGTCGGCGTCCGACAGGCTGCCCGTGAAGGACACGCTCGCGGCCAGGCCGCGCCGGCGGACCTCGTGCTCGAGGCCGGCCCGCAGAGGCCCCTCGCCCACGACGATCCATCGCCAAGTCGCCGGCAGCTCGGCTCGCAGGCGAGAGAGCGCCTCGAGCCCGACCTCGTACCCCTTGTTCGGAGCCAGCCGACCCACGGTCACCAACACCGGCGCGGCCGCGGCGATCCCGAGGCGCTCGCACACGGCGGCACCCCGAGCGGGATCGGCCTGGGCGAGGCACTCCGCGACGTCGATCGCGTTCGGGATCACCAGGATCCGTTCGCGGGGCACATCGAAGACCGACTGCACCGTGTCGACAAGAATACGATCGGTGGCGATTACCGCCGCCGCGCGGCGAGCCGTGAAGCGCGTCAACGCCCGAAACGGAGCATAGAGCGCGCGCTTCGCCGCACTCGGCGTGATCGCCTCTTCCATCCCCTGAGGATTGAGGATCAACGGTGCTGCGGCGCCGAGACGGCGCGAGTGCACCGCGTAGCCGAAACCGGCCATCCCCTGCGCGATCACCGCCGAATATTCGGCGCGGAGGGCATCCTTCGCGACGCGCTTTCCCATGCGCAGCGAGAACAGCGGGTACAGTGTGCTCCGCGTGGCGATGACGAAGAAGCGCTGGCGCAGAAACGGAGTGCCCGGAATGCGATGAAAGCGAAATCCCGGGTCGCCCCCAAACGGGTCTACAGAGTGCTCGGGCCGTGAGAGATACAGATCGACCGCGACGTCACGTCGGCGAAGCCACCGACAGAGCTGAAAGACGTGCCGCTCGAGTCCACCATGGCGGTGCCAGGGAAGGCTGGTGGCCGCAAGGATCGCGACTCGCAGGTTCATTCGCGCGCGGGACGGCTCTCGGGGTCGACCTTGTAGAGGGAGCTTCGATTGAAAAGGTATCGCCATGCGGCGTCGGGCAGGCGGAGCGGCACCTCGACGATCTGATTGTGGATGAGCGTGCCGAGACTCACACCCTGGTTTCGCGGAACGATGCCGAGGCTGTGCTGGACCATCAGCGAGAGGTTCCACCAAACGCAGAACACCGCAGCGGCAACGGTAAGGGCGCGGGGCAGCTTCGGCGCGACGCGATCGATGAAGACCGCAAGCCCAACCGCGGCGGCGGGAAGCGAGCTCACGAACAGGCGCTGCCCGAAACCATGACCGAAGGCGACGACGTAGCCAGAGAGGAGGTAAATCTGCGCGGCTACTGCAATCGCGATCGCCCGCCCCCGACCATCCGCAACGGCCAGTACGCCGAGGCCTAGGAACGCGGGCAGTAAGATCGGCGTCCAGACAAAGAGCCCGTGAAACGGCGAGAACAAAAGACCGAGAAAACACGGCGCTGCGAGCGAGAAACGCCCCTCGACGGTCGACATCAGGCCGAAAGGCCTCAGCAGCGACCCGTTCAGCCTCCACCAAACGAAGAGCTGCGGCAGGAAAGCGATGCTGAACCCGAGGGCCATCAGAGACGAGGAGGCGAGCCAATGACGAACGCCTCCGCGCCGGTGAATCTGGCCGTCGACAATCGGGGCCGAGACGGGCGTGAGCATGGATAGCGCATCCTGCCACCGCACGCTGGCCAAGAGTCCGCCGAGAAAACCAATCGCCATTGCTGCCTTGGGCCCTTCTCCCGCCCGCAGCCAAGCCCAGAGTAGGAGCGCGGAGACGAAAAAGGAGTTGGCGTGCGACATCGGCGGAGTCACGTACATATAAAAAAGCAAGTTGCTGCCGAGCCAAATCATCACCGTCGCCCAGAACGCGGCTTTCTCGGAAGCGAACTGCCGGCACGCTTCGTGAGCGAACAGCAGCCCGACTGCCGCATACAGCATCGAAGCGACGCACACGGCCGCGATATCCCTGGCGGAGTAGCCCGGGGGCGAGCTTCCGCGGCCAAGCAGTGCCTCGGTAAGGACGGTCGGCACATAGAGCGCAGACCAAAGCATCGCCGAGCCGATCGGCGCGTTGTTAGGAGGATGCCCGGCCGGAGTCCTGGCAACAAGAAACGCCTCGGCAAGGCTCCGGTATTCCACTGGATCACGGTCGACAAACCAGCGGTACTCGTTGGTGAAGTCCAGGTCGCGATCGAATACGGCCGAGCGTAGGTAGGCGAAGTATTCGATCTCGTCGATGGCGTAGAGGCGTAGCGTCGTCAGCGGCGCAAAACCGATGAAAAGCAGCAGCAGAATATTACGGTAACGGTTGGCGAGCCACGGTGGCCGTCTCATGCTCATTCCGTGATGCCTCAAGGCCACAGGGTCCGCAGGGCCACAGCCAGTAATTTGAACGGGACCACGAACCGAGCCACGACGAGGCCGTAGAAACCCCGGGGATACGGCGCCACCGTGCGCAAACCGTGCATGAATACTTCGTATTGAAGGAGGAGCAATCCATTCAAAACGATAAAGAGCGAAGCGACGGTCACGATTACCCGCGGTCTCACCCGCGTGAACACTGCCGCTAGGCCGAGCGCGAAAAGCGGAAAGCAGCTTACAAATCGCCGAGCGCCGAAGCTCTCCCCGGCCCACCACTGCACTATGCTCGAATTGGCATAGATCGACAGTACGAGAGCGGCGGTCACACCCGGCGCGACCTCTGGCCAGTCTCTCCAGAGCCACCCCACTCCGGCGATCGATACCGCTATTATCGGCGTGACAGTGAACAACCCGCGCCAGTCGGAGAACAGCACCGGCCACACGTACGGCGCACTCCATTGCATGAAACCGCTTCCCTGTGGAACGAGGAGCGGACGCCCGTATATCACCGCCCACGCTAGAAGCTGTGGGCTAAAAGCAACGGCCGCACTCGCAACACAGATCGCGGCTCGGCCAGTCGCCGTCCACAACGCCTTCGTGTTCCGCTCTTTCCCCAAGTATGAAGCGGCTTCCAGCAGTGGGACCGCCAGCAGCACTGCGTCTTGAAAGCGAACCAACGCACACGCGCCTCCAAGAGCCCCTAGAATGCCGAACCGCCTCGAGGACATGTCTCCGACTCCCGCCGCCCAGAGGAGGAAAAACCCGGATACCACAAGCATCGAGCACGCGTGGGAGTAAGTCGGCGAGACTACGGTATAGTAGATGGCGCTCGAGCCGAACCATACCGTAATTGTCGCCGCAAGCGCCACCGAAGGAGGATAGCGAAGGGCGCAAAAGAGATAGCTGAAATAGGCGCCCAGGGTGGCAGCGAGAATGCCAGTCCAGCCTGCTGCCGCTTGAAACACTCTTCCGAATCCATCCAGGGGGTAGTGAAGGCCAAGGGTGCCGGCGATATACACACCCGCTGTCACCAGTAGATGCGCCGGCGCCCAGATCAAGGCCGGGCCGAGGGACATGGGGTTCGGGATGTACCCGGGCTTCGCCCCGGGTGGAGCTTCCGTTCGTGGGGATTCTACGTACCCCAAGATTCCTTCAAAGTCGTTCGCAAAGCGGAGATCATAGTCGTGGAGCATCGACCGAAGATACACGTAGTAATAAACGGAATCTCCCCTCAGTAGCCGGCCATCGGCCTTCGGGAGAAGAATCAACCCGATCGAGTACGTCGATAGGAAGCATAGGCCAAGGATGACGAACACTGCTGCCTGAAATCTCCGCCCCTTGAATAGACTGGTGATGCCGACAGACACACCACCAGTGCCTCGAGGCGCAGTCTCAACCCGTTGATGATCGAGCATCTGAAGTCCGAGCGTCTCTCGTCGCGAGGTTTTCGGATCGATCGTGTTCAAGCTTCCACGACCGCGTCGCCGTCCAAGGCACGGACGCTTCGAGAGAAAAACCAGCCGGATGCAATGGTGAGACCAAGCAGAAGCGCGACGAGAACGCCCACCAGGCGCGACGGTAGGATCCGAAGCCAGTGAAGATAGAGCCACCAGAAATCCAGGCTGGTGTCCAGTTCCTTTAGGGAAGCACCGCCGTCAGTGGATGCCGGTAGCCGGTTTCCGGCGCGGAGGAACTGGACGTTCCGCGGAACCAGTTCCAGAGCGGCGTTCTCGTTGAGCACGAGAGGGGAAGCATTCCACGAGTAGGCTCGAGCACGTACTCCCGCTCCGGGGTGGCGGTGACTATCTGCCTCCTGTACCTTGGCGTAGTCCACGACAACGCCTGGGAGCTGCACGATGATGCTGGTGACCGCAGCCACGATGAGTACCGACCGACGCACCGGGCTACATCGGCATGCGAAAAGCACTGCAAGAGGCAAGCATGCGAGCGGGAGCAGCGGCACCAGATAGCGAGCTCCGTAGGATCGTCCCCCAAACCAATCGTCCATTGCCCCGTAGAAAGCAAAGAAAACGATGATTTCACCACCGACGAGCCAGGCAGTCGGCGGATCGTGGCGCGCGAGATGACGCCAGCCCAAAATGCCCACGAAGGCGATCGGCGAGTACAGGAACACGGATGCCCCCGGGGAAAAGAGCAATCCAGCATAACCGATGAGGTTGAAGACCGGCGTGTAGCCGACCTCGGACCAATGATGGAACCGCAGACGATTGTAATAACCCCAGAGAAGACCCGCGAGGAGGATCCCCGGCGCGAGGAAGAGCAATCGACGTAGGAGGCGGAACCAATCTCCTTTCGAATGCGCAAACGCCCACAGGCCGATCGGAATACCCGCGAGCACCATCTCATGACGCGTCAACCATGCCGCGCCGACGAGGATCCCAGCCCAGAGCAGCTTCCAGTCCTCACCATATCGCAGTGCGCTCCAGGCTATGAATACGGCGGCGACGAGCAATAGCGTGGCTAGTGGCTGGTTGAACCCGAACTTCGAATAGGGCCACAACGCGGTTCCCAACCCCAAGCAGGCTGCCGCAAAGGACGAGGCGCGGGCGTTCCTGGTGACGTGCCAGGCGAACAGGTAAGAAAGCGCGACCGCGGCCGCGGCCGCTACGGCACTGCCGGTGTCGACGAATGCCTTCGTCAGGAGGTCGGTTTTTGGTAAACGGTCACCGAGGCGTCCTTCCACGATCTTCCCGGCGCAAAAGAAGGGGATCCCGTAGAGAGACACGCCTATCCCGTGCTGCGAATAGAATCGGCCATCGGCGCCCCGGTTCTTCCCATGGCCGACGATGTCGTCGCTCAGGGCGATCGAATGCCGCTCGACAAGGCTCTTCGTAAGATCGAAGGTGATGACTGCATCCGTGGTCGTCAGACTTCCCCCTGTCGAAAGCAGATAGACGCCCAGGAAGCAGAAGAACAACGCGCCTGCGCCCTGAGCGGCCATCCCCGACCGTGAAGAGCGTCTTCCCGTTGTGAACGGCTGGAGGAGCTCGGGACGGCTCGTGGAGTCGCAGGATGATCTCATGACCGAAGCGAAGCTCGACGTAAGGAATCGCCGTGGAGCACCTGTGGAGCGTCCCGTTGAGAAGCGGGGTCGAATCCGAGCAACAGGTGTGGGGTGAGCATCAGTTGAAGTTGATCCGGGAGCGCTCCTCGAGCGACCGGTGACTCGCCACGGGCCTGCCTCGCTCGAGCGCGCCCCGGTAGACCGATTCGAGCTTCGGGAGAACGACACGATGGTCGAACGCTGCCTCCACGCGAGTTCGGGCTGCCGCGGCGAATCGCTGGGCAGCGCAAGATTTTTTGCGGACGCGCTCGACGGGCTGCTCGAGGCCCGCGTCCCGTGTATCACCGAAAAGGCCGGCCGTGTCCAATCGGGGGTGATCCATTCTCAATTCCCCGATTGGAGCAGTTCCATTTTCAGGAGATGGCTTGATATGATCTCCGCGGCGATGGCGTAACCTTCGGGATTTAAATGGCGATCCCGGTGGAGGTAGTAAAGCGTCTTCCTCTGGCGGTGAGCGAACTCGACGAAGAGCGAAGTGAGATCGAGGAAGGGGATACCGTGTTCCCGAGAGACCGCCTCCAGTCGCTTGAGAATCGCGGAGGATCTTGCCCGGATCCATTCCTTATCTTCCTGCTTTTCCCGCCCTTCGGTGTCGGGTTGGATCAGTTCACGATCCGGCATGTTGACGATGAGAAGGCGGCTCCCCTGCTTTCTTATAGCGCTATTGAGCCAGAGGATTTCTCCCGAAAAGAGAGGCAGCCCAATTTGTTCGAAGAGCTGCCTGTCAATGTGGGCACCGACCTCGGCCGTCTGACGGGATTTCGCCACGGCATTGGAGACCGCGCTCCGAATCAGGTTATAGAGGTGGGAGCGTTCGGAAAGAAACCGGTGGCCGGGGATGAATTGGCTCGCCCGCTGGGCGAAGCTATAGGATCGGCTTGCCGATTGGAGGTCCTCGATCGGGCGCGGGAATGCCCTCCCTCTTTCATCGAGTTGAAAAACCCTCTTCACCAGATCGTCCTCCACGTCATTCTGAAAAACCATGAGGATGACCAGGTGCGGATGAAAATCCTTGACCCAGATGTCGTACCAGAGCGCCTGCTCGCCAGTCCCGGACGCGCTGATGCCCGCATTGATGACCTCCACGGTACGGATCGGGGATCCGGCCGGAAGCCTGGAGTTTAGGAGCCGCTCGAGTTGTGCGGGATAGTCTTGGCCATCGTTCGCTCCCCAGCCGAACGTGAAGCTGTCACCGATGGTGGCGATGCGTAGGATTCCTGGGCTCGGACGGGGATCGAGGACCCGATTTCCGCGAAATCGTTGCGAGTTCAAATAGGCTCGGGTATCGAAGGAGCCCGAAACAGCGAGACGAATCTCCGTATCTTTCCGCGGCACTGTAATTCCGTTCATTTGCTCGTATGCCGGACTCGAAAGGGTAACAGGCATCCAGAGACGGACTACGGCTTCGGCAACTCCCAGCCCGGCCAGCGTGGAAAGAAAAACGAGAAGAAGACGCCCCGCTAAAAATCTTACCCAAAGGTTTTCTGAAATCCTGTCCCATAGGTTCTGAGAATCACTCGTTGATTGTAGCATCGAAAGAAGGAATGAATCGGGTTACCTAGAAGAGAGTGTAGATGAACGGAGCCGCCGCCGTGCTCGAGAGGATCATCATCGCGCCGAGGCCGATCAAGATCACGATCATCGGCAGCAGCCACCACTTGCCGGTCTTGCGCAGCAGGTAGAGGTACTCGCTGAAGAATCCGGGGCGTTCGAGCAAAGCTTGGCGACTGAAGCTATCCGCCTGCGGGTCATTCCGGTCATTCGGGGACGTCATGGCGGCAATCTCCCATTTTCTAGGCTTGGCGGAAATACCCGGCCGGATCGTCCGGCGCGTCGTGGTCCTTCCAGTACGAGTCGCCGGCGGGACGGCGGAGCTGCAGAGCGTCCCGCCCCAGCGCCCGGAACAGCAAGCCGACCGGCGTGACGACGCCGTAGAAGAAGGCACGCAAGAGGAGGCCCGAGACCACCCAGCCGATCGGCAGCGAGATTGCCAGCAGCGCGACGTAGACGGGGCGAATCCAGTCCGGCCGGAGGAGGCCGACGACGCACACGAGCACCCCGAACGCCGCGAGCAGGACCGGGGGCCAGCCCGCACCGTGCGCCCTCCATGCCAGTGCGGCCATCGCGCCGAAGCCGAACAGCGACACGACCGCGAACTGCCGGAGCAGCTTCGTGTCCGGATGCCACTGCGGCGTGATCAAGGCTGCCCTCGTTTGCGTCCGATCATGATGAAGAACCCGCCTTCGCGCGAGCCGGTGAAGACCATCTTCGCCTGCGCGAGCGCGCGATCGAGCTTGGAGCGCGGCGGAACCAGCGCGAGCAGTTTCTCGTCGTCGTCGAACGCGTCCCAGGCGTTCATGCTCGGTACGCTGTGCACGAACTCGAAGCCGCTTTGCGAGAACCAGCCGAGCACCTCGCCCATCGTGTGCGCCGATTCGTGAGGATGCTGGTACTGGTCGGCGAACCAGGAGCTGCGCTTGCCGCGGCTCATGGGTGTGCTGCGGATGTAGGGATCGATCCACTGGAAGCGGCCGCCGGTCCACTGGAAGATGCGGCGGCGGGCAGCGAGCGCGAGCCGGCCGTAGCGGTTGTAGAGCCCGATCACGGCAAGCCCGCCCGGGCGGAGCAGCCGGGCGATGGAGCGGAAGCCCGCGTACGGGTCGCTCGTGTGATGGAGCACGCCGTTGCAAAGCACTACGTCGTATTGCTCGGGCTTGAGCGAGGGTCGGAAGAGGTTCATCTGCAGGAAGCGGACGCGCGACAGGCCGTGCCGGGCTCGGAACTCCTCGGCCATGCGCAGCGAGTTCAGGCAGAGATCGGTGCCGGTGACGCTGCGACAGGTGATGCCGAGAAAGTTCGAGAGCTGCCCGGTGCCGCAGCCGATCTCGAGAACGTCGGCGTTGTCGGGAAGCTGCTCCCCCAGGAGCTTGGCATAGAGGCCGCTCCGCGACTTGGCGACGAGCGAGCGCAGCGACTCGTGCTCGTCGTAGTTCGGGAACGGGTGCTCCTCGTAAAAGGCCTTAACGACGTCGGTGACGTCGCCCGCGGCCCCGTCGTGAGGCCAGAAAAGCTGGTAGATGCCGTCGGTGCGCGGGAAGCGACGCGCGCAGCTCGCGCACGCGGCTCCTTCGCTAGCGGCGGCCAGCTCTCCGCCGCAGGCCGGACAGCACCAGGCGTCCGTCAGCGCCGGATCGATCTCGCCGCGCGCGCCGCCGTTGCGGCGCGCCTTCACGTTCGCCGGTTGGCGGTCCTTGACGAGCAGCGCATTCTCGAGCACGAGCGCGTCAATGTCGGACGACAGGAACGTGCGGTAGGCTTCGCTGGGCTGATTCACGATCGGCTCCCAGCTCAGATTGAAGCTGGTGTTGACCGCGACCGGACAACCCGTGAGCTCGTGGAAGCGCTCGAGGAGCTTGCGGAATCGTCCGTGGCGGCCGTCGACCGTCTGCACGCGGGCGGAGTAGTCGACGTGGGTCACCGCCGGAATCGTTGAGCGGGGCGCCTTGAGGCGATCGATGCCCTTGAGTGCGCGCTGCGTCTCGTCGAGCGGCAGGCGGTGCTCTTCCTTCACCGGTGCGACCAGCAACATGTAGGGGCTGTCCTCGTTCGGCCGCATCCCGAAGTAGTCGCTCACGCGCTCGCGGAGCACGGCCGGCGCAAACGGGCGGAAGGACTCGCGGAACTTGATCTTCAAGTTCATCACCGTCTGCATCTCGCGGTTGCGAGGATCGCCGAGGATGCTGCGGCAGCCGAGAGCCCGCGGCCCGAACTCGCTTCGCCCTTGGAAGAAGGCGACGACCTTGCCGTCCGCCATCAACCGCGCGGCCCGGTCGAGCAGCGCCTCCGTATCGAGCCATTCGTAGGTCGCGTTAGCGCCGTCGAGAAACGTGCGGATGCGGTCGTCGTCGAACGACGGCCCGAGCAGTGACGCCCGCTGCGCGTCTTCCCGTCTCGGCGTGCGCGGATTGCCGAGCAGCTGGTGCCAAATGAAGAACGCGGTGCCGAGCGCGCTGCCGGCATCGCCTGCCGCTGGCTGAATCCACACGTCGTCGAACTCGCACTCCCGCAGGATCCTTCCATTCGCCACGCAGTTGAGCGCCACGCCCCCCGCGAGGCAGAGATTTCTCGCCCCCGTCCGTGCTCGCACGTGGCGCGCGATCTTCAGCATGATGTCTTCGGTGACGGCTTGGATCGAAGCGGCGAGATCCATGTGCCGTTCGGTAATCGGCGACTCCGGATCGCGCGGCGGGCCGCCGAAAAGCGCATGGAATTTCTCGGAGGTCATCGTCAGGCCCGCTGGATAGTTGAAGTAGGACATGTCCATCCAGAACGAGCCGTCGTCCTTGACGTCCACGAGGTGTTGGAGGATCTGGTCCCGGTACGTCGGTTTTCCGTACGGGGCGAGCCCCATCAGCTTGTACTCGCCAGCGTTGACCTCGAAGCCCGTGTAGTACGTGAACGCGGAATAGAGCAGACCGAGCGAGTGCGGGAAGCGGATCTCGTGGAGAATCCGCACGCGGTTCCCCGCTCCGTGGCCGTAGGTCGCAGTCGACCACTCGCCGACGCCGTCGAGCGTGACGATCGCCGCCTCCTCGAAGGGCGAGGGGAAAAACGCGGCGGCGGCGTGCGCTTCGTGATGGCGGAGAAACACGTAGCGCCGGCGTTTGCGGAAGCCGAGCTGCCGATCCATCTCGCGCGGCAGCCAGAGCTTCTTCCCGAGCCACTGCGGCAGCGCCTTGGCGAACGAAGCGTAGCCGCGCGGCGCGAACGCCAGGTAGGTCTCGATCAACCGCTCGAACTTGACGAGCGGCTTTTCGTAGAACCCGACGTAATCGATCTCGTCGGCGCGGATCCCGCCCTGGTCGAGACAGGAGCGGATCGCGTGAATGGGAAACTCGGCGTCGTATTTCTTGCGGGTGAAGCGCTCCTCCTGCGCCGCGGCGACGACCTCGCCGTCGCGCAGGAGGCAGGCGGCGCTGTCGTGATAGAAGGCCGAGATGCCGAGAACGTTCATTCTAGCGCACCGCCCAAAGGGCCGACGCCTCGTGCCCATCGAAGGCCGGCTCGCGCTCGTAAACCCACACCGCCAACTCGCCGATCACGAGGCCAGCGATCACACCGACGAGGGAAATGGACACCGGTCCCGCGAGGATCAGGAGAAGCCTTCTCACCTTTGGAGGCACTGCGAAGACGACCGCGGCGATCGCTACAAGCCGACGTTCACGAAGCAGCGGCCACAGCGAGATCGAATGCAGCCACTGCCGTGCCGACCCTTGCGGCTCCGGCCACCGTCGGGCGTAGCGACCCGGGCCATCTCTCGATCATAGCCACCACAATCGCATGCCGGATGCACGCCGCAACGTCAAGCGCACCTTCCACGCCCCTCAGGGCATCGAGCTCGACGAGGAACGGCGCGGAGCTTTCGAACGGCCGAACTTTACTCCCGTGACCCTATTCCCTATAGGTCTGCGCGGTGCACGACGAGATCGAACCCGCCCCGCTGACGGCCAGGGCGGCGAA
>Ga0315275_10003258_pt1 | contig 14931 bp, 17 predicted proteins | sample YL17G03_0_MG_FD_205557 | JGI IMG/M metagenome (GOLD analysis project Ga0315275, IMG submission 205557) | Sediment microbial communities from Yellowstone Lake, YNP, Wyoming, USA - YL17G03_0 | ecosystem: Environmental > Aquatic > Freshwater > Lake > Sediment | place: USA: Wyoming | collected... | reverse complement strand
TGAAACAACATCACTAAATTTAGCCGTTTCAAGAAGCCAGCCCAACCGTTGAGCATACGCCACATTACCATCAGCCTTCGCAGCCTTTACAAGCAGTGCAGAATCAAGTGCTTCACCAAGCTCTTGTAATACAGTTAAAACTCTATCAAGTCCTCCCACCGCTTTTTCATACCGCAAAAGGTCAAATGCCGTAGCTTCAGGGTCGGAGGCTGAGATAAAACCGGTCTGGACTTTAATTTGAGTTGTTGGGGTTTCTGAAAAATTAACTTTAGTAAAAAAACGGATGGTGAGGTTTTTAAGGTTGATTTCCCTCAGCGGTTTATCGGTTACCACCTGGAATTGTTGCGGCTGCTGATGGGCTGCGCCATGCAAGACTGCTGCGCTCAAAAGCCCTACATAATAAGGCTGCCCCACATAGTCCATCAAGTCGGTAATAAACCATTCTGCGGGGAGAACGCCGGTAGAAGCATATTCAAGGGGAATGATGATATAAAACCCGCTGTACACTCTGACAATGCGGTTTTTTTTAATTAATCGGGTTGCTGCCTGCTTTAATGCGGTTTCGCTTGTCTTTAAAAATTTAAGAGCTCCATCACGGGTAAAATAATACAGCCCCTGGGATTGCCGCTGGTCAATCCAGGAGTTTAAATCCAATGAAGATGAGGGTCTCTGTTTTCCCATGATGAACACAACGAAATAAGTTAATTGTAGCAAAAAGTATCACATAGTAATTCTTTTTGCAAACATTAACTTTTCAGCCTGTCCTGTTTTATAATAGAATTAATGGGACAAAATAGAATTTAATGGGACGTTTAATGGGACGGTTCTATTTTTATTCTTTCCTACCCTTCCTTGATCTGTCCCTCAGCCTTATGTGAGGGAAAGGGTCTGGTTTCTTGCTGTTAATTGTAACGAGGTTTATTCTGGATAGCTAATTCTGCAACCTGTCGTTTTTTCTTCACCCGCTTTCGCATCTCTCCTGAAGAAATTCCGTCTTCTGATTTCTGTCGTGCTCTCGATCTTACGCCCTCTTCACCCTGCAGAGCGCTGACTTGAGACCGGGGAAGCCGGAGACAGGATCCCTCTTCTCATGGTCGGTGAGGAGGTTGCAGTCAAACTCAGCCCAGCCGTGAGGGATGTGGACCACCTTCGGCATGATGCCGTCAGTCACCTGTGCCCTGATGATAACCTTTCCGCGCGGTGATTCCACCACCACCCTATCTCCATCCTTCACACCGCACTCCTTTGCAGTATCAGGATGGATTTCGAGAGAGGGCTCGGGGAAGAGTTTCCGGAGACTCGGTATATTCCGGTGCTGGGAGTGGATATACATGGGCAGCCTGGCGCCGGTAGTCAGGGTGAGGGGATACTCTTTTGCGAGGTCCGGCGTGCCCTGGACGCTCTCCATAGGCTCCCGGTACACCGGCAGGGCGTCGTACCCGTTTGAGGCGAGGGAATTGGAGTAGATCTCTATCTTCCCGGAGAAGGTGTAGAAGCCGTCTTTGAGGAAATTCCCGGGAGGGAGTTCAGGAAGGATGCCTTCAGGGTGTTTTTCCAGTTCTGCATAGGCTAACCCCACGGATTGAAGGAGGCTATCGGCTGCCTCTTCAAAGCCCTTCCAGGGGAAATACTTCCCGTACCCCATCTTCTTCGCAAGCTCCCACCAGATCTTCCAGTCAGGCCAGCACTGCCCGCCGTCAACCGCTCTCCTCTGGAGGTTAAAGGGCATGGTCCCGAGTTCCTCCCGCTCCAGGAAAAATGCGGCAGGGAGAACTACGTCGGCATACCTGGCGGTCTCGGTCATGAACAGGTCAATGACGATTATGAATTCGAGTTTCTTCAGTGCCTCCCGCACCTTGTTCGTATTTGCAAGCTGAGGTATAGGTGCACCGCCGGCAACGATGAGGGCCTTGATGGGGCTCTCTTTCTTTTCGAGGATCTTCTCTATCACCACGAGGGCCTGTGCCTGGTTGATCATGCTCACGAACATGGGGTGTTCTTCCATTCCAATGGGCTCCCCTTTCGGAGAGTCAATGCCCTCGATGCTTTCCGGCGCAAAGAGGGACGGGGAGAGGAAGGTATTCCCTCCCTTCACATCTATGTTCCCCGTAATGGAGAGGAGGATGTTGAGCGCCCTGATGGTCTGCACCGTGTTGGTCTGGTGCTCAACGCCATTACCCGGGATGATGCTCGCCGGTCTGGTGGTGGCAAACATGCGCGCAGCCTTCTCAATCTCACCTCTCGGAACGAGGGTAATCTTCTCCACTTTTTCCAGATCATATTCCTTAAGCATCTCTTTAAGCTGGTCGAAGCCTGAGGTATGTTTCTCCACGTACTCCTTATCATAGAGATTTTCGTCAACGATCACTTTCATCATTCCGAGTGCGAGGGCACCGTCTGTTCCGGGCCTGACTTTGAGGTGCAGGTCGGCAAGTTTGCCAACGGCAGGAGTCCTCGGGTCAATGATGATAAAACGCACCCCCTGCTCTTTCAGTTGGTTAAAAATCCTGATTGTGCGGGGCAGGTTGCACCCTACCATATTGCCGCTGGAAAAGGGGTCTGAACCCCAGATCACCACGCACCTGCTGTTTGTTGCATCGGAAAATGCCAGTCCCCCGAAGGTGGCAATCCCTCCCAGGAGAAAGGGGATGAAGCATTCGCTTGCAGCAGAGCAGATGTTCTTCGAGCCGAAGATGGTGAAAAACCGTTTCATAAAGGACATGGCAAGGCAGTTCTTCAGATAGGTCTGACCGTGGTAGGCTGCAAGGCTGTTCGCACCGTATTGCTCTTTTATTCCTGAGAGTCTCTTCGCAATGAGTTCAAGGGCTTCGTCCCAGGTTATCTCCTTCCACTTCCCGTTTTCCTTTTTCAGGGGCGTCTTCAGGCGGTCAGGTGCGTAGAGGATATCTTTTGCTGCCGTTCCCTTGATGCAGATGTCGCCCTTGCTCCTCAGGTGTTCTTTCAGCCCTTCAACCTTCTCTACCCTGTTATCTTTTACCGTCACCTGCATGCCGCAGGTGCTTTCACAAACACCGCAGTACGTTTTTACGATCTTCTCCATTGCCCCACCTCGTAGTTAAGACGTTGATAGGTTAAAGAATATATCGCGAGAACTCTTTTTGTGCCACATTTTTTTAGAAGGAGACATATACCCTCCTTATCCTTGGTTCCCTCGTCAAGCTCTTTCAGGTCTCCCAATTTTTTCATAGAGTTTTTCTATTGTTCTTGCATCGGTGACAACAACCTCAGTCTCAGCATCCGAAAAAACGTAAGCTTAGCAAATTCTATCGCCGTAAGCATCATCATCTAAGATTCGTTATGGCCGCATCCTCCCTGATGAGCTCGACACGCATTGCTGACAGAGAGTTCTTGAAGTTTATTCTCTCCAAATAAGACGAGGTTTTCCTTGACGGTTAAGGCCCCAGCCCCATATACCTTTACCCCCAGGGCATTCAACTTCATTATTGCACCTGCACCTATCCCACCGACAACTATGGCATCAACACTCTTCCCGTCAAGGGCCATGATGGGATTACACGCGCCATGTTCATGGTGCAGGTCCCTGTTATCAACTGTCATCACGTCGTTTTTCTCAGTGTCGACGATGATGAAAGCCGGTGCTGAACCAAAGTGATCATATACTGTGCTTTCAATACCCTCGACATTCCGTACTGCAAAACCTACCTTCATACCTTACCCCTTTCTCATTGATTATCGGTCTCTATCTTTAGAGCCTTCCCCTTAATGATAGCCTCGGCAACCGTATGCCGTGCCCCGTCCAAAATTCGCCCGAATGTTGCCCTCGATATTTTCATCGTCCTTGCGGCATCTTCATGGTAAAGCCCCTCGTAATCCGCAAGCCTGATGGCTTCCAACTCATCCAGGCGAATGGATACTTCTTCGAGGTCAACCAGCGGGATTCCCCTGGGCTTAAAGTAGTACACGTTGGGATTACACCCTACGCATCGACATTTTTTCGGTCTTGACATGTAAGCATTATAAGCATATGCTCATTATGTGTCAATGACTTTCTTTTTCATCAAATAGTAAAGATGAGTGAGGGTTTGTCACTCATTGCTTCCCACCATGGGAGTCTTCGTAAGGGTCGTGAAAGGCGGCAAGATCAGAAAAGGAATGAAAACACAGATTCACATTTTGGCACGTAAGTAGTGCGTTAAAAGTGAGGGCCGATAAATGGACTTCTTTAAAAAAAATCTCAAGACCATTCTAATTTGGGCGGGGACAGTAGTGGTCCTCATTTTTGTTTTCAGAATCGCCCTATTCGCCCCTTCTACGGTTACACCTGTTAAACTTACCCCCCATGATCTTCAGCAAGAATCGTTCGGGATAGGAACAGTTGAAGCCAAAGTTGTCGTTAAAGTGGGGAGCAAGATCACGGGGCGCATTACTAATTTGTACACTGACCAGGGGCTTCGGGTGAAAAAAGGAAACCTTATAGCCACCCTTGAGAACGATGATTTTCAAAAGCAGATGGTACAGGCAGAACATGAGCTATCAAAAGCCAATGCAGATATAGTGGCAAATCAGGCTGCAATCAAACAGGCTGAAGCAAATCTCAAGCTTGCCAAGAATAATTACGGACGCTACAAAAAGTTGCTTCAAGAAGGAGTCATATCACAACTCGACTTCGACCAGAAAGAAAATGAATATGAGATCGCGGAAGAAAACGTCAAGTTATTAAATGCCCAACACAAAGCGTTGGTGGCACAAAAGGAAAAAGCTGAAGCAGATGTCGGGTTTTCCAAAGCCCGGCTCGGGGATACATATGTTTATTCGCCTTGCGACGGCCTGGTGGTGAGCCGGGAGGCCGAGACTGGAGATGCAATTACAGCCGGGGCTTCCATTTACCGGATTGCAGATACCAGCGTAATCTGGATTTTGGCTTACATTGATGAAACAGTGTCCGGTGGGATTAAGGTAGGCAATCCTGCCAGGGTTATCTTACGCTCAAAGTCAAAGCAAACTTTGCCGGGCAATGTTGCAAGAGTTGAAGTGGAGAGTGATCGCGTGACTGAAGAGCGCCCAGTAAATATTGCATTTGATTTGAAATCAGAGATCCCTCCTATTGGTGAACAGGCAGAGGTCTACATTATAACCGCTCAGAAGAAACAAGTTTCAGCCTTGCCTCGGTCGGCCCTGGTTCCCGTTGGCGGGAAGTATGGGGTCTGGATCGTTCAAGAAGGCCGGGTCCGTTGGCGTGAGGTTAGAATTGGTATTAACGATCCATCGGGGTGGACAGAAATAGTGTCAGGAGTGCAACCACAGGAAGAAGTCGTTACGGCCAAACCTTCTGTGATGATGAAATTGGCTGAAGGGTCGCGGGTATCCTATTAGAATAAACTTATGAATCTTGCGTTACGCGATATCAGGCATAATAAGGGTAGATTTATTTTAACCTGCCTTGGCTTAGGTCTCCTTCTCATGGTTGTCATGGGAATGAGCGGCATATACAGAGGACTGATTTTTGATGCAACATCGATTCTCCAAGCGACCAATGCCGATATATGGGTGGTTCAGAAGAATACTTTTGGACCCTTTGCAGACGATTCACGCATCCCCGAGGATTTGCAGTACAATATCCGCACCGTTCCAGGGGTGATGCAGGCTGGTCCTATATCATTCCGCAATATGCAGATCGATTACCATCAGCGGAAGCTCAGGTTCCATATGGTCGGCTACCGGTGGGACAGTATTGGCGGGCCGTCCCAAGTGATTGCCGGCAAACCAATTTCGCGTAAACACTACGAGTTGGTGGCAGATAAAAAATTAGGTCTAAGAATTGGTGACGTGCTGCACCTCGGGTTACATGATTATACCATCGTGGGACTAACTGAAAACATGGTATCTCAAGCGGGCGATCCGGTAGTCTACGCATCATTACCTGACCTGCAGGAACTCCTCTTCCAGAAAAATAATGAAGCCATTCGCAATGATCGTTCCCGCGTCGCGCAACGGATAAATGTTCTATTTGATAATCATCCCGATTTATCTTCTGATACCCAGGCAACGGTAGACGACATAGTGGGCGACACCCACATCGTCAATGCAATCATTGTCCGGGTTAATCAAGGAGAAAACGCTGAAAATATAGCTCATAAGATATCTCGATGGAACCATTACACGGCAATGACCCATACTGATCAGGAGGAAATCCTCACCAAATACGTTATTGAAAAAGCCCGGCGGCAGCTCGGCCTCTTCAGAATTATACTTCTGGTAATTTCTGCGGTCGTAATTGCTCTCATAATTTACACTTTGACGATAGACAAGCTGAGGGAACTCGCTACCCTTAAACTGATTGGCGCTCAGAACCATCGAATTATCGGTCTCATAATGCAGCAATCTTTAGCAATGGGAATTTTGGGCTACTGTATTGGTGCAATCCTGATCTATTTTACCTATGATAAGTTCCCACGAAGGGTAATTATAATGCAACAGGATATGGGCCTCCTGTTTCTTATTTTGATTGTCATTTGTATCTTGGCAAGTCTTCAAGGGGTACGTACGGCCCTCAGGGTGGACCCCGCAGTTGTTTTGGGAACCTGAGATGAGTGCAGTTCTCAGGGTTCACAATCTTACTAAAATCTATGGTACCGGAGAAACAATGGTCACTGCATTAGCTGATGCATGCCTTGAAGTGCATCCCGCTGAACTGGTAGCCGTAGTGGGACCGAGTGGCTCTGGCAAAACGACGCTGCTCACGTGCGTAGGATGCGTAAAGGACCCTACGAGCGGGTTCATTGAAATTGATGGAGAGGTCGTTTACGATAACGGCTGGAAAAAGGTAGACTTGCACCGACTCCGCAGGGAAAAGATTGGGTTTGTCCTGCAAACCTTTAATCTCATCCCTTTTTTAACGACGTGGGAAAATGTATTTATTGCCATGGACTTAGTGGCTAAGCGGGATCAGAGAGACAAGACTAAAGCAAATGAATTGCTGGATTACTTGCAGGTAGGTCATCGTCTCAAAAATTACCCTGAGAATCTCTCAGGTGGTGAAAAGCAACGTGTGGCTATTGCACGCGCCCTTGCAAATGATCCAAGGGTTATTCTTGCAGATGAACCGACGGCCCAGCTTGATACGGAGCGAGGCAAAAATGTAATGGAACTTATGAGGAAGCTGGCTCGCGAAAAGAACTCCGCAGTAATTGTGGTAACTCATGACCGACGCATGGTTGAAGGCTTTGATCGCATTTACATGTTACAAGACGGTAAGATGATAAATCCCGACGTCCATGATTAAGAACGAATCGCAGATTCAACCCATCAATTACAGCCCTTTGCTGCTTCGTCTCTCTGCGTCTTTTCTGAAACTGGGATTAGCCGCTTTTGGCGGACCGGCCATGGTAGCTTACATTCGCAAAATGGCAGTCGAACAAAAAAAGTGGCTTGACGATGGTTCATTTCGTCAGGGCGTAGCGATCTGTCAGACAATACCTGGAGCAACAGCCATGCAGACAGCCGCCTATGTAGGTTTGAGATTGCGGGGAATAAGGGGTGCTGCTGCATGTTTCATAGGCTTTGGTTTGCCTGCGTTTTGTCTCATGATGAGCCTTACCGCCCTCTATGTACGCATACACAATTTACCGATAGTGACCTTTACTACTTTCTTGCCAGAGACGAAGAACGCCGTATGACGATCAAATATGGCTGTGCATATCATAATTATACGGAGTAAACCGAGAATGATCACGTCTGTTGCCAAGAGATATTATGGTAGATAACAAGAAAGTGCCTGTTGAATCTATCACTACGAAAATTATCCTGGACAGCATTGCTGATGGGGTGTTTACCGTCGACAGAGATTGGAACATCACTTCTTTTAACCGTGCTGCCGAACAGATCACCGGTATCCCTTCTAAGAAAGCCATCGGCCAGAAGTGTTTTGACGTCTTTCATGCCAATATCTGCCAGACTGCCTGTGCTCTGCGGGAAACTCTAAAGACCGGCAGGGTGATTATTGCCCGGCCAGTAAACATTATAAACCAGGCAGGCAATATCATACCCATCTCCATCAGCACGGCAGTCTTGAAAGACGAGAAGGGAAAGATTATCGGAGGCGTGGAGACATTCCGTGACCTTTCCGTCCTCGAGGCCCTCAAAAAGGAGATTTCCCGTCAATACTCCTTCGAAGATATTATCAGCAAGAATCATGATATTCAGCTCATATTCGATATACTTCCCGATATCGCTGAAAGCGACAGTACAGTCCTCATCCAGGGCGACAGCGGTACAGGGAAAGAGTTGTTTGCCCGGGCTATCCACAACTTAAGTAGAAGAAAAAAAGGCCCCTTCATTGCGGTGAACTGCGGTGCTCTTCCTGAAAATCTTTTAGAGTCAGAACTTTTTGGTTACAAAAAGGGGGCTTTTACTGATGCCAAGAGGGACAAGCCCGGACGTTTTGCCTTGGCTGATGGTGGCACTCTTTTTCTGGATGAGGTTGGTGACCTTTCACCCATCCTTCAGGCCAAGCTCCTCCGAGTTCTTCAAGAGAAGGAATATGAACCTTTAGGCGCCACCGGTTCAATAAAAGCTGATGCGCGAATCGTAGCGGCTACCAATCAAGACCTTTTGGAGAAGGTCCAGCAAAAAACTTTCCGCGAAGACCTCTATTACCGTCTTAACATCATTAAGCTCGAACTTCCTCCCTTGCGGCGCAGGAAAGAAGACATCCCGCTCCTCGTTGAACACTTTATTAACAAACTCAATCTCAAGAAGGGCAAGAAGGTGACTGGCATTTCTGATGAGGTGGTACGTCTCTTCATGAGCTATGACTTTCCAGGCAATGTCCGGGAACTGGAAAACCTCATAGAACATGCCTTCGTCATGTGCCGGGCAGGAGAGATTGCCGTTGAACATCTCCCGAAAGATTTCAGAGAAACGGTAAACGCTCCTGCTCCGGTCAATGAAGGCCCTCTGCGCAGCCGTTTCAAAGATTCGGAAGCAGTGATCATTAAAGCTGCTCTCAAGAGAAACCGAGGACACCGGGGCAAGACCGCCGCAGAGTTAGGGATTGACCCCAGCACGCTCTGGCGGAAGATGAAGCTGCTCGGAATCTCCGAAGACTAATATTATTGCATTATTGCATTATATCATTGCAATATATTGCGTTAATGCAATAACAAGGCTTCGTTAGCCTTCCTGCCTCATTAATCTATACCATTGATTAAAAAGCAGATTTTTATTGTGTCCTTCCTTGGCATTCCTTTTGCTCTGTTTATAAGCAGAGGTTTTTATGAAGATTGCCATTACTCTCTTTATAGACAGGATTTCTCCACGGTTTGATTTTGCCCCAACCCTCGGTTTGTTTAATATCGAGGGAGAGAAGATTGTGGAAAGCAAGGAGGTGTCCTGTGAAGGGTGGAATGATATGGAACGAGTTTCCAGGTTAAAGGAATTAGGAGTTCAGACCGTGATCTGCGGGGGACTGCCTAACCACCTCTTGAGCCTCCTGAACCACAATGGAATTAAAGTAATACCCTGGATTGCTGGTGATGCGAATGAAGCGCTTACCCTCTTCCTCCAGGGAAGATTGAGTTCCGGAATGGCCCTCTGTCCGGGAAGAGGGAGCAGGCGTCGCTTCTGCAGAGGAAGGGGAAGACTGACATAAAGTCTTCTTAAGAATAGTTATGTTTGATATTAAAAAGGGAGAAAAAATAGCAGCTATAGCCATTGTGATTACCGCTTGTCTTGCCCTGGTCAAGGGATTGGCAGGCTATTTCTGCCATTCTTCCGCCCTTCTTGCAGATGCACTCCATTCCGGAGCAGATGTCTTAGCCATTTCTGCCTCCTGGCTGGGATTGAAGCTTGTTCAGAAAAAGGCCACAGACAGATTTCCCTTCGGATATTACAAAGCTGAAACATTGGCTGCACTCTTTATCTCTATAGTCATAATCTATGCCGGGTGGGAGATGCTCGACGCAGGGTACCGGAAACTCTTTCTCATCTCTGACCTGAGCTTACCGTTCATTGCTATGGGTATTTCTCTCTTGTCTTCCCTCGTCTCCCTTTCTCTCGTCTTTATCGAAAGGAGCGCCGGAAAGCAGATCAATTCACAGAGCTTACTCGCCAATGCGGATGAACAGAAGATTGATGTAGTTTCTTCTCTGGCAGTATTCGTGAGCATCGGCATGACGGCATGGAAAGTTCCCTATGTTGAAGGCGTGGTTATCATGCTCATCGCCCTTCTTATCTTCAAGATTGGATTGCAAAATGGATTGAGAGCAATTTATGGGCTGATGGATGCCGACCTCCATCCTGAACTGAAAGCTGCCATTGAAGAGATCATCCGCAGAATACCCGGAGTGGAAGACCTCTCCAGGCTGAAAATCCGCCAGGCAGGTCCGTTTGTCTTTACAGAAGCAGAGATCAGGGTAAAAAAATCTGCGGGTATCGTCCGGGTCCACACCATCTCAGAAGCGGTGGAGGAACAGGTTAAAGAAAGGTTCCCGGTTGTAGAATCGGTAATCGTACACGTGGAACCTTATCGCTCTTCCAGGATGAGAATTTTGATCCCCACAGAAGAGGAGAGAGGATTGGAATCAAGGGTGAGCGGCCATTTCGGCAGAGCCCCTTACTTCGCTTATGTGGATATTGAGGAACAGAAAATTACCTCGACGTTCTTCAAGGAAAACCATTACCGGGATAGGAAGATCCACGCCGGACTTGCAGCGGCACATGAAGTGGTAAACGACAGGGTTGATGCACTGGTAACCCAGAAACTGGGAGAGATCAGTTTTCATACCCTCCGTGACCATCTCGTTGAAATCTTTCTAACGAAGGGAACAACTCTCAGTGAGGTGGTAGAAAATTACCTCAGGAATACCTTAAAACCACTAACCCATCCTACCCACTCATCAGAAAGGGAAGAGGAGAGCCTCCTTCATGAAGAAGATGATCGAGTCTCCGGATACCGGGATAAAAGGATGGGGAGGGGATACCGATTGGGAAGAATAATCAATATGACGAGGAGAAGTGAAAGATGAAGGAAGAAAAGTGTAAAGAAGATACAACCTGTGGCGTCTGCAAGAAAGCAGATACATGCGCTGAAGAGGAGAAGGAGGCGCACGAGCAAAGGCTCCTCCAAAAGAACATGGAGAGGGTGCGTTATCGGTTCATGGTCCTCAGCGGAAAAGGCGGTGTAGGTAAGAGTACGGTAGCGGTAAACCTGGCAGTGACCTTATCCCAGGAAGGTGCAGAGGTTGGAATCATCGATGCCGATATCCACGGACCGAATATCCCCAAGATGATGGGGGTGGAATCCGTCAAACCCTTCATCTCGTCCGAGGGATTTATTCCGGTCCGGACTCATCAGGAAATCAAGGTGATGTCCATAGCGTTTCTCCTCCGGAGCAAAGATGATGCCGTCATCTGGAGGGGTCCTCTCAAGCATAGCCTGATAAAACAATTTTTAGGTGAGGTCCTCTGGGAAGACCTCGATTACCTCATTTTCGATCTTCCCCCCGGAACGGGGGATGAAGCCCTGAGTATTGCCCATCTCTTAAAAAGGGTGGATGGGGCCATTGTTGTCACCACGCCTCAGGAGGTAGCCCTCCTGGATGCAAGGAAGAGCATCACCTTCTGCCAGCGGTTAAACATCCCTTTAATCGGGGTGGTTGAAAACATGAGTGGAATGATTTGCCCTCACTGTCAGAAAGAGATTGACCTATTCAAGAAAGGGGGTGGAGTAAGAGCAGCAAAAGAGATGGGCGTTCCTTTCCTGGGGAGGATACCCCTTGATCCGGGGATGGTTGAGAGTACTGATAATGGAAATCCCTTCGTGGTATCCCATCCTCAATCAACGGTGACTGAAGCATTCAGAAGCATAGCAAAGACCTGGGTAACATTGCTGGAAGAGAAGAATCCTTCCAGGAAGCTGTTTTCAAAGAAGGTGGGAAGTGTTTGATGATTTTACCTTAACTAAGAAGGAGGTACAGAGATTATGAAGAAAATATCCTTTGCCTGTGATGACAACGGCGGACTGCAGGCGCAACTGAGCGGACACTTTGGACGCTGCCCTTACTACACGCTGGTGGATGTTGAAGGCAGCGAAATTAAGGGCGTGAATGTAATTGAGAATCCTTACTTCAACAACCACGTCCCCGGCCAGGTTCCACACTTTATTAAAGACCAGAATGCGAATGTCATGATTGCCGGTGGAATGGGACCACGGGCGATTGACCTCTTCACCGGTTTTGAGATTGAGGTGGCTACCGGTATTTCGGGAAAAGTGGAGGACATCCTGAAGGCTTATCTCAAGGGAGAGATAAAAGGTACTATTGCCTGTGCCCACGACCACGAGGACAGTTGTGGTGAAGGACACTAAAAGGAAGGAGGTGAAGGAAATGCCTTACTATGGAATGGGTTATGGACGAGGTTTTGGATTCAGGGGTTACTCCCCTGCCTGGCCCTATGTCGGGAGAGGAAGAGGAGGTCTTCCCCGTTGCTGGGCTTACGGCCTTCCCTATCCAGCAACAGCAGGATGGCAGGCAGCAGTCACTGAAACGGATATCAACATTTTAAAAAATCAAGCTCAGACCCTGAAACAGCAGCTTGACCTAATTGAATCAAGTATTAAGGATCTTGAGCAGAAATGAGAAGGGAGTGATGAAGAATGAAACTCTGTGTAAGTGCAACCGGGAATGATCTCGGGGCAACAGTTGACCCTCGGTTCGGGCGGTGTCAATTCTTTATCTTCATAGACAGTGAAACCATGGATTTTGAATCTGTAGTCAACCCTGCGTTTACGGCAGGAGGAGGGGCCGGCATTCAGGCAGCTCAACTGGTTGTAAACCGTGGTGCGGGAGTAGTTTTTACCGGAAATGTGGGGCCGAATGCCTTCCAGGCCCTTCAGGCCGCGGGGGTCAAAGTAGTTACCGGTATCTCAGGAACGGTCAAGGAGGCTGTCGAGAAATTCAAAAAGGGTGAGGTTCAATATGCCGGAACCCCGACTGTCGGGTCTCACTTCGGAATGGGGAGGTGATATTTTATGCCGAGAGGAGATGGAACCGGACCCTCTGGATTGGGGCCAGGCACTGGCAGAGGATTAGGTAGAGGCGGTGGAAGAGGGGGGATGGGAGGAAACAGGCCAGGTGCCGGACCGGGAGGAGAATGTATCTGTCCTGCCTGCGGTGCAACTGTTGTTCATCAGGCTGGCGTTCCTTGCTACCAGGTTACCTGTCCCAAGTGCGGAACCAGAATGGTGAGAAGGTAAGAGGATATTCCTTGTATGATTGTTTCAGTCGCAAGCGGGAAAGGAGGGACAGGCAAGACAACGTTCGCCGTCTGCCTCGCCCTCTCCTTGGATAGAGCCCAGTTCTTGGATTGCGATGTGGAAGAACCTAATGCCTCTATCTTTCTGAAACCCATCTTCAAGAAGAAAACTCCCGTAACCGTACCCGAAGCCTGGGTAGATGAATCAAAATGTACTCATTGTGGAGAGTGTGCGAAGATCTGTGCCTTTCATGCCATTGCCGTCTTCGGGAAAAGTGTCCTCGTTTTTCATGAACTCTGCCATGGGTGCGGGGGATGCTGGCTTATATGTCCGGAAAAGGCTATTAAAGAGGGTAAGAGGGAGATTGGAGCAACCGACGAAGGTAAGTCTGACTCAATCCACTTTATCCAGGGAGTTTTGAGGGTGGGCGAACACATGGCCACTCCGGTCATCAAAGCGGTAAAAAGTATGATACAGAAAGATATGGACGTCATTATTGATGCACCGCCAGGCACCTCATGTCCGATGATTGAAAGCGTGAAAGGGAGCGATTTCGTCTGTCTGGTCACCGAGCCGACCCCCTTTGGCCTGAACGATCTTAAGCTCGCTGTCGGAGTAGTGAAGGAACTAAAAATACCTTACGGAGTGGTCATTAATTGTGATGGAATCGGTGATGACAGGGTAAAGACGTATTGTCAGGAAGAAAATATCCCCTTACTGCTCAGCATACCCTGGGACAGACAGATTGCCGAGGCATATTCCAGAGGGATACCAGCAACCGATGTATTTCCTGATTTGAAAGTACGGCTTAAGTCCCTCTTTCAGGAGATAACGGGCCTTATTCAGCAGAGGAAGGCTGTGACGTATAATGGAGAGGTATTACGATGAAGCAATTGACCATTATCAGCGGTAAGGGGGGGACGGGCAAGACTACTTTGACCGCTGCCTTTGCCCATCTTGCGACGAATCTGGTTATAGCAGACTGTGATGTGGATGCAGCAGATCTCCATTTGATATTAACACCCACCATGATAAAAGAAGAACTATTTTCTGGTGGTCAAGCACCTTCCATCGACAGTGAACGGTGTACGCAGTGCGGGCTCTGTGAGGAGACGTGCCGCTTTGGAGCAATCCGGACATTCCAGGTTGATCCCATCTCCTGTGAAGGGTGCGGTGTCTGTGCGTATATCTGTCCTGAGAAAGCAATCACCATGCATCCAAAACTTTCCGGTTACTGGTTTATCTCTGACACCAGAGAAGGGCCGCTGGTCCACGCCCGGCTGGGGATTGCGGAAGAAAATTCAGGAAAACTTGTCTCAACGGTACGCCATGAGGCTAAAGACCTTGCTGAGAAGGAAAACTGCGATCTCATCCTGATAGACGGGCCTCCTGGAATAGGATGCCCGGTGATAGCCTCTATAACCGGGGCAGACCTTGTCCTGGCAGTAACCGAACCCACTCTCTCGGGTATCCATGACCTGCAGAGGATTCTTGAGGTAGCCCATCACTTCAATATTCCCTCCGCAGTCTGCATAAATAAGTTTACCATTAACCTGGACAACACCTTGAAGATTGAAGAGTACTGCGACGAACAAGAAATTGAGGTGGTGGGCCGGATCCCCTTCGACCCATCGGTAACGCAAGCAATGATTAGAGCACTTTCTGTAGTTGAATATCCCTGCGGAAAAGTATCTGAA
>Ga0315275_10003257_pt1 | contig 14931 bp, 8 predicted proteins | sample YL17G03_0_MG_FD_205557 | JGI IMG/M metagenome (GOLD analysis project Ga0315275, IMG submission 205557) | Sediment microbial communities from Yellowstone Lake, YNP, Wyoming, USA - YL17G03_0 | ecosystem: Environmental > Aquatic > Freshwater > Lake > Sediment | place: USA: Wyoming | collected... | reverse complement strand
TCGAGAACCTGGATGCGCTGAATCTCACGAGAACTCAAGGTGATAGTCTCCTTCATGGCCTCCTCCTCTCGGAAGGGGACATTTTAGCTTGGCAGTCCAGGGGGACACTATTGCTTGGCTATCACACTCGCAGAAAATAGGTTTGACCCCGCCTTTTTTTTATATTAAGATTCTTCCGGCTTATTAGAAGGGAAGTCCGTCGGATGCGGACACAGCCCCCGCTACTGTAACCGGGGACGAATCCCAAGAGACGCCACGGCCACACGGCTGGAAGGCTTGGGAGGAGAGCGATCCGGGAGTCAGGAGACCTTACGTAAGCCAGGGTCGATCTGTCTTCGGGCGGAAGACGGGAAACTCAAAGCGGCGGGGGCGGCTGCGGAGCTCCTCTCATGGACAGACGAACGCTCGCCCTCGCCGGCCTTCTCGCGCTTATCCCTGCCGGCCTTCGCGCCGACGACCGCCAAGACAAAACCAGCTCGGTGCTGCGGCGCGACATCGTCGTCACGGCTACGCGGCTGGAGACGCCGGAGAAGAAGGTCGGAAGCTCCCTGACGGTCATAACGGGCGAGGAGCTGGCCCGCAGCCACAAGGCCTTCGTCCTCGAAGCCCTGGAAGATGTCCTCGGCCTCTCGACCCTCCGGAACGGCGGCCCGGGCGCCACGGCGTCCGTCTCCATTCGCGGGGCCAACAGCGAGCACACGCTATTCCTTCTCGACGGTCTCGAGCTAAACGACCCGATCAACCCCTCCCGCTCGTATGACCTGGCCCATTTGTCCCTTAGCCAGGTCGAGCGGATCGAGATCCTCCGCGGCCCCCAGGGTCTCCTCTACGGTTCGGACGCGCTCGGAGGCGTCGTCAACATCATCACCCGGGCCGGCCGCGGCCAGCCCCGCCTGACCTTCGCCTCGTCTGCAGGCACGCTCCAAACGCTCACCTCCGACCTCGGACTCTCGGGTTCGGGCCGGAAGACGGACTACTCGCTCTCCCTTTTCCACGAACGGACCGCGGGCATCTCCGCGGCCTCGTCCGCTTATCCGGGCAACGTCGAAAAGGACGGTTATCGCAACCTGTCTCTCGCCGCCCGGTTCGGCTACGCTCCCCGGCCGACGAAGAGTCTGACCTTGACGCTCAAGGCCGTGGAGGCCCGGACGGAGCTCGACAACTTCGGCGGGCCCGGGGGTGACGACCCGAACAGCCGCCAGGATTACGGGACCCTTCTCGTCCGCGGACAGTATCGCGGCCTCGCCGCGAGCGGCCGCTGGGAGCAGGCCCTCTCCGTGTCCTGGCTGGGCGCCAGGCGGGAGAACAGGAACCCGGTCGACGACACTCATCCTCAGGATCGGGACGAGGGTCTCTATCGGAGCGACATCTTCAAGCTCGACTGGCAGAATAATTTCTTCCTCCACCCGTCGCACACGCTCACGGCCGGCCTCGAGCTCGAGCAAGAAAGAGGGCGGTCCGATTACGTCTCGGAAAGCGCTTGGGGGGTCGTCGAATCCCGCTTCCCGTCCGTTCGGGCCGGGTCGGCCGGTGTCTATGTTCTCGATCGCTGGGAACGCGGCGAGCGATTTTTCGTCACGGCCGGAGTCCGGGCCGACCGCCACAGCCGGGCTGGGGCCGCGGTGACGTTACGCGTCGCGCCCGCCTATCTGGTTACCGCGACGGGAACGAAACTCAAGGCCTCTTTCGGCACCGGCTTCAAATCGCCCTCCCTTTACCAGCTTTTCGCGCCGGAGACTTCCTGGGGGCCGGTAGGCAACCCGGCCCTGCGGCCGGAACGGGCTTCGGGCTGGGACGCCGGGTTCGAGCAGAGCTTCTTGAAGGAGCGTTTTACATTCGGGCTGACCTGGTTCGAGAACGCCTTCCGCGACCTCGTCGACTTCGACTTCGCGGCCGGCTACATCAACATCGGCCGGGCCCGGACGAAAGGCCTCGAGGCCTCAGCCAAAACCCGGCTTGGCGGCGGAGTCAGTCTGGGGGCCTCCTACACCCGGCTCACGGCCAGGGACGAGGACGCTGGAACCGACCTCCTCCGGCGGCCCCGCGATAAGTTCTCGGCCGACATCGGCGCGCGCCTCGCCGATCGGCTCGACCTGACCGTGACGGTCCTCTATGTCGGACGCCGGCTCGACCGGGACTTCAGCGCGTATCCCTATCAGACGGTCGGTCTCCCCGGCTATGTCCTCCTCGGCGCCGGCCTATCGACAGCTGTCGGTCCCCGGCTCGAGCTCTTCGCCCGCTTCGATAACATCCTCGGTGCCCGCTACGAGCAGGTCTGGGGCTATGGCACCCCCGGCTTCTCAGTGACAACGGGCATCCGGTATGTACTCTAGACCAAGATCCCACCGACCCGGGCAAACGAACGCCGGGCCATCCCATCCCTCGCCGGCGGCCGGCGGGGGATGGGGCTATTCCAAGGTGGTGAGGCCGCGGATGGGCGCCGGCCGGAGGACGTGAAGATCGAAGACGACGACCTCGTTCCTGCCCCGTTTCAGGAACGGCGCCGGACAGTAGAGCCGCTTCTGGGGCCCGATCTCCCAGTAGCGGCCGAGGTTGTGTCCGTTGACCCAGACGACGCCTTTCTTCCAGCCGGTCATGTCCAGGTAGGTATCGCCCGTCTCCTGGAGCTCGAAATCGCCGCGGAAGAAGTTGGCCGGCCGGTCGGCCGGCCTCCCGCCGAACTTGAGCAGGCGCAAGTCGTCCTCGCCCATAGGCAGGTTGTGGACGTCCCAGGTCATCAGCGTCATGTTGTTCAGCGTCACTCGCTCGGTGATGCCCTTGCGGTCGATAAGGCGGGGACCATAGTTGATCCGGCCCATTCCCTCGACGAGGATGTCGAGCGTCTCGTTGGCCGGCTCGGCTTTGGGGATGTCGATGGCCGTCTCTTTTTTTGTCCTGTCGATCGTCCCCAGGAACTTCCCGTCCACGTAGACGCTGGCGTAGTCGTGGACGTCCGTGACCGTCAGCTTGCCGCCCCGATGGCCAAGGAGTTTCGTCCGGTAGAGGATGAAGCCGTGGTCCTGCCCGTAAGACTCCATCGGCCCGGGCTGGGGGCTGCGGATGGGCGCCGGGAGGTTGTCGAAAAGCGAAGCGCTCTCGTCGAGCGAGATGGCCGGGATCTTGATCGTCGGGACCGGCTGGGGAAGGTCGGGCGGCTTGGTTCCCTTCGGCAGGTAGCGCTGGATAAGATCGCGGATCGAGAAATACTTGGGCGTCGGCTGTCCCATTTCGTTCAGCGGCGCGTCGTAGTCGTAGCTCGTCACGTCGGGCTCGTACTTGTCGCTGAAGTTGGCGCCGGCCCAGAAGCCGAAGTTCGTCCCGCCGTGGAACATGTAGAGGCTGAAGGATTTTCCGTTATCGAGGAGCCAGCGCAGGTCTGTCAGGACATCCTCGGTCTTGACCCTGGCCCACTCCTCTCCCCAATGGGTCAGCCAGCCCGGATAGAGCTCGCTGCAGAAGACGGGGACGCCGCGTTCGAGCCGGGCCGCCACGGCGTAATCCTTCTCGTTCGTCCCGGGGTCGAGGCCGATGGCTGCGCCGGGCAGGCTTCCGGCCTCGAGCATGTCAGGGGTCGCGCCGTCGGCCGTGAACAGAGGCACTTCGATCCCGGCCTTGTCCCAGAAACCCTGGAGGGCCCGCATGTAATCCCGGTCGTTGCCGAAGCTGCCATACTCGTTCTCGACCTGGACCATCAGGACCGGTCCGCCGCGGTGGACCTGGAGGTCGCGGATGACCTCGGCGATCTTCAGGATGTACGATTCGCAAGCGGCGAGATAGCGCGGGTCGGAACAGCGCACCTTGATGTCTGGCGTCCGCAGGAGCCAGATGGGCAGGCCGCCGAAATCCCACTCGGCGCAGGCGTATGGGCCGGGCCGGACGATGACCCAGAGCCCCAGCCGCTCCGCCGTCCGAATGAAGGCGGCCAGGTCGTTCCCGCCGGAGAAATCCCATTGTCCCGGCTCGGGCTCCAGGGCGTTCCAGAAGACGTAGGTCCCGACCGTGTTGAGGCCCGCGGCCTTGATCTTGAGAAGCCTGTCGGCCCAGTATTCCCGCGGGATGCGCTGGAAATGGACCTCGCCGGCCATGATCCGGAAGGGCTTGCCGTTGAGGAGGAAATCCTCCTCCCCCAGCCGGAAATCGCGACGCTGGCCGGAGAGGCCGGGACAAAGCGACAGGACGAGGAGACCGAGGAGTGCTTTTCGGGCGATTCTCATAAGGTTCTCCCGTTTCAGACGTTTCCGGAAATCAGGAGGATTTTAACACATCTTTGACATTCCCTCGCGGCCCGCTATAATCTCTCCTTGCCGTGGGGCGCCCTGTGGTAGACCGGGAAGTTAGAAAGGGTTGGTACTCCAGTAATCCCGCCATAAACGGTTGTGGCTACGATTCTCGTGTGTCCGCGGGCGACGCGCCCGACCGCGAAATGAAACCGAACCCTTCCCGCCGGCGTTTTCTCTAGGAGCCCTTTCGCTTTCCTGGAGGTCCGCGCCCAGCGGCAAGACAAAAATATGGGGCGGTTTGTAAACATATCTTACGTCCCAGCGTATATATCTACGCTGCCCGGGCCCGCCCCCTGTCGAGAGGGCCGTTTTGACGTGGCATGAGAATTGCAGTTTTCAAGACCGGATCGGCCCATATTAACGAAATGACGACCGTCTGACAGGAAGGAATAGGCCGCCAGACCGTCCAAATACCAGGCACACAAGGAGCAAAGGCATGCGCAGACACCTCGGAATACTGTTCGTCCTGGCCCTGAGCGTTTCGAGCCTGGCCTCCGCCTCGAGCCAGGACCAGTCCGCCATCGACGAGCTGAAAAAGACGGCGGTCAAAGTCTATCTCGACTGCGACTACTGCGACGTCGAGTACATCAAGACCGAGATCACCTTCGTCAACTACGTCCGGGACCGCCTCGAAGCCCAGGTCCATATCCTGATCACGACCCAGGCGACGGGCGGCGGCGGACGCGAATATACCCTGAACTTCATGGGCCAGAACGATCTCAAGGGCACGAACGACATCCAGAAATATTTCTCGTCGACGACCGACACCTCGGACGACGTCCGCCGCGGCCTGGTCAAGGCCCTGAAAATGGGCCTCATGAGCTACGTCGGGAAGACGCCCATTTCGCGGCGGATCACCGTCGATTATCTCCCTCCCGACAAGGCCGGACCCGGCCGCGACCGCTGGAATTCCTGGGTCTTCAGCCTGACCGGAAGCGGCCAGTTCAGGGGCGAGAAATCTTATAAGGATCAGGAAGCCGACTTCTCCTTTTCGGCCAACCGCATTACGACGGAGTCGAAGGTCCGGCTGGGCCTATCTCTCGAAACGTCGAAGACGAAATATGTCATCGAGGACGAGATCCTCGAGGACGAGATCATCACCGGCACCAAATCGAGCTGGGACGGGAGCGGCCTCTTCGTCAAGAGCTTGGGCGAACATTGGTCGGCGGGGTTCTTTCTCGAAGCCGAATCCTCCCTCTACAGCAATATCGACATCAGCCTGACCGCCGCGCCCGCCCTGGAATACAACGCCTTCCCCTATTCCCAATCGACGCGAAGACAGCTCCGCTTCCTCTACAAGCTGGCCGTGAATCCCGTCAAGTACCGGGAGGAGACGATCTACGGCAAGACCCGGGAGACGCTCTTCCAGGAGTCCCTGTCCGCCACCCTCGACCTTCGCGAGAAGTGGGGGACGGTCAGCGTCAGCGCGTCGGGTTCCCATTACTTCCACGACTTCAGCAAGAACCAGCTGGACCTGTTCGGTATCGTCAACCTGAGGCTCTATAAGGGCCTCAGCGTCTTTGGCTTGGTGGGGTACTCCTGGATCCACGACCAGCTTTCGCTGCTCGGCCGTGAGCCGACCTTCGAGGAGCAGCTGCTCCGTCTCCGCGAGCTGCCCAGGACCAGCGATTATTTCATATCCATCGGCTTCCAGTTCACGTTCGGCTCCATCTTCACCAATGTCATCAACCCGCGCTTCGGTTCATCCCACAGCGGGGGCATGGCCATCCACATCAACTAGCGCGTCATGAGAGGCAAGGAAAAGATCATGAAAAAACACAATTCAGCCACGGCGGCCCTTCTCGTCGCGCTCGTCGTCCTCGCCGTCCTCCCGGCGGGCGCCCAGACTCCGCCGGCGAAGCCGGCCGGACCGCCCCAAGCGCTGACGAAGGTCTTCCTAGACTGGCCCGGAGCCGACATCGGCTTTTTCCGGGCTGAGATCCCCTTCGTCGAATTCGTCGCAGGACTCGACGAGGCCCTGGTCAGGGTCCTGGTCACGCCTCAAGGGACCCCGGGAAGCGAAACGTTCGTCCTCGAGTTTTCCGGCCTCAAGGAGTTCCAGGGCGACGACAACACGCTCACCCACACCCCCGCTCCCGGGGACAAACCGGAGGACGTCCGCAAAGGCCTGGCCGGCCTCCTCAAACTCGGCCTCATGCGCTACGTCGCCAAGACCCCGGTTGCGAAGTTCATCTCGGTCAATTTCCAGGACCTCGTCAAACCGACGTCGGTCGTCGACAAGTGGGACTTCTGGGTCTTCAACCTCAGCGCCAACACCTTTCAAATGGGCGAAACCCAATACAAGAGCGCGATGTACTTCGGCTCCTTTTCGGCCAATCGGGTGACGCCCGAGCTCAAGATCCAGACGTCGGTCTACGGCAACCTCCAGAAGATGCGCTTCGACTTCGGCGACGACATCTACGAAAGCTCGTCCCACGGCTACGGCTTCTCCGGCCTTGTCGTCAAGAGCTTGTCCCAGCACTGGTCGGCAGGCGCCTTCCTCAGCTTCCAGTCCTCGACCTACTCCAACATCAAGATCAGCGTCAGCGCCGCCCCGGCCGTCGAATTCAACCTCTTCCCCTACTCCGAATCGACCAAGAAGCAGTTCCGCATCCTCTACCGGATCGGCTACACGGGCACCCGGTACAACGAGGAAACAGTCTACTTCAAGACCGCCGAGAGCCTATTCCAGGAATCCCTGTCCTTCGCCTACGAGGTCAAGCAGCCCTGGGGGACGGTCAGTCTGAACCTCGAGGGCTCGAATTACATGCACGACTTCAGCAAGAACCGGATCGAGCTCGGGGGAGAGGTCTCCTTCCGGATCTGGCGGGGGCTGAGCTTCGAGGTCGGCGGCAGCTACGCCCGGATCCGCGACCTCCTTTCGCTCCCCCGCGGCGGCGCGTCCTATGAGGAGGTCCTCCTGCGCCAGAGACAGCTGGCCACAGGCTATCAATACTCCTTTTCCGTGGGGTTGAACTTCACCTTCGGCTCGACCCGGAGCAACGTCGTCAACCCCCGGTTCGGCAACGGCGGGCGGGGCATCTCGATCAGCATGTAGGCGCAACTCACCCGGAGGGCTTGTTTTCTCCGGGGCGAATCGTTACGATTGGGGCTCGCCGATGATGAGCTCAAACCTACGCCCGCCACGGATCCTCGGCCCCCTTCCTCCGGAATTCTTCCCCTCTTCCCTTCCCGGGCAGGAGTCCGTGTACGGCGACGAACATCCAGCCGGAACGAGCGACCTCAAAAGGAGCCATTCCCCATGTCCGTAAAACGCGTTAAGCCCGTCCCAAGCGACATCGAAATCGCCCAGGCCACCGAGCTCCTGCCCATCGTCGAGATCGCGAAACAGGTCGGCCTCGACGAGGACGATCTGGACCTCTACGGCAAGTACAAGGCCAAGGTCCACCTCGATGTCCTCGAGCGGATGAAGGACCTTCCCCTGGGCCACTACGTCGACGTCACCGCCATCACGCCGACCCCGCTCGGGGAAGGCAAGACGACGACCACGGTCGGTCTCAGCCAGGCCCTTGGCGCCCACCTGGGGAAAAAAGTCGTCACCGTCGTCCGCCAGCCCAGCATGGGGCCGACCTTCGGCATCAAGGGCGGAGCGGCGGGGGGCGGCTATTCTCAGGTCGTGCCCATGGAGGACTTCAACCTCCATCTCACGGGAGACATCCACGCCGTTACGGTCGCCCACGACCTTTTAGCGGCAGCCATCGACGCCCGCATCCTCCACGAGTATTACCAGGATGACGAAAAGCTATTCGACGCCTTTTGTCCGGCCGACAAGCAGGGCCGGCGGCGGTTCTCTCCGACGATGTTCCGGCGCCTCAAAAAGCTGGGCATCGACAAGACCGACCCGGCCGCGCTCACTCCCGAAGAAAAGCGCCGCATGTTCCGGCTTGACATCGACCCGGCCAGCATCACCTGGAACCGCGTCATCGACGTCAACGATCGTTTCCTCCGGAGGATCAAGATCGGGCTCGGCCCGGAGGAGCTTGGGCTGGCCAGAGAGACGGGCTACGACATTTCCGTCGCGTCGGAGATCATGGCCATCCTGGCCCTGACCACGGGTGTCGCCGACATGCGCGAACGCCTGGGGCGAATGGTCATCGGCACGAGCCGCGCGGGCGAAGCCGTCAGCGCCGAAGATCTCGGCGTGGCCGGAGCCCTGGCCGTCCTGATGAAAGACGCCATCATGCCCAACCTCATGCAGACGGTCGAGAACACGCCGGCCATCGTCCACGCCGGGCCCTTCGCCAATATCGCGCACGGCAATTCCTCGATCATCGCCGACCAGATCGCCCTGCGCCTCGTCGGCCAGGACGGTTTCGTCGTCACCGAATCCGGTTTCGGGGCCGATTGCGGCATGGAAAAGTTCATGAACATCAAGTGCCGGACGAGCGGCCTCGTCCCGAGCTGCGTCGTCATCGTGGCCACCATCCGCGCCCTGAAGATGCACGGCGGCGGGCCCAAAGTCTTGGCCGGGCGGCCTCTCGCTCCCGAATACACGGACGAGAACCTCGGCCTGCTGGGCAAAGGGCTGCCCAATTTGATCGCCCACATCAAGAACGCCATCGGCTTCGGCGTTCCCGTCGTCGTTGCCGTTAACCGTTTCACCTCGGACACGGATGCCGAGATCGAAATGGTGCGGCGGTCCGCCCTCTCCGCCGGCGCCGAGGACGCCGTCATGTCCGACCACTGGGCCGAAGGGGGGGCGGGGGCCGTCGCGCTGGCCGAGGCCGTCATCGCCGCTTGCGCCAAGCCCGGGAACTTCCGCTTCCTCTATCCGCTCGAGTGGGACATCAAGAAGAAGATCGAGACGATCGCAACCCAGATCTACGGGGCCTCGGCCGTCGATTATGAGCCGGCGGCCGAAGCCAAGATCGAGCTCTACACGAGGCTCGGCTACGACAAGCTGCCCATCTGTATGGCCAAGACCCACCTCAGCTTGAGCCATAACCCGGCTTGGAAAGGCGTCCCCACCGGCTACCGGCTTCCCGTCCGCGACATCAAGGCCAGCGTCGGGGCCGGCTTTCTCTACCCCCTCTGCGGCGACATAAGGACCATGCCCGGGCTGCCGACGCGGCCGGCGTTCTATGACATCGACATCGACCTCAAGACCGGCAAGGTGACCGGGCTGTTCTGATCGCCGCCGACGGACGATGTCTATTCGGAGCGGATGACCCGGCCCTTTTCTCCGGAGATCTTGACGCCGCCGCTCCCGGTGTTGATCAGGCGGATGTCCTTGCCGACATCCTCGATATCGATGCCGCCCGAGCCGTCGTCCACGGTCACTGTCCCGCCGACGTGGCGGACCAAAACCTCGCCCGACCCGTCATCGATCGTGACGTCACCGGTCACGTCGCGGATCTCCAGCCCGCCCGAGCCGTCGTCGATCTCCAGGTTTCCTTCGACACGCTCGACGTCCACCTCTCCCGAACCGTCGTCGATCCGGACATTGCCGGCGACGCGAGCGACGCGGATCCCGCCGGAGCCGTCCTCGATCCGGACGGCGGCGGCCAGGTCCTCGACGACCATGTCGCCCGAGCCGTCGTCGATGTCGAGGGCCATGGTTTTCGGGACCGTCACGGTCAGGTCGACCCTGGCGCTTTCACCGAAGTCGAACAGCTGGTGATTGTCGCGGATACGGCCGACCAGGACCGCGATGTCGCCCCGTTTCTCCAGGGTCAGTTCGACGCGGTCGCGGATATATTCTTCCATATCCTTGTCCCGGACGTCCGGGGCGACGACCTCGGCCTTGACCTCGATCGCGGCCAGGCCTTCGCGGCCCGTGACCGTGAGCGAGCCGGCGCCCGCCCTGATATCGAGGCGCTGAAGGCCCTGGGCCGGCAGGTTCAACGTCTTCGTCGTCTCGAAAGCGGACAACGCCCCGGCCATGGCCACGCAAAGCACGATGGAACCGATCGTTTTTTTCATGCAAACCTCCATCCGTCATCCCTTAAGACGGAAGGCGCGGCCGGAAAGTTCCCCCACCTGGGTGGGAGCGAAAAAAGCGGAATCAGGAGAAGAGCCCTAAAAAAATGCTCTTCTCCCAATATTAGGGAAGTCCAGCTTGAGGCGGCGATGGATATCGCCCTGATGACCCCCTTAGCGGTGGGGGACCCGCCGAAGGCGGGGGAACCGCCGGGACTGGTTCCCGGGGGGCCGGGGGGCTAAGGGTGATATCCTGAGCAAAGCCGAATAGAGGACTTCCCCGAAATCGGGAGAAGAGCAAAAAAAGGGGTCGGCTCCCGAAGGAGCCGACCCCGTATAAAGCCAGGAACTATTTGAGCGTGACCGTTTTCGAGGCTTTTCCGCCCTTGACGCTGTCGTAGACGACCGTCACCGTCCCGGACCCCTTGACGAGCAGCACGGCCGTCCGGGTCGTCTTCCCCGGGTGCCCGTTGCGGACGATGATCCGCTTGAGGTCCTTCTGGTCGACAAGCGGCGTCACCGAGGGGTTGGCCTTGTAGAGCGTCTTGTTGTCGATGAAGCTGGCCGCGATGACCTCCACGCTCTTACCATCAACGAGCAGGAGGTCCGGCCGGACGACGTTGTTCTGGGCGGCCCTGGCCATGATCGTCGGCGTGACCTTGGGGTTGGTGATGTCGACGAAGACCCGGAAGACGTCGCCCCCGACGTTTTCGACCGAGGTCTCGCCCATGCGGATGAGCGGCATCTCGTCGGCCTGGTAGAGGGAGAAGGCCATGTTCCGGTGGCAGAGCTCTTCGTTCATGAACCGCGGCGGGACGCGGCCCTGGTACTTCTTCCAGACGCCGCCCAGCTCGACCTTGCCGAACTGGGGGTGGTCGAAGGCTTTCCATTCGACGAATTCGTCGCCGAACTCGAGGTACTTGTCGAAATAATACCGGGAGACGTTCGGGGCGATGGGGCTCTGGGGGTCGGCCTGCTGCTCCTTGAGCTCGGGACTGGTGAAATACTGCTCGCCGTTCCACAGTTCGTTCGAGAACGAGGGGATGCCCAGCCCGTCGTTGGTCCAGTCGATGAAGCCGCCGTGGACCGTATAAAGGCCGCTCCAAATGACGACATAGCTGTAGAAGGGTAGAATGCGCTCTCCGTTCTGGCCGAGCTCGTCGTAGAAGCGGACGTCGCTCATCGGGTACTCACCGGCCGCTTCGGCGCCGGGGCCGCGGAGGATCATGCCGGCGCTGTTGTGGTAGGACTGGACGCCGGAAATATTCGGGTGGGCCATCAGGAAATCGTTGACCGCCCGGGCTTCGGGGAGCTGGAAGGGATAGTCCATGGCCCCGCTCTGGATGTATTCCGGCTGCCAGTCGCTGGCCCAATTCCTGTTCGGGTCATAGCTGCCCGGGCCGTCCTCGTTGACCCTTCCGTCGCCGTCGTTGTCGATGCCTTCGGATCCGAGCTGGATGTAATCCCCCGTTTCGCCGAAGGGCACGGGTTCCATGATGTTCGGATTCGTCCGGCTGATGCGGTAGTTGCCGTGGCCGGGAACAAGCATCCGGATCTGCTCGATAATGCCGTTGCCGTTGATGTCCTCCGGCGGGTCTTCGTCAAAGAGGCCGTCGTTGTCGTCGTCGACGGGAACGTGCCCCGAGCGGGCGTTCCCTCCCGGGCCCTCCATGAAGAACTGCCGACCGTCGGGATTGACCGTCGGGATGATGTAGAAGACGCGCTCGTCGACGAGCCGGGTGACGTCGTCGAGCCGGCCGTAGTTTTCCATGAGATACCAGATCGTATAGAGACAGACTTCGCCGCCCTGGATCTCGTTGCCGTGGACGTTGGCCTCGATATACATCGCCGCCTTGCCCGCCTCCGGGCCCGTGGCCGGGTTATTGACGGTCATGAGCATGAGGTCGCGGCCGTCGAAGCTCTTGCCGATGGATTCGAGCTTGAGGAACTTGGGAAAGGCGACCTGAAGCCTTTTCATGTCCGCGTAAAGCTCGCCGACGTCGTGCCAGCGGTTGAAATCGAGCTTGACCTTAAAGGCCGGGTCCGAAGCCTTTTGGGCGGGAGCGAAGGTCGCCGTAATGGCCAGCCCTGCGGCGATGGCTAGGACGAGGGATAGGATCTTGCGTGTTTTCATCGTCGTCCTCCTCTCACTTCAGGGTGACCTTGGCCGTATCCGAGCCGCCCTTTTCCGATTGGACGACAAGCTCCACGACCTCGCCGGTCTTTCCCCGGATGAGCCATTCGTACTTGGCCCGCGTCCCGGAGCCGGCCAGGACGGGCAGAAAATTCGTTTTGGCGCTGCCCGAAAGGATCGTCTTCGGGTCTACACCGAGCTGGACCATGGTCGGTTTGACCGCCTGGGCCGTTTGGGCATGAGCGAGAGAGGTCGGCCAGAAGCCGGTGTTCTCGACCTCCGCCTTGACCCGGAAAATGCCGCCGCCGTGGCTGACCACCTCGATCTTCGCCACTTTCACCCGGGCGAAGAGAGAGGAAAGGTAGAGCGCGAATTTGGCGTGAGCGCCGCCGAGCTCGGCGATCTTCCCGGCCGGAGGGTTCGCCGCCGCGTAGGGTTTGAACCCGCCGACCTCGACTTCCCCGAGGTCGGGGTGGGCGATCTTCGTCCACTTGACGAAGCCGTCGATCCTTTCGGCGTCCATCCACTTGAGGACCTGCCTGTCGACGCCGGGGGCGCCGGCCTGTCCGGCTTCCGCCGGCCCTCCGCCCTGGCCCTGGGCGAACCGGGGCATCTGCCCGGATGACATGATCTGCATGACCTCCTGGCCGCCTCCCGACACGACCACCGTCGTAGCGGCGCCGCCCGCTCTCGCCTCTTGGCGGCCGGCCTGACCGGCCTGGGCCTGCTGGCCCGGCTCGCCGCCAGCTCCGGGCGGGGCCATGCCCATGCGGCGCTGGCCCGCGGACTCGGCCGTGGCCAGGCCGAATCCCGGCGTCGAGAACGAGGGGACGCCGAACTGGAAGTATCCGTACTGGAAGAAGGCGCCCTGGGGTTCCCGGACGAGGGGCGGCTGGTGGATCCCTGTCATCTCGATGTACTTGTCGCTCACGGCTTTGAAGTAATCGTAGTCGGCGGGAGCGACCGTCGTCGCCGGAGGAGTGTCGGGCATTTGGAACCGGCCCGACCCGGCGGCTTGGCCCTGGCGGGCCGTCTGACGGCCGCCGCCCATGAGCATCTCAAAGGAGAACTCGCCCATGGCGAAGCGGCCGCCCCGGCCGAAAGCGCCGCCGGTCTGGATGACGCCCATGGTCCGGGCGCCGGCCGCCGAAGAATCGGCGAAACGGACGAGGTCGAGTTCCCGCGCCGGACCCAGCCGGCCCGCGCTCGTCGGCGGGACGATCAAGTTGTCGCTCTCTCCAAAAGTCAGGATCGCGGCCACGTTGCGGTGGACGACGATCCATTCCATCAGGGCCCGGGACTCGTCCTCGCTGACCATGTGCGGCCCGGCCTCGGCCTTATAATAGGGATACTCGTGGGCGAAGTTCCGGTTGATGTCGGTCCCGCCGGGGGGATCCTCGTTGATGAAGCCGTCGCCGTCGTTGTCCTTCCCTTCCCAGAATAGCTTGTAGGCGCCGGACTCTCCCTTTTTCGGGTCGGCCTTCTCCACCAGGCGCGGCTCTTCGGGGTCGATCATGTATTCCCCGCCGGCGGCCTTGACCCTCATCACCGTGATGAAGCCGTCGTTGTTCAGGTCTTCGGGCCCGTCTTCGTCGGTCCGGCCGTCGTTGTCGTCGTCGCGGGGGCTGGTGTTGGCCCGCCGTCCCGTCCTGACGGGAGCGAAGTAGCCTTCGGCCCCGTCGGGGTTGACCCGGGGAATGACATAGATCGTGGAGTTGTCGAGCCTGTCCTTAACCTCGGCGTTTCCGGCGTAGTTCTTGAGCAGGAATTCGACGACGGAAAGGGCGATCTCGCTCCCGATGAGGTGGTCGCCCTCGAAGTTGGCCGCCACGAGCAGGGCCGGCCTCTTGGCCGGCGGGAGGCCGGCCGGGTTGGCGATCTCCACGGCCCAGATGTCGCGGCCGCCGCGCGTCTTGCCGATGGACGAGATCCTGGCGATCGTCTTGTGGGCGCCCGCCAGCGACTGGAGCGCCGCCGTCATCTCCGCGTAGGTGTGATACTTCGGCGGTTCCTGGGCGGCGGCGGAGCCTGCCGCGGCCGCGAACCCCAAAATCAAAAGGACCGGAAGCAAAGCCGCCGGACGGTTGAACCTGGCCAGAATTCGACGCAAGCGGACCTCCTTGATCATGACTGGGATATCGGGCGAAGGCCCCCCATGGGGGGAGGGCTTTGACGGGGAAAGGCACGAAATTCCACCATTCGCATTTTTAGACGGGCATCTTATCGCAATCTTCCGGAAAATGATAATATAATGTCCGCGAATGTCCCCAGGAAAGGATCGTCCCATGTCCCATTCCTCCAAGATCACCCGCCGGCAATTCATCCGGACAGGCGCCGCCGCCGCGGCTTCCCTGACCATCATCCCCCGACATGTCCTGGGAGGACAGGGCTACCTCGCCCCGAGCGACACGTTGACCAAGGCCGTCATCGGCGTCGGCGGCATGGGCCAGGGCCACCTCGGTTATCCCGGGTCTGTCCTGCGGGCCGTTTGCGACGTCGACCGCGGGCACCTGGCCACGGCCCTGGAGATCTCCGGGCCCGGCGTCGCCGGCTACGCGGATTTTCGGGAAGTGCTGG
>Ga0315275_10003256_pt1 | contig 14932 bp, 10 predicted proteins | sample YL17G03_0_MG_FD_205557 | JGI IMG/M metagenome (GOLD analysis project Ga0315275, IMG submission 205557) | Sediment microbial communities from Yellowstone Lake, YNP, Wyoming, USA - YL17G03_0 | ecosystem: Environmental > Aquatic > Freshwater > Lake > Sediment | place: USA: Wyoming | collected... | reverse complement strand
TTTCTCTCTCGAGCAGCGCCTGGGCCATCTTGTGGAGAATGTCGATCTTATCCTCGAGGATCTTGTGCGCGCGGTTGTAGCATTCCGTTACGATGCGTTTGACTTCCTCGTCGATTTCCTCCGCAGTCTTTTCGCTGTAGTCCTGGCGCTGCTGGATCTCGCGGCCGAGGAAAATCAGCTCGTCGCGTTCTCCGAAAGAAATCGGACCGAGCTTTTCGCTCATCCCCCACTGGGTCACCATCCGCCTCACGAGCTTCGAAACCATGTCGATATCCGCTTGCGCACCGCTGCCCATCCGTTTGAGGACGAGCTGTTCCGCGACGCGCCCTCCAAGAGATTGTGTGATCGTGTCGACGCACCAGTCCTTGGAGACCTCCGTGCGGTCGTCCTCCGGGAGGAAATAAGTGGCGCCGCCCGTGCGGCCTCTGGGGATGATCGTGACTTTGTGGACCGGGTCGGAGTACATGAGGTTGGCGCCGACGACCGCGTGCCCGGCCTCGTGGTACGCGGTAAGTCTCCTCGCCTCTTCTTTGACGAGTTTGCTTTTCTTCTCGGGACCGAGAGTGACCTTGTCCTTGGCCTCCTCGACCTCGTCCATCGTTACCTTCTCTTTGTTGTGCCGCGCGGCGAGGAGGGCCGCCTCGTTGACCATGTTCGCCAGATCCGCTCCGGCCATCCCGGGAGTGCTCCGCGCGATGACCCCGAGATCCACGTCCTCATCGAGCGGGATCTTTCGCGTGTGCACCTTGAGGATTCCCTCACGCCCCCTGACGTCGGGCATGTCGACGAAGATCCGGCGGTCGAATCGCCCGGGCCGGAGGAGCGCGGGGTCGAGGACGTCGGGTCTGTTCGTTGCGGCGAGGAGGATCACGCCTTCGTTGCTCTCGAACCCATCCATCTCGACGAGGAGCTGGTTGAGGGTTTGTTCGCGTTCGTCGTGCCCGCCGCCCAGGCCGGCGCCCCTGTGACGGCCAACGGCGTCGATCTCATCGATGAAGAGGATACAGGGTGCGTGCTTCTTGCCCTGGTCGAAAAGGTCCCTCACACGGGAGGCCCCGACCCCGACGAACATCTCGACGAAGTCCGAGCCGCTCATCGAGAAAAACGGAACGTTGGCCTCGCCGGCCACCGCCTTGGCGAGCAGCGTTTTCCCCGTCCCCGGAGGGCCCAGCAACAGGGCGCCCTTTGGGATTCGGCCGCCAAGACGCTGGAACCTTTTGGGATCGCGGAGGAACTCGATGATCTCCTCAAGCTCCTCTTTGGCCTCGTCGGCACCCGCGACATCATCGAACGTCACGCGGGGTCGGTCACCGCCAAACATCCGCGCACGGCTCTTGCCAAACGTGAAAGCCTTGTTTCCGCCGGCCTGCATCTGCCGCATGATAAGGAGCCAGAGCCCCACGATGAGGAGGAGGGGAAGACCGGAGGTGAGAAGTTTGACCCACATACTCCCGCCGGGAGTCTCGCCCTCGATGATGGCATTCTCGTTCTTAGTGATGATTCTTTGGGGGAGGCTGTCGTCCGACACGGGAAGGATCAGCGCGAAGAACTCCACTTTGACTTCACGCTGTTTGTTGGCTTCGCTCGCGGCGCCGCCGACGGGGATCAGAGTGGGTGTGAAAAGCGCCCCGCGGACGTCGTTCCCTTTGAAAACGATTCTTTTGATATTCCCGTCATCGACCTGTCTGATGAACTCCGAGTAAGTGATCCGGTACTCGGGTGTCTTGCCCATCTCGAACATCTGGAACGCGATGAGCAGGACGAGCACGAGAATCACCCAAAAAACCATGGCCCGCAACGGCTTGCCGGTTTTGCCGAGCCCCGGTCTCTGGGGGATTCCCGGTCGATATCTTGGACTGTCCTTCTTGTCGGCCATTTTCTCGATCCTTCGGGAAGTATAACAGATCAGGGCGAGGTTTTATTCAAAAACTTCTAAGAGTCGTCGGGTGTAACGAGCCTCGCGATGTAAGGCAGGTTGCGGTAGCTCTCGTTGTAGTCCAGTCCGTAGCCGACCACGAATACGTTCGGAATTTCCTTGCCCAAGTACCTGACCCTGATCTGGGGATTTTCGGGCGTTGTTTTTCGGAGCAATGAACAAACCTCGACGCTCTCCGGCGACCGTATCTCCAACATATTCAGAATATAAGCAAGAGTCCGGCCAGTGTCTAATACATCCTCGACAACGAGAACGTTCCGCCCCGAGATGTTGGTCGAAAGATCCTCGGCGATACGGACGACGCCGCTCGAACTCGTCCCGTTTTCGTAGCTCGAGACGCTCATAAAGTCGATCTGGTGGGGAATGGGGAGCTGACGGATGAGATCGGCGAGAAAAATCACCCCGCCCTTCAAAAGGTTGACCAGCACCGGGTTTTTCCCTTGGTAATCCGCGGTTATCTCGCGGCCGAGGCGGGCGACCACCCCAGCGATCTCCTCCTGGGTCATGATCACCTCGCCGGGCTGGTAAAGGGTCGCTCGTGACTTCATCGAGAGAGCGCCTCCTTGCTGTGTCGCGAGAGCGACTCCACGCTACGTCCTTTCGATTCGGATCCGGACCACATCGCGCGTTCCGGCACCGACACGGCACTTTTCGCTCGTGGTGATTCCCACGAGCCAGAGTATGTCATGCGCATCGGTGATGACAAGCGAAGTCGACCGCGCGCTCGCGGGAATCTTCTTGTCGATAAAAATATCGCTCAGCTTCTTTGTCCCCGGCATCCCGAACGGCTGGATCCGATCGCCGGGCAGGGTGGTGCGGAGCGTCAGCGGGGGCGCAACCCGTTCGCGATCGAAGTACGCTTCCGTTTCCGTCGCGCTGAGGAGCGCGTCCTCGATCGTCGTGCGGTCCAGAATCTCGGTCGTGATGACGAGCGCCGGAGTCGTCGTCTCGCCCGGAAGAGAAAGCACCGCTTGCTGGATGGGCGGAGGGCACTCGGGGGTCCGAGCGGTCCATCGTGTGATGACGAGTTTGTCGTACTCCTTTTTGACCGCAAGACCGGGGAGCGAGACCGCTTTGCCGGTGGCGCGGGTGTCCCGAACGAGTCTCACGAGCTCGTGGTAGTGCACACGTGTGAAATCCATGTCGCAAGAGAGTACGTTGGCGAACAGGTCGCCAAAAAGCACAACGATTGCGGTGTCGTCGAGATGGTCCATTCCGCCCGTATCGAGGATCCATCTGTCCGGCGGAAAACGGGTAAGATTTTTCTCGATGAGCGGTTCTGTCTCGGCGCGGATCGTCTCCATGATCGATTGAGCGTTCTCCGCGAGGCGGATGAGGTTGTCCCGAACGCCCGGGTGGTACTTCGACTCGAGGAGCGGGATAAGTTCGAGCCGGATGCGGTTTCGATAAAAACGGGGATCTTCGTTGCTCGGATCCTCGACGTACGAGATGCTGGCCGCTCTGCAGTACGAGAGGGTCTCTTCACGTGTGAGGCCGAGCAGGGGCCGGACGACTTCTCCCCTCCGAACCGGGATCCCCGCGAGCCCCCGTATACCCGTCCCGCGCAGAATCCTCATGAGAACCGTCTCGACCTGATCCGTTCGTGTGTGACCGGTTGCGATGTGGTCCGCATGGATCTGTCCCGCCGTCCGGTGCAAAAAGCGGTAACGGGCTTTACGCGCGGCTTCCTCCACGGTATCGCCCGTCGATTCGACGATCGCCCGCACGTCCTCCGTACCCGAGTGGAACGGCAAACCCAGCGACGCCGTATAATCCCTGACGCGTTCGAGCTCTCCCTGCGCCGACGCGCGGAGCTGGTGGTTGAAATGACCTACGGCGAGGGCGACTCCCAGTTCGCTGGAAAGCCGGTGGAGAATCGAGAGGAGTGTCATCGAGTCGGCCCCGCCCGACACCGCGGCGAGAACGAGGCTCTGGCGGCGGAGCAGTCCGCGGGAGACGATGAACCGCTTTACCGCGTCAACGAGCTTTTCCGCGTCAGCGAGTCGGTCGGGCGTATCGAAACTCCCCGGCGGCATAGGTTGCACCCTGCTGGCGAGTCGAAAAGAAGGAGGGACGGTGGAGACTCAACATCGAAAAGTGGTGGCGGCGCAGGGATTCGAACCCCGGACACGCGGATTATGATTCCGCTGCTCTAGCCAACTGAGCTACGCCGCCCAACCGCGTTTGACCAACGAGCCCAATCTACCCGAAACGTCTCCGGTTGTCAATCCATCGTGGGTCCCCCGACCCAGAAATGTCGGGAAAGGCGGCCCAATTTGATGTAGAATGCGCCAAGAAGGATTTATCCGGTCAGTGCCCGCGGAGATCCGCTCCTCGATGACGGTCGGAAACGCCGACCGGGCCACAGTGCGGCTGCAAAGCGTTCAGCGCCAAAGCACAGTGACGAGAAACCGCTGGGAGCGTGTTACCCCCTGGGGGTGGAAAGAACGATGAGGGTGTTCAAGAAAAACGATCTGGAAGCCAATCTGCTCCGGGATGCCACCGTCGCCGTTTTGGGCTACGGGAACCAAGGGCACGCGCACGCCCTCAATCTGCGTGACAGCGGGGCGCATGTCGTCGTCGGCGCCCGGCGTGGGGAAAAAGGCTGGCGGCGGGCGGTGGCGGACGGGTTTCGTCCCACGGGTGTGGGTGAGGCGGTCGGCGCCGCGCAGTGCGTCGCCGTGTTGCTCCCCGACGAGATCCAACGGGACGTTTTTTCCAGGGAGATCGGCCCGCACCTCGCGCCCGAATCCGTCCTCGTTTTTGCCCACGGGTTCTCCGTGGCCTTCGGACTCGTCACCGCGCCGAAAGAAAACGATGTGGTGCTCGTCGCCCCCAAGGGTCAGGGGCACTATCTCCGGAGGATGTACTCGGAAGGTGGCGGTGTGCCGTGTCTTGTCGGTGTGGACAACGACGCATCGGGCAGGGCGCTCGAGAAGGCTCTCTCCCACGCCGAGCTCCTCGGGTGCCTCCGCGCGGGAGCGATGGAAACGACGTTTCGCGACGAGGCGGTGACGGATCTTTTCGGAGAACAAGCTGTGTTGTGCGGCGGGGTTCCCGCCCTCGTCAAAATGGCTTTCGAGACGCTCGTTGAAAAAGGATACCCGCCCGAAGTGGCGTACATCGAGTGCCTCCACGAATTGAAAATCATCACCGATCTCATGCACGAGGGGGGCATATCGTATATGCGGGAGCGGATCAGCCGCACCGCCGCGTGGGGCAGCTTCCTCGCCGAGAGAGAGGTTGCCTCCGACGCGTTGAAATCGACGATGGAGTCGATCCTGGAGAACATCGAGTCGGGTGCGTTCGCCGGCGAGTGGCAGATCGAGGCCTCGTCCGGTGCACCCCGGCTCCGCGAGTGTATAGAGAAGGAAACCGGTCACCCGATCGAACGCGCGGGAGCGGCTGCACGCGCGCTGACGCAGCGTTCCAAGGAGGAGAATTCGTGAATCGACGGATCGTTGTTTTTGCAGCGATGTGTGTGATCGCCGCCACCGCGGGGTGCGGCGAAAAGAAAGAACGCGAGGTCGCTGAGAACGGCACGAAGCAAACCGACGGGGCGGAGAGCGCGAGCGACACCGCCGGTCTCCCGTATGCATCGAACCCGTTCTTCAAAATCCAGGGGCCTGTGCTCGACTCGCTTCGCGTGAAGAAAAAGCGGTTTGATATCACGCGCGACGAGTACTGGGAGGATGAGGGCGGGGTTCTGGGCAGCCAGTACTTTGAGGTGTGGTATCCGCCGGGACGCACGACCGTGACCCACGCGATGTACGTGTTCGAAGAACTCATGCCGGCGCGAAAGAAGCTCGGGGAGTTTTTTGGCGAGGCTCCGCTGGAGCTGCTCGTCATCTGGTGTTCCAAAGATCTCGATGAGTACAAGCGGCTCGTGAATCGTGAATGGTGGTACTACTCCGAGATCAAAGGCGATTCGATGACGTTCTCCCCCGTCTACATCCTGTCCAAGAGAGGAATATCGCCCATCGCCATTCCGCACGAGTACTACCAGTGGGCGATACGCAAGATCACGCAGAACGGCGCTCCGCGATGGCTGGAAGAGGGCGTGGCGTCGTACCTTTCCGGCGAGGAGAAACTCCTTCTCGATCAGATGTACGAATTCAGGCAGGGCGACGTGTCGATGTCCCCCGCGAGAATTGAAGAGGTCCTTCAGGGGGAGGAGGACAGGCGTGACTCACGGATCGCGTACTACCGGTGTTATCGGATGGTCGAGCAACTGATCGACAAATTCGGGGAGGAGAAGGTCAAACAGGCGGTCCTCCTCATCGGGAGGGGCAATACGCTGGAACAGGCGTGTACAAAGACCTTCAACAAGGACTACGCCGCCTTGCTGCAAGAGGCGTCCGATTACTCGGTGGATCTGACGAAGAAGAAGAAATGATGACCGGGAACCCGGTACGCGTGCGATTCGCCCCGAGTCCGACGGGCTACCTCCACATCGGTGGCGCGCGTACGGCGTTGTACAACTGGCTTTACGCCCGGAAAAGCGGAGGGGCGTTCGTACTTCGAATCGAGGACACGGACGCCGCCCGGTCGACGGAGGAATCGTACCGCGCGATCATCGACGCGCTCGAGTGGCTTGGTCTCGACTGGGACGAAGGACCGACAAAAGGCGGCCCCTACGGTCCGTACGTTCAGTCCGCCCGTCAGGTGCTCTACCACACCGAGGCCCAGAGACTCATCGAGACGGGGGCCGCGTACCACTGCTTCTGCACCACTGCGGAGCTCGAGGAAATGCGAAGCGAAGCCCTCGAGCAAAAGGGATCGCCCCGCTACGACGGCAGGTGCCGGAATCTCCCCGGCGACGAGATCGCGCGCCGGCTCGCAAGGAAGGTCGCCCGTGTGATCCGGTTCAGGGTGCCGGTCGGGGAAACGCGGTTCAACGATATCATCCGCGGCCCGATCACGTTCCAGAACACCGAACTCGACGACTTCGTGCTGATCAAATCGGACGACAGGCCGACGTACAATTTTGCCGCGGCGGTCGACGACGCGAAGATGCGGATATCGCACGTGATCCGCGGCGACGATCATCTCTCGAACACGCCGAAACAGGTGTTGATCTGCAAGGCGCTCGACTACCCTCTCCCCAAATTTGCCCATCTGCCCATGATTCTCGGAAGCGACCGGACGCGGCTGTCGAAAAGACACGGAGCCGCCTCCGTTCAGGAGTTTCGCCGGCTGGGTTACATAAGCGATTCGCTCGTCAACTACCTCGCTCTTCTTGGGTGGGCGTACGACGACAAGACGGAGTTCTTCACGCGGGAGAGCTTGATCAAGAAGTTCTCTTTGAAGAAAGTGACCAAGAACCCCGCAGCCTTCGACCCCGCCAAACTCGACCATATTGACGGTGAGCACTTCAAGCGGCTCGATGCGATGAAACGGGTGGCCCTCGTCTACGGCAAGCTCGAAGAGGAAGGCGTGGTCCCGCCCGATTTCTTTCCCCGGGAGTGGGCGTCGGGGGGACCACAGCCCGGCAACGGTACCGCGATCGAGAAGATCGAATCGGCGAAAAACGCGCGATACCGCGAAGAAGCCCCCCGCCTGGCGTTCATCCTGAAGGTCATGGGGAACCGGGTCAGAAACGTGAAGGAGGCGGCCGAAAAGCTCGCCTACTTCTACAAGGACCGGTATCCGGTCGACGACAATGCCGTCGCGGAGCACCTCGGCACCGCGGATGCCCGTGCACGCGTCGCCGCGCTCGCGGACCGGTTGGAAAGGCTCGAGCCGTTCGAGCACGGGGGAATAGAAAAAGTCACGCGGGGTCTTGCCGAAGAGCTCGGGATCGGCGCCGCCGATCTGATTCATCCTTGCCGTGTGGCCGTCACGGGGCAGGGGGTCTCACCGGATATTTTCTCGGTCATCCACCTCATCGGACGGGAGAAGACCGTCGAGCGGTTGAGGAGAGCGGTTCATCCCGGCGCTCGCGTGTCTTGAGACGAGAACGCGCGAATCAACGGGGGTTTGGAGGTCGGGGCCGGCGATCCATCCCGCTTCCGTGGGGAGGCAGATCGAGGGTTGATTTCTCTTTCCAAACCTGGTAGATTCGTGACCCATTGGCGCGTCGTCCAGTGGCAGGACAGCTGACTCTGGATCAGCCGACGGGGGTTCGAATCCTCCCGCGCCAACCAACTATAGCCCCTTCGTCTAGTGGTTCAGGACATATGGTTCTCAACCATAAAACAGGGGTTCGACTCCCCTAGGGGCTACCACTTTGAAAAGATCCGCGCCGACGAGACGCGGGCCTTTCTCGTGGTATCATATGACGCGTGATGCGGAGTCTTCACCAGAATACGTCATGGCTTTCCGCCTTTCTCCTCCTCGTCTTCGCAGCGGGCTGCCGCGACGGTGCGTCTGCGCCGGAGTCTCCGACCGTACCGGCCGTCGGAATCACCGCGGCTCGCACGGTTTCCTCGCGCGAGTTCTACCCCCTGGCGGTGGGAAACGAGTGGACGTATCAGCGAACGTTCCGGATCGAGGTCGAGATACTCGACGGCGCGGGTGACCCGGTCGCCAAGACGTTCGAAGGCACGGGCGAACGGCGAATCATCGGGAGGGAGGAAATCTCGGGTCGGGAGTATTTCGTCGAACAATCGACCCTCGCGGTGAACGGCCGGCCAAACGTCACGATGACGCGGACACGGTTTCGTCAGGATCACGCGGGGCTGTACGTAGCGGATGTCGCCGCGGACGCCCGGTCGGGTTCGATGCCGCTGGATTTGCGTCCTGGCGCTTTGATGTCCCCGGTCGCGAAAAGGGCGTGGCAGGAACACGCACGAAAGCTCGGTACGTTCCGCCGCCTCCTCGAGCCCGGGCTCCCGGACGGGGAGGCGCTCTCCGGTCGCCCCGGAGGGATCCTCCCTGGGGAAATCCTCTTTCTCTCTTTTCCGCTCCACCCCAAGTCGGCGTGGTTCAACCGTGTTGAGCCGTTCGTCGTCCATTCGGAGGTCGAAGCCCGCGAGGTGCTCGATCTCCCCGCCGGACGGTTTACGTGCTGGCGGGTCCGAATCGACAACGAATTTCTCGATCCCACCGACCGCGTTGTCGTCTGGTACGGGCGATGCGGTCGTCTGAGTTCGCTCCTTCACGCGGAGACCCTCGCGCTCGACCCCGAGACCGGCGAGATAGCGCGGGTCACGAGCGACGAGACTGAACGCCTCACGGGTCTTGCTCTCCTCGAACCCGAAGGGTGCGATCGGTGAGCGGGCGCCCGTGGCCGCCACCCGCGCGGGCGACCTTCCGCCGCACTGAAGCTCTTCCCGCCTCGAACCGTTCTCTTCTTCGAAAAGCAGACGCCGTTTGTGTATTGACGAGAGTGCAGGGGAGAGTCGATGATAGAATTTCCTTTCGCATCGCAGCGTTTCCGTTACGTCCTTCTGCAAGTGAATGATGAGGAATATCGATGAAAACCACCGGCAAGACGATCCGCGAACAGAAACCCGGGGGCCGGGACCCGCATTACTTGTATCAGGTCGCCGTCCAGAGTCCCGAACACGACATCCCGTTTTTTGACCGGGTGTACAAGAAAAGGAACGGTAAACTGCCGCGGGTACTCCGCGAAGATTTTTGTGGGACGGCTTTTCTCTCGGCCCACTGGGTCCGGACACGCCCCGACAACAGGGCGGTTGCCGTGGATCACGATCCGTCGATTCTCCAGTGGGGGCGCGTGCACAACATCCAAACGCTCGGCGGGGCGGCCCCGCGGGTGAAGCTCGTCCAGGCGGATGTGCGCAACGTACGCGAGCCCAGAGCGGATGTCGCGGCCGCGCTCAACTATTCCTACTTCGTTTTCAAGGAGCGTCGTCACTTGTTGGACTATTTCCGGACGACACGCCGGTGTCTCGCGGATGGAGGGATCTTCGTTCTCGATATTTTCGGCGGATGGGAGACGCAGATGGAAGTGACGGACGCGACCCGCCACGACGGCTTCACCTACATCTGGGAGCAAGGAGAGTTCGATCCTCTGACGAACCAGACGCGTTTCCACATCCACTTCGAATTCGACAAAGGGCCCGCGGTCAAGAACGCCTTCTCGTATGACTGGCGGATGTGGAGCATCGCGGAGGTCCGCGATGCTCTCTCCGACGCCGGGTTTGGTCGCGTCGATGTCCACTGGGAGGGAATCGATCCGGAAACGGGAGAAGGGGACGGCGTTTATCATCTGGCGAAAAAGGCGAAGAACTCGCCCGGGTGGAACGCTCTAATCGTTGCATCGTGAGGCCCCTCGCGCTCTCATCCCAGCAGCGAACCGCAACCGAGACACGAATCTCGAACCCCTTCACGGTTTCTTGTCAAACTGAGAACCGCCCGGCCGCGCTAGGCTGCCGGCTTAATGAGCGACTCATCGGCGCCCTCCGGTTGCTTGCTCGTTGGCGTGGATACGAAGTGCGCAAACTATATCTTTGGCGTCACGGAGTGTCAAGACGTTTGGAATAACACGTCTTGCCGCGTCGGCGCCTCGTTGCTCGGTCCTTCCCAGCCAGCGCTTCGCGCCCTTATTCGGCTTGAATTTGACTCATCCATCGTGGATACTCGAGTCGTCGAGTCACACTCTGACACCCCGTGCAGCGGGGTCCCGATCCGGGGGGATCATGCGATTCGTAGTGTATGCGGCGGGTGCCGTGGGCGGCGTCCTCGGTGGCCATCTCGCCCTCAGCAAACACGACGTGGTGCTTGTCTGCCGGGAAGGTCACGCTCGCGCCGTGAACGAGGCCAAAGGTTTACGCATGAAGTCAGCGAGGGGCGAGTACTTCGCCCTCCTTCGGGCAACCCCTGTTTTGAAGGCCGAGGACATCGACAAAGATACGTGCGTGCTCTTCACGCCGAAATCCAACGACACCGAGCCGTGCGTGAAGGCGCTCGCGAAGGTTGCTCCACGGGATGTCCCCGTCGTGAGTTTTCAGAACGGCGTATCCAACGAGGAGATCATCGCCCGGGAGTTCGCGAACGTTTTCGGCGGCGTGTGCCGGATGACGTGCTCGTTCCTTCAGCCGGGCCAGGTGTCGTTCCGGAAGATGGGGCGTCTCATCGTCGGGAAGTACCCGAAGGGGGCGAACAATTTTTCAAAAAAACTCGCCTCGGTGTTCGAAGAAGCCGGGTTCGACGTGTCGGCGTCGAACAGCATCGTGTGCGACAAATGGCAGAAGCTCGTGGTGAACCTCCAGAGCACGTTTCACGCGATCATCGACTCGCGCGACCACGACGCGCTCGAGGTTGTCGATCTCAAGGTGGGGGTTCTCGAGGAAGCAAAAAGAGTCCTCCGAGCCGGGAAAATGAAGATCAAATCCTGCGATGAGCGGGATCTGTCGATCGAGGACATCATCAGCGAGCTCAAGAAACCCAGGGCGCCGCGGGTGCCGTCCGCGGTAAAGGTCAATAACTCCACCTGGCAGAATCTCTATCTGAAGCGCAAGGAAATGGAGAACGGTTTTTTCCACGGACCCATCATTGAGATGGCGAAGCAGCAAGGAATCCCCGTCCCGTTCAACGAAACCGCTTTGGAACTCGTGCTCGAATCGGCGAGGAAAGAACTGGGCCCCGGCGCCTTCAGAGCCGGTGAGGTCCTCGAGAAGATCAAACAACGAGGTGCGAGCATTTGAAGGCGTTTTTCTCCACGCTGATACTGACGGCTGTGCTCATCGCAGCCATTATTTTTTTGCAGTCGCTGCCCCAGCCGGCGAAGACCCGCCGGGTGGAAACGCGTACCCCGATGACCGTAAAAAGCGAACCCGCCAAACTCGGGACCGTCGAGCGGGACGTGGAGACGATGAACCGCGATGCGCTTTTTGACACAGGGGTCGAACTGCTCGATCTCTGGCACCTTCCCGAAGCGATCGGGCTTTTCGAGACCGTCGTCGACCGCGATTCGACGCACGTCGGCGCCTATCTCAAGCTCGTCGAGTGCTATTCCCACCCCATGGTCGCTCTCGAGAGCAAGGCGAGACGGTGTCTCGACCAGGCGCTCGGGGTGTGCCGCCGGACGGGTGCCGACACGCTCTGGGCCTCCGCGCTCGGGAGTTACTACCTCGCCGATGATCCGGATCCGACGCTCGCCGCGCTCAAAAGACTCAACCAGAAGATTTCGAAGAGCGACGATGCGGTTTTTCTTCTCGGTGCCGCGTATCTCGAGAACGGCGAGCTCGATCAGGTCGAGCGTCTCGTGGGAGCCCTTCTCGGCCGGGACCCCAGCCTCAGTCGGGCCAAGGAACTCTTCATTCGCTCCAAGGCGGCCCGAGGAGAATACGGGGACGCCGAGCGGTTGGCGAAAGATCTCGCCGCGATCTATCCCGAGGAGCCGTACCCCTACGTTCTTCTGTCGCAAGTCCTCTTGCTGCGGGGCAAGGTCGACGAGTCCCTGGAGTTTGCGAATAACGCTCTTCGTCTCGATCCGAGGTACATCCCTGCCATCGTCTCGCGGGCCCATATCCATGTGGCGCAAGGGGAGTTCGAGGCGGCGCGCGTGAACTTCGAGAAGCTGCTTCTGTTCGATAAGCCGATGCTCTCGGCGATCGCCATGGACGGTATCGCCTACGTGGAGTTTCTCACCGGGAGTTTCGAGCAGGCGACACGGGACATGGACGAGGCGATCCGATTGGCGATGAGCGCAGGGTCGACGAGACAGGGTCTTTTGTACGCGTTTCGATTCATGGATTGCCTCTGCCAGCTGGGGCGGCCGGACATCGCCGAGGCGGTTCTCGAACGATGGGTGACGCACTCCGGGGATATTCCTTCGAGCCTGGGACAGCTTCGGATTCTCATCGTGAAGGGCGACATGCAGAACGTCCGGCATGGTCTGGAGCGGATCAAAAACGAGCCGGAGTGGCGTCGCTGGATGAGATGGCTCGAAATCGACTACACCGATGTCTACGCGTTGTCCCTGATGCGAGAAGCGGACTTCGCCGGCGCGCTCGCGCTCATGGACTCGGCCGGGCCGGTCGATGGTTCAGACGGGCGCCGTGCGTATCTCAGAGGCTACGCCCATTTCGAAAACGGAGCCGCGGAACAGGCTGCGAGTTTTCTCGCAAAAGCGAGGGCACAGATGCACCCCCTCGAGTTTCCGTACCACAGCGACCCCGTTCTCTACGTGCAGTCGGTTTTCTTTTCGGCGGAGGCGGCTCTCGCCCGCGGGGAGAGCGAGGAAGCGAGGCGTTACTACACCGAGTTCCTCGATTTGTGGGGCGGTGCGCAGTGGGATCTGCAGGCCGTCGCGCGTGCCCGCGCCAAGCTCGAGACCCTCTCTTCGGTCCCTCCGAGCGGCTAGCGCCGCTCGAGAACAATCTCGGCGGAGCACTGTTTGTTCAGGACGGACGTTCCGAGACGGGGTCGAACGTAGCGGATGTCTTCTTCTATTTTGATTTCCCCTTGATAAAAAGACGGCACGTCGCGCCACTGTCGGACGAACCCGCGGACACGGATTCGATCCGCAATGATGTCCGCCGTCTCCCCGTTGGGCATGATGGTGCGGACGTGTGTGAGAGTCGTGTCACACGCGATCTCGAGGCTCACACCCGGAGTGTTCGATCCCTCACGAATGCCGAGAATTTTATAGGACCATCTCAACTGCGGGAAATGCCCCAATCCGGAAAAGCTCGGACGGATCTCCGTGGTTTGCCACCCGCCGCCGGAATCATCCTTGTGAATCGGGGTTCCGAAAACAAACGCGCCGAGCGTCACGGCGAGATTGAGGCGTCGGTACAACCCTCCTGCGCACTCCGATTTCAGATCTTCAATCCCGGCGGACGCGGGCCCTCCCTCCGCCGGAAAGACGATTCGAAGTGCGGGCCCATCGAAAAGACACGCGAACATCGCTTCGTCGATCTCGAGTGCTCCCGTCCGGGCGACGAGCCCCTCTCCCTCGGTGGTCACTTGGACGGTGTCGCGAAGGATGTGCGCCGTGAAACGCAACGGGACATCGCTCCCGAACGCGAGCGAATCCGTGTAGACGGTGAGGATCGATGGGTCCGCGTCGCCCGGGGTCTCGATCCGCCCGAAATAGCTCAGTGACGACTCGAACCTCCCGGTGACGATCGAATCCGCCGCCGCGCGGTAGATCGTCTCGGTCCTCACTTCCCGGACGGTGATCTCGAATGGGCGCGAGGATCTCGGTGCCGTCGACGGTGGATGCGAAAAACCGCAGGCCGAAACAACGACGGCGGTCGCAACGACGGCCGGTCGCGCCGTGCGGAGAAGTCTTCGGGTTTCTCGCTTCATCGCGCGTTTTCGCCTCCGACGAAGATTACCGTAACCCCCGGCCCTTCGCAAGCGAGTTGAGCCCGTGAAGCGCGGTCTTACGCTGTTTAGTCCCCTTTCCGAACGCCCCCGAACAGGTCTTGTGAACATCGGAACAGAGGACGAAGATCATCGTTTTCGTGTCTCGCGTCCGGCGCGCGCAGTCGCGAAGCCGTGTCGCGATCGTGCGATAGAATGCGGGTGGTATAGAAATTGCAAATTAGCGCATACGGCCTTCGGCCAAGCGTGTGATGAACGGTTTTCACTCGCTGCAAACAGGCGAGTATTCTGTTTTCAATCACCGTTCCGTCGCAGGACCGTCGTGGTGATTCGCCGGCACTGCGCACTGATGACCCGAGAATATTTCTTCGGGAGGCGAAAAATTTCTTGACACTATTTTGCGGAATGTCCAATCATCACGAATTGAGACGTTGCATTGTGCAACGTGGTCAGTCGTTAGTTGATTGGTTAGCCATGTGGAGATGAAAACGAGGTCGCTCGTTTATCTCCCTTCACCCCTAAAAAAAAGGAAGGATTGAACATGGCAGTAAAGAAGAAGCGGGCGAAAGCCAAAGTCAAGCGCAAGGTCAAAAAGGCGAAGGCCAAGAAATAGGCCAGGCGCAAGACCAAAGCGAAGGCGCTGAAAAACGGCGAAACCAACGATGGGGTCGCCGAAGCAGCGCCTTCGCAGGGCCAGCTGGCCGATACAGGCCAGGAGAAGAGACGAACGACAGCCATGAGGAGATGAAACGA
>Ga0315275_10003255_pt1 | contig 14939 bp, 12 predicted proteins | sample YL17G03_0_MG_FD_205557 | JGI IMG/M metagenome (GOLD analysis project Ga0315275, IMG submission 205557) | Sediment microbial communities from Yellowstone Lake, YNP, Wyoming, USA - YL17G03_0 | ecosystem: Environmental > Aquatic > Freshwater > Lake > Sediment | place: USA: Wyoming | collected... | reverse complement strand
CGTACAACGAGACGATCTCTCGCGCCGCGGACCCCTCGGCACCGCCACTCGACGACGAACTCGAGCCGCTACCGAGCCCGGCTCGACGCGCTCCGCAGGTGGACACGGGTCGTCTGTATCGATCGGCGGGCGCGGAAGGCACGACGGCGGCGGCCGCGGTCCCCGCGCTGAGCACCGAGACTCGCACGCCGAGACCAGCGCCCAGACCAGCGCCCAGTCCAGCGCCGAGTCCGAGTCCCACCCCCCGGCTCCCCGATCCCGAGGACATCGCCCCCAGTGACGAATCCCCGGTCGGCACGACGTACGGCGACGCCTCCGCCCACCCACGTCGCGGTGGTCAGAGAAAGGGCCTGACCTTCCTCGGCGTTGCGGTCGTCATCTTCGGCGTCACCGCGATCCTCGCGATCGCCGACGTCATCGGGGACCGCAAGCTCGGCCTGATCACCGGTATCGGTTTCGTGGCCGCGTGCATCTACTGCGCGCTACTGGTTCGCACCCGCGACGCGATCGCCATGTTGATCGTGCCGCCCTTGGCGTGGTTGCTGATGCTTCTGACCGTGGGTCAGTTCACGATCAAGGGATCGGGCTCGGTCGTCGTCCGCGAAGGACTGATGGTGTTCGAGGGGCTGGCGTTCAACGCCCCGGCGGTACTCATCGGCACGTTGTCCGGTGTGATCATCGTGGTCATCCGCCGCGTGCTCGCCAGTCGCCGGTAGACACCGCCAGTCGCCGCTAGACACCGTCGGCCCTCGACGTCATTACGCCTGACTGGCCGCTTTGATGTCCCTACGGAGCTCCAGCGGCAACGAGAAGATCAAGTGCTCCTGCGCGGTTTCGACTTGCTCGACGTCGTCGAATCCCCGCTCGAGCAACCAAGCCATCACGCCACGAACCAGGATTTCCGGCACAGATGCTCCGCTCGTGACACCGACGGTTCCAACACCGTCGAGCCACTCGTCTTGCATTTCAGCGGCGGAATCGATGCGGTGCGCCGTCGTGGCACCCCCCTCCAAGGCCACCTCCACGAGGCGCACGGAGTTCGAAGAATTCGCGGACCCGACAACAATCATCGTGTCGCATCGAGGCGCCATCTCCTTGACGGCGACTTGCCGATTCTGGGTCGCGTAACAGATGTCGTCGCTGGGCGGATTCACCAACTGCGGAGCTCTTTCACGCAGCCGGTCCACCATCAACATCGTCTCGTCGACCGACAAAGTCGTCTGCGACAACCACGCCACGCGGTCCTCGGGCCCGATGTCCAGAGCATCGACCTGGTCGAGACCGTCGATCAAGGTGATGTGCTCGGGCGCCTCACCAGCGGTGCCCACGACCTCCTCGTGGCCTTCATGTCCGATGAGCATGATTCGGTAGCCCTCGTCGGCGAACCGCTTTGCCTCGTTGTGCACCTTGGTGACCAACGGACAGGTGGCGTCGATCGTCCGAAGTCCCCGCGCGGCCGCTTCCTCATGCACGGATGGGGCGACCCCGTGAGCTGAGAAGACGACGATCGAACCCTCGGGCACTTCGTCGGTCTCCTCGACGAAGATCGCTCCACGTGCTTCGAGGGTCTCGACGACGTAGGCGTTGTGCACGATCTGTTTGCGGACGTAGACCGGGGCGCCGTACAACTCCAACGCCTTCTCCACGGTGACCACTGCACGGTCGACACCTGCGCAATAGCCACGTGGGGCGGCCAGGAGGACTTTGCCGCGTGACGCGTTCGCTGAACCAGAGGGCATGTGACCATCGTAAGTGTCAGAACGCCAGCCAGCCTCCCGGCATCTCTAGGCTGGACCGATGGCCCTCGAGACGAGTCCGGAGAACCCCGCGCCGGTTCGTACGGTGTCGGCTCTTCTTTCTGAGTACATCGGTCGACTGGGCCCGATCTGGGTCGAGGGTCAGATTGCCCAACTGAATCGGCGACCCGGGTCCAATCTCGCGTTCTTCGTCCTCCGCGATGCACAGGCCAACATGTCGCTGTCGGTGGCATGTGCGCCCTCCGTGCTCGATTCCAGCAGTGTGACCATCGCTGAGGGACAGCGAGTGGTCATCCACGCGCGCGTGGAGTTCTGGGCCGCACGAGGCTCGCTCCAATTGCGTGCTCGCGAAATCCGACCGGTCGGACTCGGTGAATTGCTCGCGCGTCTCGAGGCGTTGCGAGAACTTCTGAGCGCCGAAGGCCTGTTCGACCTCGACCGCAAGCGAGCACTTCCCTTCCTGCCGAACACCGTTGGTCTCATCTGCGGCAGGGCATCAGATGCTGAGCACGATGTCATCGAAAATGCGCAACTTCGCTGGCCCAATGTCCGATTTGCTGTTCGCAACGTGGCGGTGCAAGGTGCCGGCGCCGTCACACAGGTGACTTCCGCCCTTCGCGAACTCGACGAGGATCCCTCGGTCGACGTCATCGTCATCACACGTGGGGGCGGATCGACCGAAGACTTGTTGCCGTTCTCGAACGAAGCGCTCATTCGTGCGGTTGCGCAGGTAACGACTCCCGTCGTCAGCGCCATCGGCCACGAGAAGGACACTCCTCTGCTCGATTTCGTCGCCGACGTACGCGCGTCGACACCAACAGATGCAGCGCGCCGAATCGTTCCCGACATGGCCGAGGAAATGCGTCTGCGCACCGAGTTGAGCAACAGACTCCAACGTGCGCTGATCACGACCGTCGAGCGCGAAGAACGTACGATCTCCACCCTTCGCGCGCGTCCGGCGTTCGCACACCCGCACCTGCTTCTCGATCGCGCCCGTTCCGACATTCGGTCCGGTCGGGATCGCGGTCGCCAAGCGTGGTCGCAGCGACTCACCCGTGCCACCGACTCGCTCGTCCACGAACAGGCACGCGTTCGAGCACTCTCGCCGGCCGCGACTCTCGAACGCGGCTACGCGATCGTGACCCGTACCGATGGGGCGATCGTGCGACAGTCCACCGAGGTACGGCTCGACGAACGCCTGCGAGTACGGCTTGTCGACGACAGCATCGATGTCGTCCGAGTCGAATCCGAGTCCCCCGTAGGCTGAGCCCGTGACCGATCCGTTGTCGTACGAATCCGCGCGTGACGAGCTCGCGGATATCGTCCGTCGCCTCGAGGCCGGCGGCGGAACGTTGGAAGAGTCCCTCGCACTCTGGGAGCGCGGCGAGCAAGTCGCGGCAATCGCACAGCAATGGCTCGACGGAGCTCGCGCCCGACTCGACGCTGTACGAAGTGACGACGCTGTACGAAGCGACTCGGAGTCAGACGGCGAAGCGCCAAACGCGCCGAGCGAGTCAGCCGCTACGTAGCGATCCGACGAACGTGGAGAGCTCGTCCCAGCCAGTCGTTCCGGTCACGACGATGGTGACCCCCTTGTCGCTCCGCACCAAGGAACGCGTCGTCTGATCGTCGCTGACGAAGCGCCGCCACGACGTCCCCGCAACTGTCGACGTCCCGGACTCAACAGCACCTTCGGTTCGGTCCGCGATGTACTTGCGCAACGCTGTGCCGCCCTTGACGTCGGACTGCGCGACGGAGGCGAACTGATCGGACGGAGTCACCATTCCGACGTACCACTCGATCGCGTCATCTGCGCCCAGATCGATTCGGGCACTGGTCGCGCGCCAGGCGTCGGGAAGTCCCGTTGGTGACAGGACCGGCCAATCGATCTGCAGACGGGCCGACGCCGTCGCCGCTTTGTAGTCGACAACGCGCACCGGATCCGGCTTCGCTCGCCACGTGACCGCGAGCAGAACGGCAACAAAGAGCAGCACAAGTCCAAGTGAACGGACCATGTCGAAGGCCGTTTGGCGACCTCGCCGTCGCGCCTGGAGCGGCTCGGTCACGTCGATCGGGTCGGTGACCGCGGAACCCGTCGAGTCGCTACTCGCAGTCTCCGACGGGTCGGTCATGCCGGCCAGCCTAAGCCGCGACGCAGTCCGGAACCTCTCCTGGATAGGGTCCGGCCATGACCTCTGAGCGACGAGTTGCCGAGGCTCCCGACCGCAACCTGGCCCTTGAACTGGTCCGGGCGACCGAAGCCGCCGCGATGGCAGCTGCGCGCTGGGTCGGCCGGGGTGACAAGAACGGTGCCGACGGGGCTGCTGTTAACGCCATGCGCCAACTCATCGGCAGCGTCTCGATGAACGGCGTCGTCGTGATCGGTGAAGGTGAGAAGGACGACGCCCCGATGCTGTTCAACGGCGAGCGGGTCGGCAACGGCGAAGGCCCCGAGTGTGACGTCGCGGTGGACCCGATCGACGGGACGACGTTGACGGCCATGGGCATGAGCAACGCGCTGTCCGTACTCGCTGTGGCGGACCGCGGCACGATGTACGACCCGTCGGCCGTGTTCTACATGGAGAAGTTGGTGTGTGGGCCGGAGGCGGCAGACGTCGTCGACATCGGCGCCCCAGTGTGGGACAACTTGCGCAAGATTGCCAAGGCAAAGGGCGAGGCGGTTGCCGACCTCACCGTGTGCATCCTGGATCGCCCACGCCACGACGACATCGTCCGCCAGGTGCGACAGGCCGGAGCACGCATCAAGTTCATCGTCGACGGAGACGTCGCAGGCGCGATCATGGCTGCACGTGAAGCCACCGGTGTCGACCTGCTGCTCGGTGTCGGCGGCACTCCCGAGGGGATCATCACCGCGTGTGCCATCAAGTGCCTCGGTGGTGTGATCCAGGGACGGCTCTGGCCACGCGATGATGATGAGCGCACTAAGGCTCTCGATGCCGGTCATGATCTCGATCGCGTTCTGCTCACCGACGACCTCGTCCGCAGTGAGAACGTCTTCTTCGTCGCGACAGGTGTGACCGACGGCGAATTGCTCGAGGGTGTGCGCTACAAGAAGACCGGACCCACCACGCACTCGATCGTGATGCGGTCCAAGAGCGGCACGATTCGCGAGGTCCACAGCGAGCACCACATCGACAAGTTGTCGCGCTACGCGACGGTCGACTTCGAACACGCCGGCTAGTCATGAGTGAGGTTCCCGCCGCCCTCAGATTGTCGGGGGTGGTGAAGAAGTTCGGCGACATAACGGCGGTCGACGGACTCGACTTGACGGTGCACGCCGGCACTTGCCTGGGCCTGCTGGGGCCGAACGGCGCCGGGAAGTCGACCACGATGCGACTGCTCACCGGCCAAGCCCTCGCCGACTCCGGCGAGATCTCGGTTCTCGGCTGGTCGATCCCGAAACAAAGCAAACAAGCGCGAGCCCAGATGGGCGTCGTGCCTCAACAGGACAACCTGGACGAACAGCTGACGGCCGCCGAGAACCTCATGGTGTGGGCGACCTTGTGCCGTGTTCCCCGCCGCGATCGGCCCGACGCCATCCGCAGTTCTCTCGAACTTGCTCAACTGACGGATCGCGCTGAGACCAAGACAGTGGAGTTGTCCGGCGGGATGCGACGGCGGCTCCTCATCGCCCGGGGTCTCATCCACTCGCCCCAGGTGGTGCTCCTGGACGAGCCCACCGTGGGACTGGATCCGCAAGTGCGCCAGGAGTTGTGGTCGCTGATCGACAAGTTGCGCAACAGCGGCGTGACGGTACTGATGTCGACCCACTACATCGAAGAGGCGGAGCGGCTCGCGGATCAGGTTGCCGTCATGAGCCACGGCAAGATCGTCGCCGAAGGTTCACCCAGCGCGCTGCTCGCCACCTACGCAGGACAAGAAGCGCTGGAGCTCTATGGCCCCGAGCAGCGCCTCAGTGACGTGGAGGCTCTCGTGCGCGAACACGGCTTCGCGACACGGCGCACGGGGCCTTCCATTTCGGTGCTGCGCGCCGAGTCGTTGCCGCAGGACCTGTGCGACCGCCTCGGCGAAGGGATGCGACGAAGTGCGAATCTCGAGGATGTCTTTGTCCTACTCACTGGTGAGAAATTGGATTAGGTGAACCATGACGGCGATTGATGTTTCGACTGACTCATCACCACAATCCCTGCGCCACTTCGAGCGCGCTGCCTTCTTCGGCGTGTGGGCTCGCGACTTCACTCTCTTCAAGAGGCTGTGGGCCTCGACAACGTTCTCCGCGATTGTCGAACCCACCGTCTCCCTCGTCGCCTTCGGCCTTGGATTCGGGGCGTTGGTCAGCACGGTCAACGGTGTTCCGTACATCGAGTTCGTCGGTACGGGTGCGGTTGCAACCGCGGTGCTCTTCTCCAGCGTGTTCTCCGGTATGTACAACACCTTCATCAACCGGGTCTTCAATCATGTGTACGACGGCATCTTGGCGACACCGGTGGACGTCCACGAGTTGGTGATGGGCGAAGCGACATGGATCGCCGTGAAATCCGGGGTCTACGGCTGTGCGCCGCTCTTCGTCGCGATGATGTTCGGATTGACACCATCGTGGGGGATGCTCGCGATTCCGTTCATCGGAATGCTGACGGGGTTGGGCTTCGCGCTGATGGGCCAGTGGATGTCGGCCGTCGCAACGAGCATCGACTCCTTCAACTACGTGCAGAGTGCGCTGATCACCCCGCTGTTCCTCCTGGCGGGGACCTTCTTCCCGATCAACGGGCTTCCACCCTGGATGCAGGTGTTGGCTGAGATCAACCCCCTCTATCACTGTGTTCAACTCGTCCGCCATGCCGCGTTCGGGTGGGAACCTGTCAACGACCTGGGCAACATGCTCTACCTCGCCGGTTTCGCAGTGGTGATGTCAGTGCTGGCAATCCGCCGACTGCGAGACAGACTCATCGACTGACGACCACTGCGGGCCGCGACTACCTGCGCCCGTACGCTTGACCCATGGCCGATTTCGTCTATTCAGACTTGCTTCCGATTGGCGCGGACACCACGACGTACCGCCCACTGACCGCGGACGGCGTATCGACCCTTGAGGTCGCTGGGCGTCGCTTTCTACAGGTCGAACCGGAGGCGCTGCGGCTTCTCACGTACGAGGCGATGCACGACATTGCGCACTATCTGCGCCCGGCACATCTGACCCAACTGCGACGAATCATCGACGATCCCACCGCCTCGCCCAACGATCGTTTCGTCGCGCTCGACCTGCTGAAGAACGCCAACATCGCCGCCGGTGGCGTACTCCCGATGTGTCAGGACACGGGCACCGCGATCGTGATGGGAAAGCGTGGTCAGCAGGTCCTGACCGCCGGCGAGGACGAGCGCGCGATCGCTCAAGGCGTGTATGACGCCTACACGAAGCTCAACCTGCGCTATTCACAGATGACGCCCTTGACCATGTGGGACGAGCGCAACACCGGCTCCAACCTGCCGGCCCAAATTGAGCTGTACGCCACTGACGGCGACGCCTACAAGTTCCTCTTCATGGCCAAGGGCGGTGGCAGCGCCAACAAGTCGCTGCTGTTCCAGGAAACCAAAGCCGTCTTGAATCCCACCGCCATGCGCAACTTCCTGGACGAGAAACTGCGATCGATCGGGACGTCGGCCTGTCCGCCGTACCACTTGGCCATCGTCATCGGCGGAACGTCCGCGGAGTACGCCCTCAAGACCGCGAAGTACGCCAGCGCCCACTACTTGGACTCGTTGCCGACCCATGGGAGCGAGAGCGCCCACGGCTTCCGTGATCTCGAACTCGAAGCCGAAGTGCTGACACTGACGCAGGACTTCGGCATCGGTGCGCAGTTCGGTGGCAAGTACTTCTGTCACGACGTCCGCGTGATCCGGCTCCCCCGCCATGGGGCGTCGTGCCCGATCGCCATCGCCGTCTCGTGCTCCGCGGACCGCCAAGCGCTGGGCAAGATCACCGCCGAGGGTGTGTTCCTCGAGGAATTGGAGCGCGACCCGGCGCACTACTTGCCGGAGGTCACTGACGAGCACCTTGCCGACGACGTCGTACACATCGATCTCAACCAGCCGATGCGAGACATTCGCGCACAGTTGACCAAGTTGCCGGTGAAGACGCGGCTCTCGCTGAACGGGCCGCTCGTTGTTGCTCGCGATATCGCCCACGCGCGCATCAAGGAGATGCTCGACGCCGGCGAGCCGATGCCGCAATACCTGGTGGATCACGCCGTCTACTACGCCGGGCCGGCCAAGACGCCGACCGGCTACGCATCGGGATCGTTCGGCCCCACGACCGCCGGACGCATGGACGCGTACGTCGATCAGTTCCAGAAGGCCGGCGGCTCGATGGTCATGCTGGCCAAGGGCAACCGAAGCAACGCGGTGACCAACGCCTGCCGCGACAACGGCGGCTTCTACCTCGGCTCGATCGGTGGACCCGCCGCTCGACTGGCCCAGGATTGCATCCGACACGTCGACGTCTTGGACTTCCCGGAGTTCGGCATGGAAGCCGTCTGGAAGATCGAGGTGGAGAACTTCCCCGCGTTCGTGGTCGTCGACGACAAGGGCAACGACTTCTTCGCCGAGACCCTGCGGCCGGTGGCGAACCGCATCCCGGTGGGAGCACCCACCGGCTGACCGATAGTGCTGGCCGACGCGATGCCAGTAGTCGATGATCGCCTGGTGGCCACCGACGAACGCATCGAATATGACTCCCTGGGCGAGATCGCAGTGCCCTCCACTGCCCTGTGGCGGGCCCAGACCCAACGAGCGGTAGCGAACTTCCCCATCTCTGGCGAGCCGGTGCCGGCCAGCCTCATCCGAGCACTCGCCCTCATCAAGGAGTGCGCGGCGCTGGTGAACCTTCGTTTCGGGGTGATCTCGCTCGATGAGGGCGAGGCCATCGCGGCGGCGGCTCGGCTCATCGCCGCCGGTGAGCACGCCGACCAGTTCCCCGTCGACGTCTTCCAAACCGGCTCCGGTACGTCGACCAACATGAACGTCAACGAGGTGGTCGCGACTCTCGCCGAACGGGCGGTCGGCCATTCCATCCATCCCAACGACGTCGTGAACGCATCGCAGTCAAGCAATGACGTGTTCCCGACGGCGTTGCACGTCGCCGCCACCCGAGCGATCAATGACGACTTGATTCCGGTGCTGCGCGAACTGGCCCGTGCTTTGCGCTCCCGTGCGTCCGAGCACACGGCGACCGTCAAGGCGGGTCGGACTCACCTCGTCGATGCGGCACCGGTGACGTTGGGCGCGGAGTTCAACGGCTACGCCACTGCGATCGAGAACGGCGTCGATCGACTGATGTCCACCTATCCGCGGTTGTGCCAACTCGCGATCGGCGGTACGGCGGTGGGGACGGGGCTGAACGCACCCCCTGGTTTCGGCGCCGCGGTGGCCCACGAGATCGCCGCGCGTACCCAACTACCTTTCGTTGAGGCCCCCGATCACCTCGAGGCCCAGAGCTCGCGAGACGCCATCGTCGAACTGTCGGGCCAGCTACGTGTCGTCGCCATCTCGCTGACCAAGATCTGCGACGACCTTCGCTGGATGGCGTCGGGGCCGGCAACGGGGCTCGGCGAGATCACGCTGCCCACCTTGCAGCCCGGATCGTCGATCATGCCTGGGAAGGTCAATCCCGTTGTGCCAGAGGCAGTTCTGCAGGTCTGCGCCTCAGTGATCGGCGATGACACAACGATCGCATGGGCCGGCGCGCGAAGTAACTTCGAGCTCAACGTGATGATGCCGGTGATGGGCCGGGCGATTCTCGGTTCGATCGATCGTCTCAGCGCCGCCGTCGATCTTCTGACTCACAAATGTGTCGACGGACTAACGGTCAACACCGATCGGCTGCGTGATTTCGCGATGAGCTCGCCGGCCATCGTGACGCCACTTGCCACTCGGCTCGGCTACGACGAAGCAGCGGCGATCGTCAAACAGGCCGGCGCCGAGCATCGGTCCATCCGCGACGTCGTGATCGAGCGCGGCCACGTGCAAGCAGGACGGCTGAGCCTTGACGAACTCGATGCACTCCTCGACATCGTCGCGATGGCGAAGGGTCACTGATCAGTACCAGTGATGCGAGCGCCAGAAGCGCCAGGCGCGGATCGGGTTGCCGTACTTGCTCTTGATGTACGCCAAGCCCCAACGGATCTGCGTCTTGGGATTGGTACGCCAGTCCTTGCCGATGCGCGCCATCTTCTTGCCGGGCAACGCCTGCGGGATGCCATGGGCGCCAGATCGACTGTGAGAGTGGCGATTCCAGTGTGATTCGCGTTCCCACAGCCGTACGAGACAGAGGTATGCAGTCCGGCCCCAGTGGTACCTGTGTGCCATGTAGGCCCGGGCGAAGAACTGGCTGTACTTCTTGGTTCCAAATCGATACGGGATGACAAGACCCACAACGCGGGCCTTCGTCACGGTGACGACCTTCGCCGGGGGCGCGGCCGCTGGGGCCACAACCGCCACGGTGCTCACGGACGGGCTCGGCGTCGGGGTGGGCGTGCTCGATGCGATGTCAGTTGCGCTGGGGCTCGGCGCGAGCGCCGACGAGGAAGCAGAGACAGTCGGGCTGGGCGTGGTTACCCCCGAGGCATCTGCCTGGCTTGACCATGCCGTCCCGGCCAGCAGGCTGGCGGACAGCACAACAGCAAGGCTCGTACCAATACCGCGCGCAGCGGACGTACTCATCAGATTCCTTTGGCCAGCGGGTTCGCGCCGGAGCGTCACCGCGATTCACCCTCACCACTGGCCAGCACAACACCCACCGACATTGCCGGCGTTGTGGTGACTCGGGCCCCGCACTCAGGTCCTCGTGGACACACACCGACCGGAGAAGCGGGTCGGTAGCGGGGCGGCGGATTCGATGATCGCCGGGTAGGCCGCCTCCAGGAGCGGCGCGATCACTTCAGACGCAGGGTATTTCGGGGACAACCATGCCGACCGAAACTGACGAACGCCAAGCCGAGGGAGCGTGGCGAATCCCACACGAACCTTGTCCACAGGCTCGTTTACACGGGGAATCACGACTTTCGGGACAAATCCGTGTGACCAGGGCCACATGCCGGGTCCGCACTCCGGACCCTTCTCCACAACCTCGAAGCGCCGAAACCCTTACAGCGGAACGTCTTCCAGCATCTCGGTGACCAGGGCCGCGATGGGCGAACGCTCGGATCTGGTCAAGGTCACATGGGCGAACAAGGGGTGACCCTTCAACTTCTCGGCGACCGCGACCACTCCGTCGTAGCGACCGACCCGCAAGTTGTCCCGTTGCGCCACATCGTGGGTCAACACCACGCGCGAATCACGCCCGATTCGTGACAGCACAGTCAGCAAGACGTTGCGCTCCAATGATTGCGCTTCGTCGACAATGACAAACGCATCGTGCAAAGAGCGACCGCGAATGTGCGTCAGTGGCAACACTTCGAGCATTCCGCGATCAACAATTTCTTCCACGACTTCTTGAGTCGTGAGCGCGCCGAGTGTGTCGAAGACGGCCTGTGCCCACGGTGTCATCTTTTCGTTCTCGGTGCCTGGAAGGTAACCGAGTTCCTGACCACCAACTGCGAAGAGTGGCCTGAACACAATGACTTTGCGGTGTTGGCGTCGCTCGAGGACTGCCTCTAAGCCGGCACACAATGCCAGCGCGCTCTTCCCGGTTCCGGCCCGTCCGCCAAGGGAGACAATGCCCACGTCGGGATCGAGCAACAGGTCCAGAGCGACTCGCTGTTCGGCGCTGCGGCCGTGCAGCCCAAAGGCTTCCCGATCCCCGCGTACGAGATGGATGGACTTGTCCGGTGCAACTCGCCCCAGTGCGCTTCCACGGTCGGAGAGCAACACCAGACCTGTGTGGCACGGGAAGTCCCGCGCTGCGTCGTGTTCAAGGTGCTCTTCGGCGTACAAGCGATCGAGTTCGTTGGAACTCACATCGAGTTCGGCCATACCCGTCCAACCGCTCTCGACGACGATCTCGGCGCGGTACTCCTCCGCCGTCAGTCCCACCGCCGACGCCTTGACCCGCATCGGCAGGTCCTTGGACACGACCACGACATCAGACCCGGAAGCGGCCAGACTCCGCGCGACCGCGAGGATCCGACTGTCGTTGTCCCGCAACCGAAATCCCGCCGGAAGCACGGCCGGATCGGCGTCTCCCAACTCGACTCGAACCGTCCCGCCGCGGTGGCCGACCACCATCGGCTTGTCGATCCGGCCATGCGTGATGCGCATTTCGTCCAGGATGCGCAACGCCGCTCGCGCGAAGTAACCGAGTTCTGGGTGGGATCTCTTGGCTTCGAGTTCTGCGATCACCACCAACGGGATTGCCACGTCATGCTCGTCGAAGCGGAGCAACGCATTCGGGTCCGATAGCAACACGCTTGTATCGAGCACGTACGTCCGAGTTGCGTTGTTTCCCTGGTGTGAAGTTGGACGAGCGGCGAGCGGCACATCGACCTCCGAAGGGACGACTGGTCAGGCACCGGCCTGATCCGTCGACGCTAGGCCGACCTCGGGCCACATCGCTGCTGACACGCCGACCGGAATGCTTATCTCAAGCCCTAGGCGCCGAAGCGGCGTTGCCGCGCTGCGTACGAACGAAGCGCACGCAGGAAGTCCACCCGGCGGAAGTTGGGCCAGTACGCCTCACAGAAGTAGAACTCCGAGTGCGCGCTCTGCCACAGCAGGAAACCCGATAGCCGCTGTTCGCCGGACGTCCGGATCACGAGTTCTGGATCAGGCTGTCCACTCGTGTACAGGTGCTCGGCAATGTGCTCGACGTCGAGCAGGGCGGCAAGATCCTCGAGGGAGGTGCCCTGCGCGGAATGCTTCTGCAGCAAGGCGCGCACGGCGTCCACAACTTCGCGTCGACCGCCGTACCCGACCGCGATGTTCACCAGCAGTCCCTCGCACTCTGCCGTCTGATCAGCCGCGTCCTTCAAGACTCGAGCGGTGTTGTCGGGGAGGAGATCGAGGGCGCCCACCGGATTGATGCGCCACCGACCCCGGGCCGCGAGTTGGCGCACCGTGTCTTCGATGATCCCCAGCAGTGGCCCCAGCTCCACCTCGGGGCGGGCCAGGTTGTCGGTCGACAGCAGCCACAACGTGGCCACTTCGACATCGAGATCCTCACACCAGCCGAGGAACTCCTCGATCTTGGCGGCTCCGGCGCGGTGTCCGCTCGCCGCGGACGAACCTTGATCGGCGGCCCAGCGCCGATTCCCATCGAGGATCACCCCGACGTGACGCGGTCGTTCCTGGCCCTGCAATGACTTGGTCAGGCGCCGCTCATAAGCGCCATAGACCAGATCACGTAGTGCCATGGTTTCGACCCCGCTCAAGAACCTCGACGTTCACGCGCGCGGGTTCCGCGCCCGAGGCTGAGAGTACGCAAGTTCTTCCCAGCGCGGACAGTTCACCTGCGCAGCCAGGTCAGCCGCGCTGGTGACCGGCGCCAGACAGGTGAACTGCCGGCAGACGTACGCCGTGCTCACACCGTCCAGTGACGGGCGATCCTGCAGGAGCCCGACCCTCTGGTCAGAGGTAGCAGGCTCTTCCGTCGGGGTGCCGACCGCAACGACCGCGCCGGGCGCGGTCACCCCGAAGGCGACCCGATGGAGCGCCGCGCGATGCGGATCCTCGGGTGCTCCGACAATCGCTATCTCTCGTGGGCCATCGATCCACGCCTCGGCCATCGACAACCCCCACCCGGCGAAGCGGGGGTGAGCGCTCAAGGTCGAGGTGATCGCGAGCGCACTTTCTGCGGCGTCGCGATGACGTTGCGACCCGGTCAGTGCGGCGTACGTCAGCAGCGCGCCGGCGGCCGCAGTCCATCCCGAAGGACTGGCGTTGTCCGTTGGATCCTGTGGCCGGGAGATGAGTACCGGACCGTCGTCGGCGACGTCGAAGAAGCCACCGTCGCTGTCTCGATAGTGCTCCAGGATCTCGTCGAGAAGCTCACCGGCTAAGTCGATCCATTGGGCGTCACCGGTTGCGGAGTACAGGGTGAGGATTCCTTCAGCGACGCATGCGTGATCATCGAGCACTCCCGCATGCGCGCCGACAACGCCGTCGCGCGAGACACGTCGGATCCGTCCCGGTCGCAGCGGATCCGATCGGTGGACATCGCGCACGAGTACGGCGGCTCGGATGGCTGCCTCGACGTACTTCGGCTCGGCGAGAAGAACACCGGTCTCTGCCAGCGCCGCGATGGCGAGGCCATTCCATGCAGCAACGATCTTGTCGTCGCGTCCGGGAGCCACCCGCTCCTGACGGGCAACTAGCAGTTGTCCCTTGCAGGCCAACCAACGCGTCCAGTCATCGGGGTCGTGGCGAAGTTGGAGTACCGACGCGCCTTCCTCGAAGGTCCCCGACGCCGTCACGTCACAGAGATGAGCGACCCACGCGCCGTCACCCGCGCCGAGTACTTCGTGGAGTTGGTGCTGCGTCCAGGAGTAGTACCGGCCCTCGACACCTTCGCTGTCCGCATCCAGCGCCGACGCGAAGCCGCCCTCGGGTGTACGCAGGTCGCCGAGTAGGAACTCCGCAGTCTCGAGGGCTACCCGTCGGGCGAGCGGCGATCCCGTTGCGCGCCACCAGTGCAGATACACCCGTAGCAGTAGCGCGTTGTCGTACAGCATCTTCTCGAAGTGGGGCACGACCCAGTCCGCGTCGACCGAGTAGCGCGCGAAGCCTCCGGCGAGTTGGTCGTACATGCCGCCGCGGGCCATCGCCTCACATGTTCCTTCAACCATCGACATGGCGCGTGGATCCGCGGTTCGCGCGTGATTGCGGAGAAGAAACTCGATCACCATGGACGGTGGGAACTTCGGCGCGGTTCCGAATCCGCCGCGCACGCCGTCGTACCCGCGGGCCAACGTGTCGACGCACGCATCGAGTTGCTCTTCGCTCGCGGGCGCGTTGGTTGACGACGCCCGCAGCGTTGACTCTCGAACCGCCTCGACGATGCGCGCAGCACCGGCCTCGAGTTCACCGCGTTTCGTCCGCCACGCATCGTCCACGGCGACGAGCAGTTGTCGAAACGTCGGCATGCCGCCACGCGGTTCGCGCGGGAAGTACGTGCCTGCGTAGAAGGGGTGGCCGTCGTGATCGACGAACACCGTCATCGGCCAGCCACCCTGACCGGTCATCGCCTGAGTCGCGGCCATGTAGACCGCGTCG
>Ga0315275_10003254_pt1 | contig 14940 bp, 17 predicted proteins | sample YL17G03_0_MG_FD_205557 | JGI IMG/M metagenome (GOLD analysis project Ga0315275, IMG submission 205557) | Sediment microbial communities from Yellowstone Lake, YNP, Wyoming, USA - YL17G03_0 | ecosystem: Environmental > Aquatic > Freshwater > Lake > Sediment | place: USA: Wyoming | collected... | reverse complement strand
GATCGGCGAGTACCTGGTCCGCGCCCCGAAGCTCGCGGTGCCCGCCGACCACCCCGACGTGCGCGCCGCGCAGACCGCGGCGGCCGACCGGGCCAAGCGCCTGCTCTCGATCAAGGGCAAGAGGACCGTGACCTCGTTCCACCGCGAACTCGGCCGGATCATGTGGGAGCACTGCGGGATGGCCCGGACCGAAGCGGGCCTCAAGGCGGGCCTCGCGAAGATCCCCGCCTTGCGGGAGGAGTTCTGGGCGAACGTCACCGTCCCGGGCTCGGGGGACGAGATCAACCAGTCGCTCGAGATGGCCGGCCGCGTCGCCGACTTCCTCGAGCTGGGCGAGCTGATGATCCGCGACGCCCTCGAGCGCGACGAGTCAGCCGGCTGCCACTTCCGCGAGGAGCACCAGACCCCGGACGGGGAGGCCAAGCGCGACGACGCCAGGTTCGCGCACGTCGCGGTGTGGGAGCACCACGACGACGGCCGGACCCCGACGCGGCACCAAGAGCCGCTCACGTTCGAGAACGTCCAGCTCGCCACCCGGAGCTACAAGTGATGAACCTGACCCTGCGCGTCTGGCGCCAGAAGAACGCGCGGACCTCGGGCCGCTTCGTCACCTACGAGGCCCGCGCCATCAGCCCCGATATGTCGTTCCTCGAGATGCTTGACATCGTCAACGAGCGCCTCATCGAGGGCGGCGAAGAGCCGATCGCGTTCGACCACGATTGCCGCGAGGGCATCTGCGGGACCTGCGGCGTGGTCGTGAACGGCCGCCCGCATGGGCCGCGCCAACGGACCACCGCCTGCCAGCTCCACATGCGCAGCTTCCGGGACGGCGACGTCCTGACCATCGAGCCGTGGCGCGCCAAGGCGTTCCCGGTGCTGAAGGACCTGATGGTGGACCGCGGGGCGTTCGACCGCGTCATCGCCGCCGGCGGCTTCATCTCCGTTCCCATCGGCAGCGCCCCCGACGCCAACGCCATCCCCGTCCGCAAGGTCAACGCCGATCTCGCGATGGACGCCGCGGCGTGCATCGGCTGTGGCGCCTGCGTCGCCGCGTGCCCCAACGCCTCGGCGATGCTCTTCACCGCTGCCAAGGTCGCCCAGCTCGGCCTGCTGCCCCAGGGCCAGCCGGAGCGCCATGACCGGGTGCGGGCGATGGTCGCGCAGATGGACGCCGAAGGCTTCGGCGGCTGCACCAACCACGAGGAGTGCCAGGCGGCCTGCCCCAAGGGCATCTCCGCCGAGTTCATCGCTCGGCTCAACGGCGACTTCATCATGGCGAGCCTGACCGTGGGTCGGCGGGAGGCCAGGCTGGGGGACGCGGGCGGGGCCTGAGGGCAGACGCACAGACGCACCGACGCACAGGGATGCGTACCGGCGGACGAGCGCACCCGCGTACCGTCATCGCATCCGGTGGTACATAGAAGAGGGGCGCGGAGATAGTGCCGCGCCCCTCCACTGCTGCCAACCTCTGCTGTGGTTCGGTGCGTCCGTGCGTCTGCGCGTCCTTCCTACAGCTTCACCGCCGCTATCGACTCCCGCACGGCGTCACCCGACTTGGCAAGAGCCGCGCGCTCCGCGGGGTTCATGTCGATCTCGAAGACCTTCTCGAGTCCACCGGCGCCGAGCTTGCAGGGCACGCCGAGGAAGATGTCCTTCAAGCCGTACTCTCCCTCCAGCCACGCGGAACACGGCAGGACGCGCTTCTTGTCCTTCACGATGGCCTCGGCCATCTGCACGGCGCCGGCGGCCGGGGCGTAGTACGCGGAGCCGGTCTTGAGGAAGGCCACGATCTCCGCGCCGCCGTTGCGGGTGCGCTGGACCAGCTTCTCGATCGCGTCCGCCGGCATCATCTGCGTGAGCGGGATCCCTGAGACGGTGGTGTACGAGATCAGCGGTACCATCGTGTCGCCATGGCCGCCGAGCACCATGGCCTGGATGTCCTCTACGCTGACGTCGATGGCGAGAGAGATGAACGAGCGGAAGCGCGCCGTGTCCAGCACGCCAGCCATCCCCATCACCCGGTTCCGAGGCGCCCCGAGGACCTCCTTCATCACGTAGCACATCGTGTCCAGCGGATTCGACACCACGATGACGAAGGCCTTCGGGCTGCACTTCTTGATCTCGAGGGCCACCGACTTGACGATGTCCACGTTGGTGCGCAGCAGGTCCTCCCTGCTCATGCCGGGCTTCCTGGCGATGCCGGCGGTCACGATGAACAGCTCCGACCCCTGCGCCTCTGCGTAGCCGTTCGCCCCTACGACGCGGGCATCGAAACCCTCGATTGGGGCCGTCTCCCACTGGTCGAGGCCCTTGCCTTGCGGGGTGCCCTCGACGACGTCCACGAGGACGATCTCGCGCGCCAACTCCTTTTGGGCCAGGTAGAGGGCGGTGGTCGCCCCGACGTTGCCCGCGCCCACGACGGTGATCTTGTTCACGCGGTGACTCCTGCCTTGGTGCGGTTGTGGTCGATGCTGCGGAGGACGTCATACACGGCGATGCCGGCCGCGGTGGCCAGGTTCAGGCTCCGCACCGACCCGCTCATCGGAATCCGGAGCACGCGCTCCGGGTGCTTCTCGAGGATCCGCGCGGGGAGTCCGGCGCCCTCGTTGCCGAACACCAGGCACGACCCGTCGGGGATCCGTACGTCCCACAGCGATTGCGTGCCGCGCGCGGAGAAGTACCAACACCGGTCGCTAGACACCGCCTCGCGGAAATAGCGCCAACCACGATGGACCCAGAGATCCACCTCGTCCCAGTAGTCCACGCCGGCCCGCCGCAAGTCGGCGTCGTCGAGCGAGAAGCCGAGCGGCTCGATCAGGTGCAGCGCGCACTCCGTCGCCGCACACGTCCGGGCGATGTTCCCGGTGTTCGGCGCGATGAGCGGCTCGATCAGGGCGACGTGCAGACCCAGGGCTACCCTCCGACTTGTGACAGCGCGCTCAGTCCGCCCGCGTCCATCTGCAGCAAGTGGTGCTCGGGGGGTTTCTCGGCGAGCGCCCGAGCGAAATGCGACGCCAACGCCTCCCCCCGGCGGAGCGGGCCGCGGAAATCTACCTCGTGCCTGCCGAACAGGCACGTCCGGAGTCGGCCGTCCGCCGTCAGCCGTACGCGGTTGCACGCCCCGCAGTACGTGTGCGTCATCGGGGTGATGACGCCCACCGTGCCCAGGGCCCCGGCGGCCCGGTAGTACGCCGCGGGGCCGTTCCCCGCCGGACCGTCCGCCGGCGCCAGCGCGCCCAGTGCCGTCTCGCACCGCTCCAGCACCTCGACGCTCGGCACCACGTGCTCCCAGGTGAGGCCGCTCATCTCTCCGACCGGCATCAGTTCGATGAACCGCACGTGCCAGGGATGCTCCAACGTCAGCCGCGCCAGGTCCTCGATCTCGTCGTCGTTGATGCCACGCATCACCACCGTGTTGATCTTCACCGGGTCCAGCCCCGCCCGCTCGGCCGCCAGTGCGGCCGCGACGGGGTCGAGCCCCAGGTCCCGGCGCGCGATCGCGATGAGGCGCGCGGGCCGCAGACTGTCCACCGAGAGGTTGACGCGGTCCAGCCCCGCGTCGCGCCACCCCTGCGCGCCCTGCGCGAGCTTCACGCCGTTGGTGGAGAGCGCCACGTCCTCGATGCCGGGAATGTCCTTCAACAGGCGGAACAGCACCTCGATGTTGGGCCGGATCGTCGGCTCTCCACCCGACACGCGGAGCCGCCGAATGCCGAGCGGCTGGAGCTGCCGCACGACCTCGGCGATCTCCTCGTAGGACAGGATCTCGGCCTTGGGGAGCCACTCGAGGCCGTCGGCCGGCATGCAGTAGAGGCAGCGGAAGTTGCAGCGGTCGGTGACGCTGAGGCGGAGGTACGTGATGCGCCGCCCCTGCGCGTCCCGCATCCCGTCCCCTTCCTCCGGCGTCCGGACCGGGGCGCTATCCACCGTGCGGCTTCACCCAGCGCTCATCGCCCGTGGCGAGGCACTCCTTCTTCCAGATGGGGACGCGCTCCTTCGTCTCCTCGATGATGAAGCGGCAGGCGTGGAACGCGGTGGCCCGGTGCGGCGCGGCGGCCACGATGGCGACGCTCACCTCCCCCGTCCTGACGTAGCCGAGCCGGTGCCGGAGCGCGATGCGCGCGTCGGGCCACTGGGAGCGTGCGTCCGCCACGATGCGATCGAACTCGGCCTCCGCCATCGCCTCGTAGCCGGAGTAGTCGATCCCCGCGATCTCGCCGTCCTCGGCCGAGCGCCGCACCGTGCCCACGAAAATGGCCGTGCCGCCGCAGTCCTCGGCGGCGACTTCGGCGAGGAGCGAGGGGATGTCCAGAGAATCGTAGGTCAGCCAGGCGCACATGAGTCGGGAATAGCTAGCGAATGGCCCGCGGATGGGCAAGACGCGCGGACGGGGTCGGGACTACCCTCCCGCGACCGGCGGGATGAGAGCGACCTCGTCGCCCTCCGTAAGCGGCTGTTCCGGCCGCGCGTACACCTGGTTCACCGCCACCAGCGGCGCCGGCGGCACGCGCCCGCCGGCCTGGCGCCGCACCTCGGCGAGGCAGTCGCCCACGGTGGCGCCGGGCGGGAGATTGAGCGCGAGCTCGCTCTTGCCAAGCGCATCAGCGTAGGAGGCGAACACCAGGACCTTCACGTTCACACCGGCGCCTCGCTCAGCCGTCAGCCCTCAGCCGTCAGAAGAGGACCCCGCTCGGCGAGTGAGTTGCTGACGGCTGACGGCTGAGGGCTGACGGCTACCTCACGTCGTACTTCAGGAACTTCGCGAATGCCAGCAGCAGCGCCCCCGCCGCCCAGAACCCGAGGATGACCAGGTCCGGCGCCGCCCGCCCCGCCGCAGCCGCGAACGACTCGGGCCGCGACGTGAACGCCGGCAGATCCGCCAGGTCGAGGCGCGCGTCCTCCGACGTCGGTCCGCCGATGCGGATCGTGCTGTTGCTCCCCGGGCCCCCACGGGTCGTGGAGGTCGTGGTCCGGATGGCGATGCGGAATCCGCCGAACTGCACGCCCTTCGACTTCAGATACTGCTCCAGCTGGCCGCGGTACGCCACCAGGTCGTCGCGCCAGCGTCGGTTCAGTTCGAAGTCCGTCCCGGCGAACACCTCCACCGCATGGCTCATCGCCGCCGCCGGCGAGAGCCGGGCGAACAGCAACGAGAGCCGCGTCATCGCGTCCTGCTGATTGCGGTAGCCCTCCTCGAGTCGGAGCAGCTTCGCGTCCCGCTGCTGACCCAGGGAGTCGCGCACCCGGGTCATCGTCGAATCCATGGTACGCTGCCGGGCCGCGTCCTGCTCCGGCGTGTTCACCGGCTCCGACATGTGCGCGAACGCGCGGCTCATCCCGCTGAAGAGCCCCTGCTGGAACTCCGCCTGGATCCGGTCGCGCTCCGACTGCAGCGAAGCGAAACTGGGCGCCGGCCGGATCTGGCCCGCGAGCATCGGGCTCGCCTTCGGGATCACTTCGACGAACGCCACCCACACCAGCAGCAGCACCAGGAAGGCGACAGCGCTGCGGCTGGTGAGCGTCGAGACCAGCAGCCCCACCGCGAAGATCGCGAGCAAATAGAGCAGCGTCGTGAAGCCGACGGCCGCCAGGCGCACCCACTCCCCGCCGGTCAGCGAGACGCCGAAGCCGACCTTCATCACCAGGAGTCCCAGCACCGAGGGCACGATCACCGCGGCCTTCAGCGTGCCGAACAGGCCCAGCGTCTTGCCGAGGAGGAACTGCGTCCGGGGGACAGGGTTCGCCAGGACCGCCTTCAGCGTCCCGCCCTCCTTCTCCCCTGCGACCGCCGAGTACGTCAGGAGCAGCACGAAGAGCGAGAGGAACACCCGCGCGACAACGTTGAAGTCGAGCTCGCCCAGGACCGCGAGGACCGGCGTGTCGGCCAGGGGCGCCGGCGACAGCTCGGGCTGGACCTCCGGCCGGACGCGCGCCGAACGCCCCAGTGCCGAGCTCACGCCACCGGCGATGCCGGAGAGGGCCGAGGGCTGGCGCGCCACCTTCACCCCGTACTGCGACACCTCGTCGTAGCTGCGCCGGTTCTCCAGCTCGGACCGCGAAAGGCGCTGCGTGGCCTGGAACTCCGACCGCGCCCCGACGTAGCTCGCGCTCCCGGTGTAGAGCGAGAAGACCACCAGGACCGTGGAGACGGCGAACAGGAAGACGAACTTGGGGCTCGACAGCTGGTCGAGCAGCTCCTTCAGCGCCAGGACCTTGATCACCGCCCGCTCCCTCCGAAGGGGATCTGCGACCGCGCGCCGCTGGCGCCGCGCCCCACCAGCTCGACCTCGACGTCCGCCGAGCGATAGCGCACCAGCCCGAGCGGGCCGGCCTCGGCCGACGTCCACAGCTCGGTCTCCCCCTTGCGCCAGTGCACGGCGCGCACCGTCGCCGAGCCCACCGACACCGGCTCCTCGCCCGCCCGCGTCCACCCCTCGGGGAAGGCGGCGCGCCGGGCGGGGCCGCTCGCCGCACGCAGCAGCGTCTGCCGGCGCACCGACGAGTCAGGCGACATCAGGTAGGTCTCGCCCCCGGCCCGCTCCGCGATCGCGCCGAAGGGCACGAGGACCTTGCGGACCATCCCGCGGCCCGACGCCATCCCGCCGAACTCGTCGGCGGTCTCGACCCAGAAGTCGTTCCCGCGCCGACCGACGACACCAATCGTCCGGAACTGCATCATGGGCATCGGCGCGCCGACGTTCTCGCTCACGCTGTAGCGCGCCCACTGCCCCACGGTCCACGCGGTGACACCGTACGTCGAGGGCGCTGCCTCCAGCCACAGCATCCCGCCGCTCCCACCGCCGGCGGAGCGCCGGATCACGACCTGCGCCTCGGCCGTCACCGGCCCCAGCGCGAGCGCCAGCGCCGCCAGCGCCCACCCGAACCGCCCCGTCCGTGTCATCACCGTCTACCTCTTCGTGAGCTTGAGTCCGAACCACACCATGCCCGCCACCAAGCCGACGAGCAGCGCCACCAGGAACAGCGTCCCCACCCATCCGGCGGGCTGCGTCACGTGCACCCGCACCGTCTTGTCCTCCGTGTCCACCTGCCGGTCGGCGGAGAGCGCGACCGTCCGCACCTTCACATCGTAGTCGCCGACTGGGATCCCGCGCGGCGGCACCAGCAGAAGCTTCACGCGGACCTCGCCGTCGATCGGCACCTGCTGCACCAGCTCCGGCGTGAACGCCGCGCGCCAGTCGGGCAGCAGGTCCGCCGCCAGCCGGACGCCGTTCACCAGTCTGCTGCCGGTGTTGCGGAGCGTGAACTCCATCGCGACCGAGTCGCCACGATTGATCTCGTGGTACAGGTTGGCGGCGCCGACGTCGAGCCGGCCCACCCCTCGCGCGATCAGCTCGAGGCGCACCTTCCCCGACGGCACCTGCGCCGCCTCCGCCGCCGTGAGTGAGTCGCGCGAGAACGCCGCAAACCGGGCCGCGCCGTCGCGGTCCAGCGCGAAGGCCCAGAACCCGATCGGCACGTCGAGCCGGAACCGGCCCGCGTCGCGCTGCGGCAGGAACAGCACGAGGGAGAGGCGCTGCGATGTCGTCCCCTCGGGGAACCGGAGCTGCGTCAGGCGCGCGTTCGACGCGGGGTCGCGGAACTCGTAGCGGATCTCCCGCGGCAGCCCCGCGACCTCGAGGCGGACCCCGCCCAGGTCCGCGGTGAAGCGCTCGAACTGCAGATCGTAAGTCACCTGCGAGCCGAGGTCGCCCTCCTGCGAGAACTGCGACGATTGGATGGTGACGATGTTCGCCGTAGCGTCCTTCTCGAGGAGCACCCGCCGCTCCGAGGACTGGTTGGCGTAGGTCATGGCCACCGTCACCGCCTCCACGTCACGCAGGAGCCGGAAGTCCAGCGTCACCGGCTGCCCGAACCGCAGGATCGGGATGCGCGCCTCGTACGGGCTCGAGATGATGGCGCCGCCACCCGCCGCGTCGTCCTTCAGCGAGACGTAGACGTTGGGGATCTCCTCCGGCTTGAGCTGCCGCAGGAGCGTCGAGTCGATGATGTCGGCGAGCTTGGCGCCCTCCGCGCCCGTCTCGGCTTCGTTGCGGACCGTCACGCGCACCCACTTCCGGCCGTCGGCCCGCTGATACTTGAGGGCGCGGTCGATCACGATGTGCGGCGACGCGAAGACGATGGCCAACGCGGCCTGGAGGTAGTTGACGCGGGCCCCCTCCATCCTCGCCCGTACCTGCTCCAGGTCGGCCTCCGACGCGAGGTTCCGGCCGCGCAGATCACGCACCCGTTCGTACTCGCGCAGCGCCAGCGCGTAGTCGGCCTGCGCCCGCGTCATCCCGAGGAGCCGGTACTGGTCGTCGCGCGGGTTGTAGTTGCCGTAGTTCTGCGCTTGCCCCGCCCCCGGCATCCCAGCTACGAGGCACAGCCCCAGCAACAGCCCCCCCACCAGACGCACGGACGCGCGGACGCACCGACGCACCGAGCGGCGCGCATCCCGTGCGTCCGTGCGTCCGCGCGTCCGTGCGTCCGGCATCACGCCGCCTCCATGAACTCCAAATACAGCCGCTGCAGGTCCTCGCGCCCCAGCTCCTCGTGGCTGCGCACCCCGACCAGCTTCCCCTCCTTCATGATGCCCACCCGGTCGGCGTGCTCCTTGGCGCGGAAGATGTCGTGCGTGCTCATCAGGATGGCCCGCCCCTCACCCCGCAGCGTCTTGAGTAGCGCCATGAACTCCGCGCCCGCCTTGGGGTCCAGCCCGGCGGTGGGCTCGTCGAGGACGATGTTGCGGGCCTCCTTGATGATCGCGATGGCGATGCCGAGCTTCTGGCGCATCCCCTTCGAGAACACGCGCAGCCGCTGCTCGAAGGCGCGCTCCTGGAGCCCCACGCGCCGCAGCGCGGCGTAGCAGTCCTCCCGCGTCACCCCGGCCTTGCCGCCGAGCTTCGCGAAGAACTCGAGGTTCTGCCGCGCCGTGAAGTTCTCGTACAGCATCACGTTCTCGGCGACGTAGGCCACGTGGCGCTTCGCCTCGAGCGGGCGCTGCGTGACGTCGATGCCGTCCACGAGGGCCGTGCCCTCGGTCGGCTCGAGGAAGTTGAGGATCAGATTGATGGCGGTGGTCTTGCCCGCCCCGTTCGCGCCGAGGAGGCAGAACAGCTCTCCGTCGGCGACCGTGAGGTTGAGATGATCGAGGGCGAGCAGCCCGTCCTCGTAGCGCTTGGTCAGGTCGACGGCCTGCAGCATCGCATCACTCCAAGGGGTGGACGGGCGCGCGCCGAACTCGGGGGTGGCTCCGCCGTGGTCGTGCATTGCTAGGATGCGGGGCACTCCCGCATTCGTCGCACACGCAGGGACCGACATCTCGTCGCGTTCCCTCGCGGAAGAAACGCCAGACGCCGGCGCGTCGTCAACCTGCGGCGCAGCGGCGCGGCTCGGCTCACCTGCCCGCGGGCGCAATTCCGACTGCAAACAGTCTCTTTTCACGGGGAGCAAGGCGCCCACACATTCGCACGCAATACCCAGCCAGATTCGGCAATTCAGCAGTCGATGTCCGCCAGCGGAGGGCGGCCGTCGGCAGCGGTCCCGCCTGCGCCGAGCCGCCCGTGGGACGGAGGTCATGGAGTGGGCTCGGCTTCCTTCCATCCCCAGGAGATCCGCGATACGCAGACGATTGGGAACCGCACTGCTGGTCCTCGTTCCGTGCGTCGGCGCCCAGCGCGCCGTCGCGCAGATGCCCGAGGGACACGCCCGCACGACGATCGGCGGCGGCGGCGGCCTCAACTTGGCGACGTACGCCGGTACCGACGCAACCGGATTGAAGACCCGCACGGCGTTCTATGCGGGCGCCGCGGCAACAGTGCCGCTCGGGCCGACGCTCTTCTTCCAGCCGCAGGCCCTCTTCTCGATGCAGGGCATGAGCATTCCCTCATCGGACGGATCGTACGTCTGGAGGTTCAACTACGTTCAGGTCCCGATGTTCCTGGGCCTGCGCGTCCCGGTCCAGGGAAGCGGGATCCGCCCCCACGTGATGGCGGGCCCGTACCTCGCGATCAAGGTGGGGTGCACCGAAGCACGCCCTTCGGGCACCACCGACGAGTGCGGGCACGGCAACTTCTTCGGCCGGTAGCCCGGACGCTCCGAGTGCGTCGCCCCTTGGAGTCTGTTTCAAGACCCCTGTTCGAAATAGGCTCTAGCGGCCGGCGCATCTCCGGCCTACGTTGGTCGCGTTCTCCCCCGTGAAGCAGGCTCGTCTGGCGGCCCGCTAACGCGGCCGAGGTAGGTTGCGTTTGTGGCCGGTGCAGGACTGGACCCCCGGCCCGCCAATACTCAATGGAGGAACCTCATGCTCAAGCACCACGCAGCAGTCGCACTCCTGCTAGCCTCGTGCCTCGGCGTCCAGAGTGCCGTCGCGCAAAGGAAGGCCGGGCAGCCTGGACCGAACCGCGCCTCCTTCGGCATCGTGGGCGGCCTCAATCTTGCGACTTTCACCGGTTCCGACGCCACCGGATCAGAGACGCGCACGGGGTTCCACGGGGGGCTGGCGGCGAACATTTCTCTCGGGTCGAGTCTCTTCTTCCAGCCACAGGCCCTTTACTCGATGAAAGGTGCGACCGCGTCTGAGAGCGGGGCCACTGGGGAATTCAAGCTCAACTACCTGGAGGTCCCGCTGTTTCTTGGCCTGCGCATTCCGATGCAGAGCAGCGGAATCCGCCCCTATGTCATGGCGGGCCCCTACCTTGGTCTCAAGATGGGGTGCAAGTTCAAGGTTTCAGGTGGCGGAGTGTCAGCCGAGGTCAACTGCGATGACCCCAACATCGACCTAGGCATCAAGTCGACGGACTTCGGCGTCGCGTTTGGCGCTGGCGTCGAAGTGCCAATGGGAAGTGGGCTGTTGTCGTTCGGAGCCAGGTACAGCATGGGACTCTCCGACGTGGTTACGGACGTCGCGATGAAGAACAGCGTCATCAGTTTCGGCGCCGGGTACTTCTTCGGCCGGTAGCGTCGACATCGATCGACGGGTCTCGCCAGGCCTCACGGCGGACCGAGTAGGCTTCACTGCAGTCGCTGGAGTCGCAGAAGGGCCGGCCCCGAGTTGGAGCCGGCCCTTTGCTGTGAGAGGCGGTTCGCGAGGACAGCGGTCGCGTCCCGCCCGCTGCACTGTCTACTTCAGCTTGAACATCACGCCGACATTCAGTGCGGCCCCGCCAGCGCCCGCGTCCGCGTAGAGCGCCATCTTGGGGCTGAAGAAGTACCGCACACCCGCGCGGCCGATGAAATAGAGCGCGCTGCCCCCGCAGGTGTAGCCTGCGCTGGCACTGCAGGTGACGATCTGGAAGCCGAGCCCGAGGCCGAGGAACGGATCGATCTTCGGGTCCGCGAGCCTGAAGTGGTAGTTCGCGGTCGCGCCGATCGGGATGTACTTGTACTTGAAATAGGGGTTTGAATACGAATAGAACGTGGCACCGACCTGAATCCCGAGCATGCCGTTGCCGAGAGTCGGCAGGGGTCTCACGAACTTCTCGAACCGTGCCCCAAAGGCCAAGTTCGCACCGGCGATGCTGCCGAATCCAACCGTGGGTCCGATGTCCATGTACCCAGCGCCAAATCCCTGCGCCGCCGCTGGCCGCGCCCCCGCCGTCTGCGCTACCGCCGCCTGCGCCACGAGCCCGAGTCCCGCCACCACTGCCAGTCCGACGATCACCTTCCGCATCATATCCTCCTCGAAGAAAATGACCGACCCACAAACGTGAAGGGAGCCGCGCACCCGTGCTGCACCCCCCCCACGGGTCTTGAAGACACGCCTACTCCACCTTCAGGCCGGCTTCCTCGCGCTCGGCCACCATCGCCCGCAACTCCTTGCTAGGCTTGAACACCGGCACCGGCCTCGCGGCCACCTCCACCGGATCGCCCGTGCGCGGGTTCCTGGCCATCCGCGTCTTGCGGCTGCGAATCTTGAACGTGCCGAACCCGCGGATCTCGATGTTGCGCTGCTCAGCAAGCGCGTCCTTCACCGCGTCGAGGAAGCTATCTACAACGCGGGCACAGTCTTTCTTGCTGATCATCGGCCCGGCCGTCCGCGCAATTTGCGCTGTGACCTTCTCAACGAGGTCGGCCTTGGTCATCGAGCCCTCCGGAGTCGCCTGGGATGCCCGCCCTAGGGGGACGGAGGGGAGAATCTGCGAGCTTACCTGTTGACTGTCAAGAGGTTGGGGTCATCAACTCGACGAACTCGTTGAAGTGGTGCCTGGCGTCGTGAGGTCCGGGGCTCGCTTCCGGGTGGTATTGGACCGCGAAAACGGGCAGTTCCCGGTGCCGGATGCCTTCGACAGTGCCATCATTGAGGTTACGGTGCGTGACCACCAGCGCGGGCGCCCCAGGTACCGCCGCTCCGCGCGTCTCGCCCTGCACCGCGAAACCGTGGTTCTGGGAGGTGATGAGGACCCGCCCGGTCCCCTCGTCGCGCACGGGGTGGTTCCCGCCCCGATGCCCGTACGGGAGCTTCACCGTCGTAGCGCCGAAGGCGAGACCCAACATCTGGTGTCCCAGGCAGATGCCGAAGATGGGGAGCCCAACCGAAGCGAACCGCCGGATGATCCCCGGCGCATACGAGACCGCCGCAGGGTCCCCAGGGCCGTTGGATAGGAAGACCCCGTCGGGCTTGCGCTCCAGGGCCACCTCAGCGGGCGTGGACGCCGGCACGATGGTGACCCGGCAGCCCGCGGCGACGAGCAATCGCACGATGTTGCGCTTCATCCCGTAGTCGTAGGCGACCACGTGGAGCCGGGCGTCACGGGGCCCGACCTCCTCCCAGCGGTCGCAGGTCACCCGCGACGCGAGGTCCAGCCCCTCCATCGATGGCGACGCCGCGAGCACCGCGCGCGCCGCCTCGCTGGGTTCCTCGCCCACCGCCACCACACCCCGCATCGCACCCCGCTCGCGGATGTGCCGCGTGAGCCGCCGCGTGTCCACGCCGGTCACGATCGGGACGCCCGCCTCGCCGAGCCACGCGCCGAGCGTCCCCGTCGCGCGCCACGAGGACGCGACCCGCGAGATCTCCCGCACCACGACCCCGGCCACCGTTGGCCCCTTGGACTCCAAGTCCTCGGCGTTGACGCCGTAGTTGCCGATCATCGGCGCGGTCATCACGACGACCTGGCCGGTGTACGAGGGGTCGGTGAAGACCTCCTGGTAACCGCTCAGGTTGGTGGTGAAGACGACTTCGCCGGGGGTGACGTCAAACGGGGCGCCGGTGGCGCCCCGATAGAGAGTCCCGTCTTCCAGCAGGACGTACGCCGGCGCGAGGCCGGTCACGGGGTCCTTAGCGCGCCGGCCGCGGAGCCGGAGCTTCCGCGGGAGGTGCGGCGTTCTGGGTCGTCGGGGCCGGAGCCGCATTCTGGAGCGGCAGCGGCGCGAGGGGCGCCGGAGCCGCCTGCTGCTGCAGCTGGCCCTGAAGGATCGACGTCGGCGCCGTAGCGCGCGCCGAGAGCAGCGACAGGATGAAGCAGAGCCCGAGAAAGATCCCGCCCGTCCACCAGCTGGCCTTGGTGAGCAGCGTGGCGGCCTGCCGCCCGCCGACGAACGAGTCGGTGGAGGAGGCGCCGCCGAACTCGGCCGCGAGTCCGCCGCCCTGGCCCGCCTGCAGCAGCACCGCAGCGCCGAGGACGAGGGCGTCGATAACCAGAAGAATCATGAAGAACGTGAACATAGACTTTAAGTATACCCAGGCGCCCAGAGCCCGGTCAACGGCCCGCCCGCGATACGTCCACGATCAGGAGCCAGGAGTCAGGGGTCAGGCTGGCGCCGCCCACGAGAACCCCATCCAGGTCCGGCTCCGCGAGCAAGGCGGCGGCGTTGTTGGGGGTCACCGAGCCGCCGTACAGGATCGGGAAGCGGAACGCGCCGCTGCTCCGGCGCCCCAGCCAGTCGCGCACCATCCGGTGCATCGCCGCCGCGTCGGCCGGCGTGGCGTTGACCCCCGTGCCGATGGCCCACACCGGCTCGTACGCGATGGCGACCCGCTCGAGCATACTCGTGTCGAGGTCGCCGATCCCGGCCTCGAGCTGCCGGCGGACCACCGCCTCCTTCTGCCCCCGCTCCCGCTGCTCCAGCGTCTCACCGACGCACAGCATGGGCGAGAGGCCGGCCGCGAGCGCCGCGCGGACCTTGAGGCCCGTCTCCGCGTCCGTCTCGCCAAACTTGTGGCGTCGTTCGGAGTGGCCCACGAGCACCCACGCCACGCCGGCGTCGCGCGCCAGGGGCGCCGAGAGTTCGCCGGTGAACGCGCCCTTCGGTTCCCAGTGAATGTTCTGGGCGCCGGCGGCGGCGTCGGCCCGCCCCTCAAGCGCCTCGACGGCGGCGACCAGCGACACCGCGGGCGGGAAGAAGAGCAGCCGGCGGCCCTCACGCGGGGCCGTCTTCCCGAGGACCGCCCGCACCAGCGCGCGAGCGGCCGCCGGCCCGTGGTGCATCTTCCAGTTCGCGGCGAACAGCGTCGGGTTCACGCGGCCTTGTCGTCCAGCGCGGTCAACCCGGGAAGCTCCTTGCCCTCGAGGAACTCGAGCGACGCCCCGCCACCCGTGGACACGTGGCTCACCTTGTCCTCCAGCCCCGCCTCGGCGATGGCCGCGGCCGAATCGCCGCCGCCCACAACCGTGACGGCGCCCTTCGCCGTCGCGGCGGCGAGCGCCTGCGCGATCGCGCGGGTTCCCTCGTCGAACGGCTTGGTCTCGAACACCCCCATCGGCCCGTTCCACACCACCGTCTTCGCGCCCCTGATCATGTTGGCGAACCGCGTGCGCGCGGCGAGGCCGATGTCGTACACTCCGCAGCCGTCGGGGATGGCGTGCCAGTCCACCTCGCGGGGCGCATCGCCCCGCTCGAGCGCGTTCGACACGACCACCGACTCGGGCAGCAGGATCTTGGGGCCCGCCTTGCCGAGGAGGTCGAGTGCCATCGCGAGCCGGTCGTCTTCGACGAGGC
>Ga0315275_10003250_pt1 | contig 14941 bp, 11 predicted proteins | sample YL17G03_0_MG_FD_205557 | JGI IMG/M metagenome (GOLD analysis project Ga0315275, IMG submission 205557) | Sediment microbial communities from Yellowstone Lake, YNP, Wyoming, USA - YL17G03_0 | ecosystem: Environmental > Aquatic > Freshwater > Lake > Sediment | place: USA: Wyoming | collected... | reverse complement strand
ATGCGGGAAATCCGCACGTCCGGTTCGACGAGGGGGGAGGGGGACTGCTTATGGTTTATCGTTCGCACGCCTCCTCCTCTACTCTACCGTCTTTGCGGTGAAATCTCGCCTTAGTCGTACTTCCGTAGATCTTCGATGACCTTGCCGTCGTTGGGCAATGAGCCGATGTCGGCGAATTCGACCTCTCCTCGCAGCTTGCAGATATCGCGCATGCTGTCGGCGATGGCCTGGGACAGCGCATCGCTGCGGCCGCGAACTTCGCAGCGCAAGCGCATGCGGTCGTTGCGCTCGGCATCGTGCTCCACGCTCAGACGCGCCTTGAGGATTTCGGGATGGCGCTTGACGACCTGGTCTATTTGGGACGGATGCACGAACATGCCCTTCACTTTCGTGGTCTGGTCGGCGCGGCCCATCCAGCCCTTGATGCGCATGTTGGTGCGGCCGCAGGCGCTCACGCCCGCTGCGACGGCCGACAAATCACCCGTGGCGAAGCGGATCAGCGGATATTCGTTGCATAGCGTGGTGACGACGACTTCGCCGGCTTCCCCCTCGGCAACCGGATCGCCGGTGCCCGGGCGCAGGATCTCGACAATGACGCCTTCGTCCACCACCAGCCCGCCCATCGGTTCGGTTTCGTAGGCGATCAATCCCAGGTCCGCCGTGCCGTAGCTTTGCCGCACATCGATGCCGCGACTCTTGAGCATTTCCCGCACCGGCGGCAGCAAAGCTTCGCCCGACACGCTGGCTCTTTTGAGACTGGTGACATCCGCCTTCAACTCGTCCGCCTTCTCGAGAATGATCTTCAGGAAAGACGGCGTGCCGGCATAACCGCTCGGCTTGAGGCTGGCAATTGCCGCAACCTGCAATTCGGTTTGCCCGATCCCGGCCGGAAACACCGCGCAACCGACCGCCTGCGCGGCGAGGTCCATCATGAAGCCCGCCGGCGTGAAGTGATACGAGAACGTATTGTGCACAAGGTCGCCGCGGCGGAAACCGGCGGCGAACAACGCGCGGCCGAAGCGCCAGAAATCCCCGCGCGCGCCCTGCGGGTCATAGACCGGACCGGGTGACGAAAATACTCTGCCGAGATTGCCGGTGGCGATGGCCGTCATGCCGGCGAACGGCGGCGATTCCTTTTGCAATGCAATCAAGTCGGACTTGCGCGTGACCGGCAATCCGGCCAGCGCCTTGCGATCGCGTATGGCGTTCTCATCGACGTCCCGCAGCAGCCGCGCAAAGTAAGCGGCATTCGCTTTCGCATGCCGGATCTGTCCGGGCAGCGCACTGAGCAGCGCGCGCTCGCGTTGATCCGGGTCGCGCGTTTCGAGGTCGTCGTAGTAGTCCATTGGGGAAAATGCGTAAGGAGTCAGGAGTGAGGGGTGAGGAAATGCAAGGAAGGCGTGCTGTCCTTTTTGCTTTTACCCCTCACCCCTGACTCCTCACCCCTCACCGAATTCAAGCAAGCCATCTCTTGCGGCGGCGGTAGTGTTTCGCGTCGCGGAAACTCTTGCGTCCCGCAGTCGACAGCCCGAGGTAAAATTCCTTGACGTCTTCGTTACCGGCGAGATCGGAAGCAGGGCCGTCCAACACCACCCGGCCGTTCTCGAGTATGTAACCATAGTCGGCATGACGCAGCGCGACGTTGGTGTTCTGCTCCGCAAGCAGGAAGCTCACTTGTTCGGTCTGGTTCAGGTTGCGCACGATCTCGAAGATTTCCTCGACGATCTGCGGCGCGAGGCCCATCGAAGGCTCATCGAGAAGGATCATGCGCGGTCGTGCCATCAGCGCGCGGCCCACCGCGGTCATCTGCTGTTCGCCGCCCGAGGTGTAGCCGGCAAGGCTAGCGCGGCGCTGCTTCAGACGCGGGAAATAGGCGTAGACCTTGTCAAGGTCCGCGGCAATCTCGGCGCGGCCCACGTTGCGGGTGAACGCGCCGGTAAGAAGGTTTTCCTCCACCGTGAGGTGGGCGAAGCAATGGCGCCCTTCCATCACCTGCACGATGCCGCGCTTGACCACATCGGAGGGATTGCGTTGATCGATTCGCTCGCCATCGAATTCCACCGAACCTTTGGTGACTTCGCCGCGCTCGGCGCGCAACAGGTTGGAGATTGACTTGAGCGTGGTGGACTTGCCCGCGCCATTGGCACCCAGCAGCGCGACGATGCGCCCGCCATGCACCTCGAGGGACACGCCCTTCAACACCAGGATCACGTGGTCGTAGATGACCTCGATGTTGTTTACGGTCAGCAGGGCGGGCTGAGCTTGTGTTGATTCGTTCACGCCTTTGTGCAGTCACGCGGGGTGATGTTCTTTTCCTTGGCGTATTTTTTGGCCGCCTCGTCCACCATCGGGCGCAGCAGCGTGTTGTCGCCTTCGATCCAGTCCGACACGAACTTCCACTTGGCGCCGTCCCACTGGTGGATGCGCGCATGGCGCACACCCTCGTGATCATTGCACGACACCTTGAGCGGTTGCAGCATGCCGGCAAAACCGAGTTGCTTGATACGGTTCTGGTCGAGGTTGAGGTTCTCGATGCCCCAGCGCACCTGTTCGCCGGTCATCGGTTTCCTGCCGTACTTTCCCTGGGCAGTGCGGATCGACTCGACCACCAGCATGGCGTTGAGCATGCCGCGGTTGTAGAGCACGTGCCCCACCTCCTCGCGTTTGCCCGCGCCTTTGCCTTTGTCGTGCACATTCTTGAGGATGTCCGCGTGCACCGCTATTTGGCCTGCCGAGTGCTGCAGGGCGATGGAGTTGTAGCCCTTCGCGTCTTCGCCCGCAGGCAGAACGTCGGGTTCCGCGCCGGCCCACCATACGCCGATCATATGGTCGCGTGGATAGTTCACCGCTACCGCTTCCTTGATGGCGGTGGAGTTCATCACACCCCAACCCCACAGCAGCACGTAATCGGGACGGTTTTGGCGGACCTGCAACCACGCCGCCTTTTGCTCCACGCCCGGGTGCGTGACCGGGATCGTGAGCAGTTCGAAACCGTGGCGCCTCGCGCGCTCGTTAAGCAGTGGAATCGGCTCCTTGCCGTAGGGCGAGTCGTGATAGATCAGTGCAATTTTCTTGCCCTTGAGCTTGTCGAGGCCGCCGTTCAACTGGCCAATGTACTGGATGATCACGTCGGCGGCAGTCCAATAGGTGCCCAGCAACGGGAAGTTCCACGCGAACACGCTGCCATCCACGGATTCGGAGCGGCCGTAGCCCATGGTAATCAGCGGGATCTTGTCCACCGGCGCCTTTTCCGTCAGTGCGTAGGTGATCCCCGTGGAGAGCGGGCTGAACACAGCCGCGCCGGTGGGTCCCTTGCCCTTCAGGCGCTCGTAGCACTCCACGCCGCGGTCGGTGGAGTAGCCGGTTTCGCATTCCTCGAAAACGATCTTCACACCGTTGATGCCGCCGTCGCGCTCGTTCACCAGGGTAAGGTAGTCCGCATAGCCATTGGCAAAGGGCACGCCGTTGGGCGCGTAAGGGCCGCTTCGATAAACCAGTGCCGGGACGAACTGTTCGTTGGCCTGCGCGAACGTCTGTGCTGCCGCCAATAGCGCGCCCGCCGCGGCGACTCCCAGCACTAGCGCCTTGAAATTGACAAACTTCTCCATGGTGTTGCCTCCTTTTGGAATGGTGCCGCGGCCGGCTGCGGTTTGCTTGTTCGTCAAGTTAATACGGGAACGGCCACAAGCGCAATTTTTCCTTGCCAAGGTGCCACAGCCGCGCCAATCCCAGGGGTTCCACGATCAGGAAAAAAACGATCAGAGCCCCGAAGATCATCGATTCCAGGTGCGAGATCATCGCCGTTGAAATGGCGATGCCGAGCCATTGGGGGAGCTGGTTGAGCAATAGCGGCAGCAGGGTAATGAAGGCGGCCCCGAGCAAACTGCCCAGGATCGAACCCAGTCCGCCGATGATGACCATGAAAAGGATGCTGAACGACCGATTGATGTCGAAGGCGAGCGGTTCCCATGAGCCCAGGTGAACGAATGCCCACAGCGCACCCGCCACGCCGATGAAGAATGAACTCACCGCGAAGGCGGAAAGTTTCGCGTACATGGGGCGGATACCGATGATCTCCGCGGCTACGTCCATATCGCGCGTCGCCATCCAGACGCGCCCGATGCGGCCGCGCACGATATTCTTCGCTACCACCGCGAACAACACCAGGATCGCCAGGCACAGCAGATACTTTCTGACCGGGGTTTCGAAGGTCAGGCTGAACAGCGTTAACGGCGGTGCGGTAATGGAACCCGATGATGAGTTGTTGGTGAACCACGCGACCCGGCTGAACACCCAGTCCAGGAAGAATTGCGCAGCCAGGGTGGCCACGGCCAGGTAATAGCCCCTGATGCGCAGACTGGGAATGCCGAACACGATGCCGACCACGGTCGTTACGCCGCCGGCAAGCAGAAACGCCAGCAGCGGATTCAGGCCCGGGAGGCGCACGCACAAGTTGTAGGCGGCGTAGGCGCCCACTGCCATGAAACCGCCGGTTCCGAGTGAAAGCTGCCCGCAGTAGCCGACCAGCAAATTGAGCCCGAGCGCCGCGAGCGACATGATCAGGAAAGGGATGAATATGGCGCGAAACAGATACTCGGTTGAAACAAGCGGCACCAGAATGAAACCGATCGCGAGCCAGAGTGCGATGAAGACCCGATCCTGAAGGATCGGGAACACCGCCTGGTCGGCGGCGTAGGAAGTCTTGAATTGTCCCGCTTCTCGGTAAAACACGTTTCAGATCCGAAAAGCGTGAGGAGTGAGGAGTGAGGGGTGAGGAGTGAAGGCGAAAGAACGATTCCACCCGATGCTGCGAAATCCGGACCACCCTACCGCAGAAAAATTAACCACAGGTTTACCCCTCACTCCTCACGTAGTTAGTTATCAAACCCGATCTATATGTTTCTCGCCGAACAGACCCTCGGGCCTGACGAGAAGGAACAGCAGCGCCAGCACGTACGCAAACCAGTTCTCGATGCCGCCGCCGACCAGCGGTCCGAGGTAGACCTCGGAAAGCTTTTCTCCGGCGCCAATGATGAGCCCGCCCACGATGGCGCCAAGAATCGATTGGAATCCGCCAAGAATAAGCACGGGCAGCGCTTTGAGGGCGACCAGCGCAAGCGAAAACTGCACGCCGAGCTTGGATCCCCACACGATGCCGGCCACCAGCGCGACCAGGCCCGCCACCGTCCACACGATGATCCAAATGTAGTTGAGCGGAATGCCGACCGATTGAGCGGCCTGGTGATCGTCTGCCACCGCACGCAGCGCCCGGCCGATGCGGGTCTTCTGGAAAAAAATCGCCAGACCCGCAACCAGCAGACCGGCGATCAGCGTCGCGACCAGGTCCCCGCCGGGCACCAGCACGCCGCCCTCGAACACGGACTCGAACAGCGTCAGCGAACGTTTGGGCATGCCGACATCGAGCATGTAAATATCGCTGCCCCACACCGACTGCCCGAAACCGTCCAGGAAATAGGAGATGCCGATGGTGGCCATAAACAGGCTGATGCCAGCCTGGTTCACCAGCGGCCGCAGCACCAGTCGCTCAATGACAAGCGCAAGGCCGATCATGACGGCAATGGTTATTGCAAGTGCCAGCAGGAATGGAGAAAACGTTCCCTTCAGTATTTCCATCAACCGCACCAGCGTCAGCGCGGCGAACAGCACCATGGCGCCCTGGGCGAAATTGAACACGCCGGACGCCTTGAAGATCAGCACAAAACCCAGGGCCACCAGCGAGTAGAGAACTCCCGCCATCAGCCCGCCGATCAGCACTTCGAAGAAGAATGCCATTTATCTATACCTAGAATCTCACCGCAGAGGCGCAGAGGACGCAGAGAAATGCAGATTCGAATGAACTTCCCGGCATGCCGAGTGCTGGTTCGCGCAACAATCGTGTGGCAAGGTGCCTTTCATCCACATATTCGATTTTTTCATTGGTTTTCTCCGCGTCCTCTGCGTCTCTGTGGTGAATAATCTTTAGTGGGCAACGCCCAGATAAGCGTCGATCACGGCTTTGTTATTGCGGATTTCATCCGGCGTGCCATCGCCTATCTTACGCCCGTAGTCGAGCACCACCACGCGGTCCGACAGATCCATCACCACGCCCATGTCGTGCTCGATGAGCACAATCGTGGTGCCGAATTCGTCGTTTACGTCGAGGATGAAGCGGCTCATGTCCTGCTTTTCCTCCACATTCATGCCGGCCATCGGTTCGTCGAGCAGCAGCAACTGCGGCTCCGCTGCCAGCGCACGGCCCAATTCGACCCGTTTCTGCAGGCCGTAGGCAAGCCGCCCCACCGGCGTCTTGCGAATCGACTCGATCTGCAGAAAATCGATGATCTGCTCCACTTTCTCGCGGTGCTGCAATTCCTCGCGCTGCGCGCTGCCGAAATACAGGCACTGGGACAGGAAGCCGGCGTGCATTTTCAGCGTCCGCCCGGTCATGATGTTGTCCAGCACCGTCATCCCCTTGAATAGCGCGATGTTCTGAAAAGTGCGCGCGATTCCCTGGCTCGCCGCCTCGTAGGGGCGCATCTGCCGGCGCGTATTGCCCTTGTAGGTGATGGTACCCTCGTTGGGGTGGTACACCCCATTGATGACGTTGAGCAGCGAACTTTTTCCCGCGCCGTTGGGCCCGATGATGGCGCGGATCTCGTGTTCGCGTACGTCGAAACTGATCTCGCTGAGCGCCTTGACGCCGCCGAAGGCGAGCGAGATGTTTTCCATCTTCAGTATTACCTCGCCTATACGGCGCTCGGCCGGGTTCGCGTTCACGGTCAGGCGCTGATGCGTTGCGCCGCTGCCGGGTAAGTGGCGGCGTCGCGGATTTTCACATCGGCCTCGATGTTGCCGGTGCGGCCGTCCTCGAACTTGACCTGTGTGCGGATGAACTGCGAGGTCTTGCCGCCGTACAACGCATCCACCAGCACGGCGTACTTTTGCGCGACAAAGCTGCGGCGCACCTTGCGGGTGCGTGTGAGCTCGTCTTCGTCCGGATCGAGCTCTTTATGCAACACCAGGAAGCGATGGATCTGCGAGTCGGCCAGATGGGGCTCCTTGGCAAGGTCGGCATTGACCTGCTCGACGCATTGCTGGATCAGGCCGTAGACGTCGGGCTTGCCGGCGAGATCGATATAACCGCTATAGGGCAGGTTGCGCTTCTCGGCCCAATTGCCCACCGCCTGTATGTCGATGTTGACGAAGGCGCATGCCATTGAACGCTTGTCCCCGAAGCAGACCGCTTCCTTGATGTAGGGGAAGAACTTGAGCTTGTTCTCGATAAACTGGGGCGCGAACAACGACCCGTGCGCGAATTTTCCCACGTCCTTCGCCCGGTCGATGATCTTCAGGTCGCCGTCGGCGTCCAGGAAGCCGGCATCCCCGGTCAGGAAATATCCGTCGGGCGATATGGATTCTGCGGTCGCATCCGGGCGCTTGTAGTACTCCTTGAGCATGCCGGGTGTCTTGACCAGCACTTCGCCGTTGTCGGCTATCTTGATCTCCACCCCCGGCAACGGCCGGCCGACCGAATCGAGTTTGGCGGCGCCGGTCGCCTGCTTGCAAACGTAGACGCTGGTCTCGGTCTGGCCGTAGAGCTGCTTGAGGTTGATGCCGATCGAGCGATAGAAGCGGTACAGGTCCGGCCCGATCGCGGCGCCGCCGGTATAGGCCACCCGGATACGGCTCATGCCCAGCACGTTTCGAAGCGGTCCATAGATCAACAGATCGCCGAGCCAATACAACAGCCGATCGGACAGCGAAACCGGCTTGCCGTCCATGATCTGCGCTCCACAGCGGCGCGCTACGCCCATGAAGGTGTGGAACAGGTGGCGCTTGATCCGACTGGCGTCGTCGATGCGGATCATCACCGTCGTCAGCAAATTCTCGAATACCCGGGGCGGCGCGAAATAATATGTCGGACCGATTTCGCGCAGGTCGGTCATCACCGTTTCGGGCGACTCCGGGCAATTGACGGTGAAGCCCGCCACCATCGCCTGCGCGTAGGAAAACAGATGGTCTCCCACCCAGGCCATCGGCAGGTAGGAAAGCACTTCGTCGTCGGGCGTGAAGCCGTCGAACTCCACGTCGCCGCGTGCCGCGGCGATGAACCCCGCGTGCGTATGGCACACGCCTTTGGGCTTTCCGGTGGTCCCCGAGGTGTAGAGCATCACGCACACGTCCTGCGGCCGGATTTCCGCGACGCAACGCTCGAAAAAGCCGGGGTTCTGGCGCTCGTATTCGCGGCCGACTTCGCGCAGCCGCTCGTATGACATCAGCTGCGGCTGGGTGTAGTTGCGCAGGCCGCGCGGGTCATCGTAAATAATGTGCTTGAGATTCGGATACTGCGGCAGGATCTCGAGCAGTTTGTCGACCTGTTCCTGATCCTCGACGATGGCATATTCGATTTCTGCGTTCTCCAGGACAAACAGCATTTCCTGAGCGACCGCGTCCTGGTACATCGGCACCGGTACGCCGCCCAGGCATTGCGCCGCGGCGAACGACCAGTACAGTCGCGGCCGGTTGTCGCCGATGATGGCGAGGTTCATGCCGCGCCGAAAGCCCTGAGCAGCCAGGCCGCAGGCGAGCGCGCGCACCTCGTTGGCGACCTGCGCCCAAGTCCAGCTCTGCCAGATGCCGAGGTTTTTTTCGCGCACGGCAGTACGGTTCCCCTGCTTCCTTGCATGCTGCAACAGAAGCAGGGGGAAGGTGTCAACGTTGCTGTCGATGGTGGGGTCCGACTGCGCCAAGCGTTCTCCTCCGTCTTTTTAGTGTCCGGCCCGGCCTTTGACCAGCCCTGGCCTTTGTACCATCTTAACGCTCTCGTGTCTTTGCGGCACGGTGCGGCCGGGAACGCAGCCTGAGTGCGTCAGGTGAGAGCCGCAATGAAGGCCCGCCTCGAGCGAGGCGGGCGAGGACGAAGCTGTTCGAAAATCTGACTCAGTATTTATAAGCGACGGGGGGCAGCGACGGCGCGGCCGCAAACTGCGCCGGAACTTCGCCGGTCCTGCTTTGCAGGAAGGCGATCAGGTCAGAAACGTCGGTATTGGTCAGATCGCGGCCGAGCTGCAGCTTAACCATCTTTTGCTACGATTTTCGCCGCGGCGGTCCGCGGGCTGCTCAGCTATCCTTCATGCAATAAAGTTCCAGGCAATTCTGTTCCGGATCGAAGGTCCGGAATGCGTTGAACTCATCGCCTTTCTTGATGGGCTGGCCGAATTTATCTGCCCATTCATTCAGGATCTGATTGCTCGGGACGCGGAAGCCGATATGCAGTTCCGGCGCGCGTTTGACCGGTTCACCCGCCTGGAAGGCGATCAGCACGCCAGGCCCGCGCACCTTGTGGCCTTCGGCGCGCAGCCCGAAGGTGTCCGCGTACCAGCGCGCGAGGCCCTCGGGATCGCGCGCGGGCATGTTCAGGTGGTCAAGCTGGAAATTCGACATCCGAAGTTCTCCTTAACAATGGGCGATATGCATAAATTTCCATCCTGTTCTGCCTCAGAATCCGCCGCATGCCCTCTATAGACGTGCATGCGAACACCTCAAGACCTGCTGCGTCCGGCTATTGCGCGGTCCAGCCACCGTCGACCAGCAGATGGGTGCCCGTGATCATGGCCGCTGCCGGCGATGCGAGGTATACGGCGGCCGCCATGATGTCCTCCACCCGGCACAATCTACCCATCGGAATACGCGACATGATGAACTCGCGCTTCTCGGGCGTATCCGCGATCCGTCGCGCCAGCGGCGTATCGACGAACGTCGGGCCGATGCTGTTGACACGGATGCCGCGCGCTGCGAGTTCGACAGCCATGGCTTTCGTGAGGCCCTCCACCGCATGCTTGGTCATGCAGTAGACGGTGCGATTGGGGGAACCGACGTGGCCCATCTGCGAAGAGATGTTGAGGACCACCCCGCCACAGGCTTGCCGTGCCGGATCCTCCAGCATCTTCTTCACTGCCGCCTGCGCAACCACGAAATAGGCGCGCACGTTGAGGTCGAGCATGGTGTCGAGATGCTCGTCGGAGACACTGGTGAACGGTTCAGGGAAATTCGTGCCGGCGTTGTTGACCAGGATGTCGAGGCGCGGCAGCGCCGCGATGGCCCTGCGCACGGACTCGTCATCGGTGACATCACACGCGGTGACGCTGCAACGGCCGCCGCCGGATTCGATCTGGCGGGAGACCTCTTCGAGATGCGCGCGGGTGCGGCCGAGCAGGATCACTTCGGCCCCGGCTTCGGCGAATCCCGCGGCCATCGCCGCGCCGAGGCCCCGGCCCGCGCCCGTAACCAGCGCGACTTTTCCGTCGAGGCGGAAGCTCGGCAACTTCAGAACGGCTGCCATGATGAACCTTACATGCTGCGCCGGTACTGACCGCCGACTTCGAACAACGCGTCGGTGATCTGGCCCAGCGAGCAGACGCGCACCGCGTTGACCAGTTCGGCGAACACGTTGCCGTTGTCGATCACGGTCTGGCGCAACTTCGCCAGCGCGGCCGGTGCTTGCGCCGCATTGCGAGCCTGAAAATCGCGCAGGCGGCGGATCTGGCCCTGCTTTTCCTCTTCGGTCGAACGCTGCAGCGGGATGCTGCCGCCGGCCTGCGTCGCATCCGGATTGCGGAAGGTGTTCACACCGATGATCGGATAGGAGCCGTCGTGCTTCCTGTGCTCGTAGACCATCGATTCTTCCTGGATCTTGCCGCGCTGGTAGCCGGTTTCCATGGCGCCGAGCACGCCGCCGCGCTCGGAGATGCGCTCGAATTCCTGCAGCACCGCTTCTTCGACGAGGCCGGTCATTTCTTCGATGATGAACGAACCCTGGTTCGAATTCTCGTTCTTCGCCAGGCCCCACTCGCGGTTGATGACGAGCTGGATGGCGAGTGCGCGGCGCACGGATTCGGCGGTCGGCGTCGTGATCGCCTCGTCGTAGGCGTTGGTATGCAGCGAATTGCAGTTGTCGTAGATGGCGATCAGCGCCTGCAGGGTGGTGCGGATGTCGTTGAAGGCGATTTCCTGCGCATGCAGGGAGCGGCCGGAAGTCTGCACGTGGTATTTCAGCTTCTGGCTGCGATCGTTGGCGCCGTAATTGTTCCTCATCGCCGTGGCCCAGATGCGCCGCGCCACGCGCCCCAGCACCGCGTACTCCGGGTCCATGCCGTTCGAGAAGAAGAACGACAGGTTGGGGGCGAAATCGTCGATGTTCATGCCGCGGGCCAGATAGGCCTCGACGAAGGTGAAACCGTTCGACAGCGTGAAGGCAAGTTGCGAGATCGGATTCGCGCCGGCTTCGGCGATGTGATAGCCGGAGATCGACACCGAATAGAAGTTGCGCACCCTGTTGTGCACGAAGTATTCCTGGATGTCGCCCATGACCTTGAGCGAAAACTCGGTGGAGAAAATGCAGGTGTTCTGTCCCTGATCCTCCTTGAGGATGTCGGCCTGCACGGTGCCGCGCACATTTTCCTGCGCCCAGGCGCGGATCTTCGCGATTTCCTGCTCGTTCGGCTGCCGGCCATGCTGTACTGCGAATTTTTCGAGCTGCTGGTCGATTGCCGTGTTGAGGAACATCGCCAGCATGGTCGGCGCCGGGCCGTTGATGGTCATCGATACCGAAGTCGCCGGATCGCACAGGTCAAAACCCGAGTACAGCACCTTCATGTCGTCCAGCGTGGCGACAGACACGCCGGAATTGCCGACTTTGCCGTAGATGTCGGGGCGCTCGTGCGGATCGAAGCCGTACAGCGTTACCGAGTCGAACGCGGTCGACAAGCGCTTGGCCGGCATGTCCCGCGACAGGAATTTGAAGCGGGCGTTGGTGCGGAACGGATCGCCTTCGCCGGCGAACATGCGCGTCGGATCTTCGTTCTCGCGCTTGAACGGGAAAACCCCGGCGGTATACGGAAAATAGCCGGGCAGGTTTTCCCGCATCAGCCATCTGAGTATCTCGCCGTCGTCCTCGAACTTCGGCAGGGCGACTTTCGGGACTTTGCTGCCCGACAATGAAGTCGTCGTCAGCGTCGTGCGGATCTCGCGATCGCGGACCTTGGTGATCTGTTCGTCGCCGAAATAGGCGTTTTTTGTCTGCGGCCACTCCTCCAGCAGCGCTTTCGCTTCGGCGCTGAGCGCCTTGTCGCGCTGCGCAATCAGCGGATCGAGATCGGAAGATGATTTCTTGGCCGCATCCAGCATGCGCCGGGCCTCGCGCAGTTGCTGGCGCTCGCGCGCCGTCCTGGTCTGCCTGGCTACGTCTGCGTGGTAGCCGCGTACCGTCTGCGCAATCTCCGCAAGGTATCGCGAGCGCGCCGGCGGCACGATGACGTTCTGCGCGGTCGACGATTTCACGTTCGCGGGCTTGAGCTTGCCGTCCGCGGCCTTGAGTCCGCGCGTCTTCAGTTCGGCAACGATGGCCTGGTAGAGCGCGGTCACGCCGTCGTCGTTGAATCTGGACGCAATGGTGCCGAACACCGGCATGGCGTCGGCGGCCACGGTGAACGCGCCGCGGTTGCGCTGCATCTGCTTGCGCACGTCGCGCAGCGCGTCCTGCGCGCCGCGCCGGTCGAATTTATTGATGGCGACGAAATCGGCGAAGTCGAGCATGTCGATTTTCTCGAGCTGGCTGGCGGCGCCAAACTCGGGCGTCATCACATAGAGCGAAAAATCGACATGTGGCACGATAGCCGCGTCGCCCTGGCCAATGCCGGAAGTCTCGACCAGCACCAGGTCGAAGCCGGCGCATTTGCAGGCGGCGATCACGTCCGGCATACAGGCTGCTATTTCGCTGCCGGCGTCGCGCGTGGCCAGCGAGCGCATGGTGATGTGGGGATGATTGATCGCGTTCATGCGGATGCGGTCGCCCAGCAACGCGCCCCCGGTTTTGCGCCGCGACGGATCCACGGCGATAACGGCGATCTTGAGCGCGTCGCTCTGGTCGACGCGGAAACGGCGAATCAGTTCGTCGGTCAGCGACGACTTGCCGGACCCGCCGGTGCCGGTGATGCCGAGCACCGGCACGCTGTCATTCCGGGCGGCACGGGCGATCAGTTTTTTCTGCAGCGCGTCGGGCAGGGTCGCGTTCTCCAGTCCGGTGATGACGCGCGCGAGCGCGCGGGCGTTGCCCTGGAACAGCTCGTCGAGGTTGGCCGGCAGTTCGGCGGCGAGATTGCGGTCGGCGGTGCGGATCATGTCGCTGATCATGCCCTGCAGACCCATCCTGGCGCCGTCTTCGGGCGAGTAGATGCGGGCCACGCCGTATCTGTGCAGCTCCTCGATTTCGTGCGGCACGATCACGCCGCCACCGCCGCCGAAAACCTTGATGTTGTCGCCGCCGCGCTGGCGCAGCAGGTCGATCGTGTATTTGAAGTACTCGAGGTGGCCGCCCTGGTATGAAGAGATCGCGATGCCCTGCACGTCTTCCTGAATAGCCGCGTTGACGATTTCGTCGACCGAGCGGTTGTGGCCGAGATGGATGACCTCGACGCCGCTGGCCTGCAGGATGCGGCGCATGATGTTGATCGAGGCGTCGTGGCCGTCGAACAGGCTTGCCGCGGTGACGAAGCGGATCTTATTGGCGGCCCGGCCTTTCTGGTCGGCGGGCTGCTGGCTCAAGTCGGTCATGATTCTCGCTCTCTGCGGCTTAAGGCATCCCAGGCGGGTTGGGGTTGTGAGCCGGGCATTATCTCTTAACGTTAGCGCAAATTCCCGCTACTCGCTTGTCGTCGGGCGGCCAGACCGATGCCGGCACCGTTGCGGAATTGCTGCAACAAGCGGTCGCGCTCCTCCGCTACCGCGACAGCATTGCGGTCCTTGACATGCCCGAAACCGCGAATGCGCTCCGGCAGCGAGGCCAGTTCGACGGCGGTCCGATGATTTTTCGGCGACAGGCTCGCCAGCATTTCCACGATGAGCGCTTCGTAGTTTCGGACCAGGCCGCGCTCCATCTTTCGTTCCGCAGTGTAGCCAAACGGGTCGAGCGCCGTGCCGCGCAGACTCTTGAACTTCGCCAGCCCTCTGAACGCGGTTTTCATCCAGGCACCATATTGCGCCTTCACGAGATGGCCGTGCGCATCACGCTTGGCCAGCAGCGGCGGGGCCAGGTTGTACTTGACCTTGAAGTCGCCTTCGAAGCTCTCGTGCAGCCGCTTTTCGAAATCGCCGCTGGTGTAGAGCCGCGCGACTTCATACTCGTCCTTGTACGCCATCAGCTTGAACAGGTATTTTGCCACCGCCTTGCTCAGCGTATCTCCGGCACCGATGCCCGCCTCGGCATCGCGCACTTTTGCGACCAGATTTTCGTAGCGCTTGGCGTAGGCGGCGTTCTGGTATTCGGTGAGGAAAGCCGCGCGCCGGCGGATCAGGGTTTCCAGGTTTTGCGGCATCTGCACGATCACCGGTCTGACCGGCATGGCAATCTTCTCGACCTGCTCGAGGTTTACCGCGCCGCGCCGGCCCCAGTCGAAGGCCTGCTTGTTGGCTTCGACGGCGACGCCGTTCAGTTCGATCGCCTTGAGGATCGAGGCCTCCCGCAACGGAATGAGGCCCTTCTGGAACGCGTAGCCCAGCATGAACAGATTGGTTGCGATCGAATCGCCCAGCAGTGCGGTGGCGAGCCGGGTGGCATCGATGAAGTGCGAGCGCTCGCCTACCGATTCGTCGATCAGGGCGCGGATCTGTTCCGCCGGGAATTGCCAGTCGGGATTCTGCGCAAACGGTCCGGGGGGCTGCTGATGCGTATTGATGACCGCCACCGTGCGACCCGGCCGTGACTTGGCGATGGCATCGTGTGCGCCGGCGGTCAGCATGTCGCAGCCGAGGATCAGGTCCGCTTCGCCGGTGGCGATGCGCTGTGCGCGAATGTTCTGCGGCGCACGCGCAATGCGCACGTGGGACGTGACCGCGCCGTTCTTCTGCGACATGCCGGTCATGTCCAGCGCCGACGTGCCCTTGC
>Ga0315275_10003249_pt1 | contig 14943 bp, 16 predicted proteins | sample YL17G03_0_MG_FD_205557 | JGI IMG/M metagenome (GOLD analysis project Ga0315275, IMG submission 205557) | Sediment microbial communities from Yellowstone Lake, YNP, Wyoming, USA - YL17G03_0 | ecosystem: Environmental > Aquatic > Freshwater > Lake > Sediment | place: USA: Wyoming | collected... | reverse complement strand
AGGGCATGGCTATATCGGCACTTGCCAAATTATCAACTAATCTAAAGAAGGAGGCCACACATGGCCCGCAATCTTATTGATACGGTTCGGTCTGTTCGGGATGGTATTGCTGAGGATTTCTTTTCTTTCCGTGAAGGAAAAATTGATGACAAAAAGGCCCTGGTGAGTTCCAAATTGACCTATGCATTTTCTAATGTAGCGCGTACGGAAATTGCAGCAGTACGCGATGAACGGATAATGAAATTGGCAATGGTGGCATAATCCTATGATGGAATGCAATACCAAAATATTTCATAGCGTCTACCATTTGGCGCATGGGTTGTATTATACAACCCAATGGGCTGTTTTGTCCACCCTCGCGCTATATTTTGGTGTTGCACCCGCACGCGCGGGGGAAATGGGCCGTAGCTCTTCGTTTATGGTCGCCGTGTATAGTTGCACCCGCACGCGCGGGGGAAATGGGATGGCTTTGATGTTCTGCCTGAAGATGATAAAGTTGCACCCGCACGCGCGGGGGAAATGGGGAAGACGATTTTGCTGGAATCATGGGTAAAATGTTGCACCCGCACGCGCGGGGGAAATGGGAAGCGGCTTTTAGAATGGAACGAGCGCAACAGGTTGCACCCGCACGCGCGGGGGAAATGGGGTGGGGTGAAAAATAATGAAAAAATTTAATGTTTTTTTCCTATCAATCGTTATATTAATTTTTTGTAACCAATGTGGCAGCATTTCGGAATCAGTGCATACAATAATCGGCCCTATAATCGATTCCGTCATAGTCAATACCGAAAGCGATACGATTATAACCGGATTTGAAGATAATACCTGGATAATTTATGAAATTATGCCAGAAATTTTTACAGCAGATTCCTGTGATTCCTGTCTAATTTGACATTCTTTCGCAAATATGATATATTATAATCAAGGCGCACCTTGCTCGCCGTTATAATATATGCCAAAAGAATATCACAAAAATCCTCGTACACTTTCGGAAAAACAATTCAAAAATTTACAGCGCGACATCCACGCCCTTGGCGATCTCGGCTGCATCGTTCACAATCTGAATACGGATGAAATTATATCAGGCAATCAGCGCTGCAAGATAATCAAGCCTTCCAAGGATAACATCGAACTCACCGAATCCTATGACCAGCCCACCCGTACCGGCACTGTCGCTATAGGCTACATCCAGCACGACGGCGAGCGGTGGCCGTATCGCCAAGTGCGCTGGGACGAGAAGACGGCTGAGCGTGCGAATATTATTGCAAATCGTGCAGGCGGCACCTGGGATTTTTCGATTCTCGCCGACCAATTCGATATGGACGATTTGCTGGACTGGGGCTTTGAAAAAATTGACTTTGGCATGGGCGGCGCGTTTGATGATGATGGCGAACCCGAAGATAAAGGGCAATCGGCAGAACCTAAATTGCATACGTGCCCGAAGTGCGGGCATAAATTTGAGGATTAATATGGACGATTCTCAAAATTGCGAAAAACAGCGAGAAAACAGTGAAATCGAGAAGGTTGGGCCTTATCATCCACCTCGTAGTGCCCGCTTTAAACCCGGTCAATCAGGCAATCCTAAGGGTCATCCCAAGGGCGTATCGAACATCGCAAGTAAACTGAAGCATTTTGGCAAGTGGAAAAGCCCAAAAGCATTTGTTGCTAAAATGAAAGAAGCTTTTCCTGATATCGATGTCGATAAACTCTCCGTTGATGATGCAACATGGCTGCGCGTGCGGTTGGCAGCACTCAGCGGTGAACCGTGGGCCGCTGAATTTGTTGCCAATCGCACGGAGGGGAAACCACAAGAGCGACTTGATATTCAAAGTGGTGGGGAACCATTGCAGAATGATAGTCCTCTTGCTAAATTGTCATTGGAAAAGTTAGTGGCAATCGAAAAAATAATCAAGCAAGATTCTGAAAAATAATCATGCTATCCCCCGAAATAATTGCTGATGCCGCGAATATCGGGAAATATATCGCACAGAAATCCCATTTGCGGTTTATGCATGATACCTGGCGGGGAAACGATGAATTCAAGGTTGGTATTCACACCGAAGGTATATCGAATGAAATTGATTTAGCATTTGAAAATTATCGTAACGGATTGTCAACATACCTGATGGTTGAATGTTGCTTTCGTCAAGGAAAATCTGATTGTGTGTCCCGCTATCTACCGCCTCACTTTCTCGGTGAATTTCCCGATGGTGAAGTGATTGTTGCCGCGCATACGAGTTCGCTGGCCGTTGAATTTTCTCGTGACGCGCGCAATATCATGCGCTCTGACAGCTATCGTGCCATTTATCCTGATGTGGTTTTATCCGATGAGTCCAGCGCCGTAGATTCGTGGCGGCTGCGTGATTCCAACGGTAAAACACTATGGACCGGCATACTCGGTGGTAGCGTCGGTCATGGGTGTGGCCTGCTTGTGGTGGATGATTTTTTCAAGCTGCGCGAAGAAGCCGAATCGGTTATCATAAGAGATAAAACGTGGTATGAATTTACCAATAGCCTTATGTCCCGGCGTGCGCCTGTATGTATCGTAATCATTGCCGCCACGAGTTGGCACATCGATGATCTATTTGGGCGCATCCGCAAACAGATGCAGGAAGATCCCGCGTTCCCGCAATTCAAGGAAATAAAATGGCCCGCATACAGCGACAAATATCCTACGGGAGTATTATTTCCTGAGCGTTATGATCGCGGCTGGTATGATAGCAACCGCGCAACGCTCGGCAATTATTCGTTCAGCGCATTGATGCAGTGTGAGCCTATACCGCGTGGAGGGAACATGCTGCGCACGGATAAAATACAATGGCTGGACGCAATGCCGGATGGTTTGCGGTGGGCGCGAGGTTGGGATTTGGCGAGTTCAAAAAAGGAGTTGACCAAAAGTGATCCAGATTATACGGTTGGCGCGAAAGTGGCTGTCAAATTTATTCCGTCGGCGATCCCCGGCGTGCGCATCCCACTCATCTTCATCGGAGATATTATACGAGGTCGATGGGAGGCAGGACAAAGAAATGAAATTATACGAGATACGGCTATCGCCGAACCTGGTTGCAGAGTTGGCTGCGAATCCTTCGGGGCATATAAAGACGCATTCACCCTTGTGCGCGATTCACTCAACGGCATACGGCACGTCGAAGGTCTGCAATTGCCCGGCGATAAGCGAAGTAAGGCCGAAATACTGGTTCCCGCTCTCGAGGCGGGAAACTTCTTCTGCCTCAATGGGCAATGGAAAGACGAATTCTTGGCCGAATTGAATTCGTTTCCCGATGGCACCCACGACGATATTTGCGATGCGTTGGTCACTGGTTTTCATACGGCAGTATCCGGCGATACGCTATTGGTACAATGGCGCATTGACTTAGTTGATAAAGGCGAATTCAAACTTGATGATGATATTGGTTGGGAACAGTATCATGGGTTGTACATGCAGCCGGATAGTACGCTGGTGATTACGGCGCTATGGAATTCACATACGCATGTTTTGTATGTAGTGCGTCAAAAAGAATTTCGCGCTATCGATGAAATTGTTAAATATTGTCATAATGGTTCGCATACAAAAACGGTGGTGAACGAAGATATTTTGAGCAATGATTTTCATTCGTTATACAGAACATTGATTCAGGAAAAGCTGGTGACAAAGCCGATGGCGAATTATGATGCTTTGGCTTCGGTGTATCGGCTGAATACTCTGATACAAGAAGGATGTTTCCGGGTGAACCAGGGATGCACGGATTTAATTATTGCTATGCAGAACGACAGTGATATAAAGCATTTATCGCCGCCATTGCAGGCGCTATTGTTTATCGTTAGCGATAACATGGAAAAGTTTCGGCCCGCACCGCCGCCGCCGTATAAGCCCTTTGATCGCCAGCGATTCGAAGCCAATGAAGCATTGAAATATGGCGGCAAGCCGGTTCCTGTGCGCGCCAGTGATTGGATAAATTAATATGCTCAAGCACGTAAAAATCACGAATGAAATTATCGTATGCCCACAGTGCGGCAGCGACGATGTATACACTACGACGACGCAATATCACGCGGTGAACACAAACAAGGTCACCTGCGGGCGCTGCAATCATCATGGCACGGCGCAGGATTGGCTGGACATTGCCGCTATTCGCGCGGTCAATAGGGCGCGGTTGGCGCAGCCGGAAATAAAGATCAAGCAGCGCTCGTGGATCACCGAAGCGCTTATGCGTCTATGGTGCGCGATGTTCAGGATTAAGGTGTACAGGCTATGAGAATCTGCATTTGCTCAACGCATAATCGCGCATATCATCCATTAGCAGAATTGACAATGCCGAATCATCTACAATATGCATGGCGGCATGGATATGATTATAATTCTCATATCGCGGAAAGCAAAAGCGATGTAGTGTTTATCAATGCGGCGTTACTGTTACTCAAGGACATACTGAAACACTACGATTATATCATGACGATTGGCGTTGACGTGATGTTTATGAATCAGGACGTTACAATTGAAAGTATAATCGTGGCCGGTGCGGAACAACAGATTGCATGGGAACGTCTTGGCGGTTCTGAACACAATAATGACGTGATGATATGGAAAAATTGTGAGAGTTCCTTTGTGTTGATATCCGCTTTGTTGGCCGAAAAGGAAACATATGCCAAACATCCTACCGGATGGCAAGAGCATATTAACGTGTTGATAACAAATAAAAGCCCATTGATAAAAAACATGGCGATAGTAGCGCCGAACGTGATGAACAATATAGGCTGGCAGGGCGGGCCAAATGAATGGAAGCCCGGAAATTTTATCGTTCATTTCTTCTGTGCTGATTTAGGACAGAAGATGCAATTGGCGAATGAGTATTTGCCGAAGGTTCAAAAATGAGGAAAATAGACGTATCGCATTGGTATGGTGATATTGGTAATAATTTTATACAAATGATACAAGCTATACATTATGCAAATATAAATAATTGTGATCAAGTTGTATTGCCAGGTCATAAGTTGCTTTCTGGCGATGGACATAATATAATACTTCATCCGTCTAAAAAGGATTGCAATGATTTTTATGAAAGAGGATCATTTTATTTCATGGGAGGAAATTATACAAAGCCAACCGTCGAACAATTAACAGCAATATATCAGGAGTATATAAAACCGATAAGTAAAATACATCCGATTATAGCTAACGAAAACGAATTAGTAATAAACATAAGAAGCAATGAAGTGTTTAATAACAATCCGCCATGCACTTATTTACAACCTCCAATGTATTACTATGGAGAAGCAATTAAAAAACATTCAAAAAAATATTCTGAATTTAATATCACTATTGTAACACAACTGGACATGAAAAATCCTTGTATTGAGGGAATAAAAGAAAAATATCCTCAAACGGTTATTAAAGTTAATGGTATGGAAACGGATTTGAATATTATTTGTGGGGCGAATCATCTTGTTGTTGGCGTAAGCACATTTTCATTGATCCCTTTATATGTGAATAAAAATATAGAAAGCTATTATTTGCCAGGATATTTAAAAAATCCTGTTGATCCTTGGCAATTGCCGTTTATAATAGATGATATTCAAAATTGGTTTATAGATTTGCCGGGTTATATACAAAATGGAACATGGCATAATACTCCGGAGCAACGTAAAATAATGATGGAATATACGCCCGTATGAGTAAGCTAATAAGTTTTTCCCTATGGGGAATGAATAAAATGTATCTATGCGGTGCTTTAGAGAATACAAAGCTTGCAAGTGAATATGTCGGTAAGGATATAAGATCATGATTAAAAGAATATTCATGATTGTTGCGGTAGTATTGGCTTCATTCCTGTTATGGGGTTGGATATTCAAAATAATTGAGTGGGCAAAATGATTAAGATCTTCATTCCGGTATACAATGAAGGTGTGAATATAGAGAAAAATCTTGATGCGATTTATTTTGCATTACAGATTTCTCATTTACAAAATAAAATTATTATCGTGAACGATGGCAGCACGGATAATACGGTGAACAAAATGCAGAGTTTATTTAAGCCGCCATATAAAAATTTCGATTATATTCATTTTGGATTTCCATCGCGCCGTGAACACCTCGCTCAAGCGATTGTTTCTCGAGGCAAGCTGGGCGATATTATCGTTATGTTGGATGGTGATGGATCGGTTAATTCCAACGCAGTGTCTCGCGCCATTACATTAATTCAACAGGGTTGTGATATTGTTGTTGGCAATAGGTATCATAAGCATTCTGTTACGCGCCGGTCGTTCAAGCGGCTGGTGGTATCGAAGATTTATAATTGGATGATACGCGTCATGTTCGGTTCAAAAATGGCGGATCACGAATGCGGAATGAAGGTGTTTAAATATTCCGTGATCAGTGCTTTGATAGATGACCTTGGATATAACTTACAACGCGGTTTTTTTTGGGATGCCGAAATGCTTATCCGTGCGCAGCGCCGGGGATATAGTATTAAGGACGAGTCGGTTGAATGGACGGAAGCCAAGAAATCGTCGCAGTCGTTTTCCAAGGATTGGCCGATGATACTTTACATTCTTAAATTCTGGTGGAATCGTGAAAAAAATAATCAGCTTTAGTTTGTGGGGCCACTGCAAGACATACCTATGTGGCGCATTACAGAATGCAAAGCTGGCGAAAACGCTTTTCCCTGGTTGGGTATGCAGTTTCTATTGCGATCCGAATATACCGGCGCGCATATTCAAGGACTTGGAAGCGTTGGGTGCTGAGATAGAACTCAAGGGGATATCAGCAGAGTATAGCGGGCTGTTCTGGCGCTATGAGCCCATGAATGACCCTGAGTGTGAGAGATTGATTGTCCGGGATGCCGATAGTCGCCTAACGCCGCGCGATGCTTGGTGCGTCGGCAAATGGATTGAAAGCGGCCAACCGTTTCATATCATCCGTGATGAAGAAGGGCACAATATCGAGATATTGGGCGCGACCTGGGGTTGTATTCCTTCGTTCATTCCAAACTTTCAAGAACTTCTTGATGAATTCTGGGATGAGTTTATGGAAGGGCAGCATTCTTCTGGCTGGTATAGCAAGGAACGGGGTAAATACTTCGGAACGGATCAAGCGTTTTTAAAATATAAAATATGGCCTTTGGTTAAAGATCATCACCTTGCGCATGATGATAGGTTTCATTTTACTGGCAGAGAACAGAAGATAGAGCCAAAACTGGATAGAAAAAAGGAACCTTATATTGGTCAAGTTTGTGAAATCGAACCAGAATATCATTTATATGATTTAGGAGTTTAAAAGGAGCGGATTAATAATGGCTGAATATGAGGGTTACGCATCGCACATGCCGGTGCTGAAAAAAATATTATCATCGGTGCTGCACATTGATACGATTTTGGAAACAGGCATGGGTGAATTTTCTACGCGCCTGTTTGTAGAGAGCGGTGCGAAGGTCACAAGCATCGAAATGAACGGGCGAGAATGGTATGACAAAATGACGGCACTACTTGGCGGTCATAAGAACTGGACACCTGTATATGCCGCTGATTTGCAGAACGCACTTGCGATAATCAAGGAATTCGGGTATGCCGATTTGGTATTCATCGATGGCAACGGTGACAATCGCTTTGACCAAATCAACGCCTGCTATGAAATCACTGATTTGATTGTCGTGCATGACACTGAGGAAAAAGGCTACCAGTGGGAAAAGGTAAAGCTACCGAAAGATTGGGAATGGTTCAACGTGAAAGATATCAGGCCATGGACGGCGATTGTTACACCTGACAAAAAAATACTGGATATGTTCAAATGAATTACATTACCGGTGATGGATTCAAAAATAAATGCCGTTGGGTTTTAGATGGTAGCGGGTTTATTGATTTGGATGTTCTCAGAGATTCAAGGCCGAAAACATATATGGACGATATCATAGGAAATCTTTTCTTTTGTAAAACTGATTACTTGCCTGATTTTGAAAAGACAATGAATGGGTTGCCCGGCCCGGTGGTGTTGATCACGCACAACAGCGATATTAACATCACGGAAAAATATAAGGCTATATGCGAATGCGGCAATGTTATTCAATGGCTGGCGCAGAACGTGGATTATGAACATTACAAGCTGCACTCAATTCCGATAGGACTTTCTAATGCCGGATATCCTAATGGTGATACGCAGTATTTCGATAAGGTCATTGCGATGAACCTGCCCAAAACGAAGATGCTGCATGCCAGCTATTCGGTATGCACAAACAGAGACAGGCGTAATGCGTGCATAAATGGCACCGGCATTGTTCCTTCGCGGTGCGGTGATTTCAAAGAGTATTTGCCGCAATTAGCGCAATCGCGTTTTGTGATAGCGCCGGAAGGCAATGGCATTGATACTGTGCGTATATGGGAATCGCTGTATGTGAAGACTATCCCGATAGTGCTGGATTGTCAGAATATAAGATTTTACCGCGATCAATTGCCAATGGTGGTATTAAATAGTTGGGGACAGTTCAATCGTTTGGAACTGAGTGAGGATATGTACAAAAAGATATGGGATGATTTTGATCCTTCGATATTAACGGTTGATTTTTATCTGTGGAAATATTTATGCAAAAATATGTAGTGTTGGCTACGAATACGAACATGGACTATTGCTATTATGCGCCTATAGTAGCTCACATGTGGCATACGATAGGCTATGAGCCGATAGTAAATGTTCTCGGTGATAAGACGGAATGGGATCAACCTTGCCGCCTGCGATACATCTATGATAATATTTGTGCATCGGCGCGGATCATAGCGTTACAGCGTATTCCGGGACTGAAGGATACCACCGTAGTGCAGGTTTCCCGGCTGTTTATAGCGGCGGAACCTTTTGATGAAAACGATTATATTCTCACGTCTGATGTGGACATGCTACCACTGGATAGGAAATGGTTTACGTCTCAGGATTTCAATTATGATGTCAATTGTTTCGGTGGTGATGCATATCCTGATGACGGCTTGCCGATGTGCTATAATGGCGCGAAGGTAAACGAGTGGCGCATGATAATGAATATTCTGGTTTCATGCAATAATATAAACGCCGCAATGAAAACTGCACTTACCGCCGGTGAGGATGATTGGTTCTATGATGAAATCTTGCTAAAAAAGAAAATAAAATTATATCATGGAACGCGGGAAATCATAAAACGCTGGCCGGGCGGGAACCCTGCGAGAAGGCTTGATCGCAGCGGATGGGATTTTCATGGACAAAAAGATTTGATAGATTGTCATTCCGTGCGGCCCGGTTTGGCGCATTGGGATAAGCTAGAACCTGTTTTCAAAGCATATTGTGACGATGCGGATTATAAATATATCAAGGAATACACCGAAAACTTATTAGCAATGGAGGTTTGAAATGACTATTCCTCACAACTTCTTTGCATATTGGGGTGGCAGAACCGCTTTGAACTATGCGCGATATCTGACGATGGCGAGCTTTAGGATTTACAATCCTGAATGGAAAATGTATCTCTATACATCGCAGTCATCCAATGACGAGCGCTGGTCGGTGTGCTTCCAGGATTTTCAGTTCAATAGCATTGAACTCAAGCGCATTGTATCCAACTGCGAAAAGCGGTTAGGCAAGCCCATTGATCCTGAATATGTGCAGCTTGCAGATAAGATGCTCATATCGCCGATTATTGATCCGTGGGAAGGCATAAAATATCAGCAGCGTGCCATTGCGGAGGCATTCATTAAAGCCACGGACAAAGATGATTTCATCAAGCGCATGGAAAATGTTATTCGCATACGTGAGGACAACGTAAAAGACAATCCAGTGCCGCACAATTACATCAAGGACGCCATTGAAAACCTTGGTGTGGAAGTGAAAAATTATGACCCTGAAAATCCCACGGTGTACATGATGCCACCTACGAGCGTGAGTGATATATTTTCGCTGGAAATATTGATACGATACGGCGGGTTTTACCTTGATCTTGATCAATTGGTGTTGCGTAAATGGGCACCGATAGCAGATCACTATGATTTTGTTATGGGCGGTGCGATGATACCATACATCGGTGTGTTCGGCGCGAAGGCCGGAAGCAAGGCCGCACAATCAATATTACCGTTTTTTATCGGTGGATTCTCGGCGGCGGAATACAACAGCAGCGGCATATCGGCGCTATGTAACCATTGCGTCAATAATCAGGAATGGATGACATGGTTTAAATCCTGCGGGGAAATAAATCATCTTGTGCCGGATTATTGGTTTTATCCGCTGAATGCACATACGCAAAACGATTTTTGGGATGGTAAATTCGACTTGGATGTGAGCAATTCATACAGTGTGCATTGGTTTGGCGGAAATGGATCAAGCAAACGGTATCTTAAAGAATTGACACCAAAGAATATTATGACATATGACGATAATTGTTTGACTCGATGGGTTAGAAAAAACGCAGGAAGAAAAAAGGAACTTTGCCTTGAATAATTACGATACTATCAACATCATGGTGCCTACATACAAGCGTGCGGATAAGTTCAGGCGCATGTATAAAAGCGCCATTGAAACAGCGGTATTTCCAGAACGCGTATTGTTCACGGTATGCCGCAATACGGCCGATGACAGCGTTTATATGAATGCCAGCAATATCCATTGGGTTATGGAAAGCACTACACAGCCGAACCTATCAACGTATTATAATCTCATGTACGATGAAACAGCGAAGATAGATAAGCTAAAAGATGCGCTTGTATCCATGTGCGGAGATGATTTCCTGTTTGCAACTAAAGAATGGGACAAGCGCATATTGGACGAGGTTAATAAGCGCGACGGCTTGGCGCTGGTCTGGTGCAATGATGACTATCTTGGCAAAGAAGATTGTGCGGTGAACTTTTTTACTACAAGAGAAGTGGTTAAAGGAACCGATTTGCCGTTTATGTGTCCTGCGTATGGCTGCGATGCCATAGATGTAATCTGGACGGAGATAGCAAAGCAGGCTGGTATCGCGGTGTATCTTGAGGACGTGCATATATCGCACCTGCATGCTACGCGGCAGGAAATGGATCATACCTATGAGCGCCTACGTACAGCGTATAATGGTGACTTAAAGCCGCAACGCGAATGGATCATGCAGGCATTACAGAACATGAGAAATAATTTTATTTATTGATTATGCGTTTATCAATTCTTATTTGCCACCTTAAAAGTCGAGCGGAATCCCTTACGGCGCTGCTCGATTGTATTACCGATCAAATAATGTTCCCGGAAGATATTGAGATACTTGTCGAGGGTGATACCGGAGAAATGACAACTGGCGCAAAGCGGAATATCCTGCTGGAAAAGGCGTGCGGGAATTATGTGGCGTTCATTGATGATGACGATTTGGTGACGGCGGATTATGTGAGTAGCGTGCTCAAGGCGGTTGAAACCGAACCGGATGTCGTCGGTATTATTGGCAAGATGTACTGTTCCAATGGCAAGGACGGCACGTTTACGCATTCCATTCAGCATAAGGATTGGGTGAACAAGGAAGGTGGGATATATCTGCGCTCTCCGAACCATCTTAATCCAGTGCGCCGGGTACATGCTATAGCAACGAAATTCCCTGATAAATCGTTTGCCGAGGATCAGGATTATAGCATGCGATTGTTGCCGATGCTCAAAACCGAGGTAATGGTGGATCATCCAATTTATCTTTATTACGCACGATGACCGAAGACACCTGCGTATCAATTAACTGTCCGGGGAAGCGCCAGAAGCCTGGTTCCAGCGAATGCATGGCGCTGGTGATCGTGGGCACCAACGGCATAGGCTATTGCCCGAAGTGCAGGATATTTTATCGAATCAAAAAACGATTCGGGTTGTACTACGTGAAACCGATACACAAGAGCACAATTGAATTCGAGTTTTTGCCGTTTAAATTAGAAAATTAATAAAAACTTGCATTTAAGTCTGATTTAATATATAATAGCATTAGGCATATGCTATCCTATTAGCCGCCGGCTAATGGGAGCATATGGCCATAACAATAATCGATCAGCTCTCGCAGATAATAGGCAGCGGGCAGGAAAAACAGAAGCACGTACAGCAAAAGTACGCGACTGTAATGACTGCCTTGCAATCCCGCCGCGATCGCCTCTTCGACAATCTCAATAAATACGCGGGCAACATAATTCCGATTAATGCGGCGATGGCACTTACGCGCGAAGACCGCGAAGCCGTCATCATCAATTTGTACGTCCGCAAAGTTCAAGACCTCGCCTCTGCTGTGGCTGAAAATATATGGGATATCAACTTCACTAATCCCTATGGTGAAGCAACTAGCTTGCTATATGCTCTCTTTGATCAATTTAAAACGGACCAGCAGAATGCATTATGGCAAATGGAATTTTTGCAATGCTTGATTTATGCCTTGATTTCCGATGCTTCCATGGAAATGTCGGTAAACACCGACGTAAATCCAATGGGCAATATTATCTGGTCCTGCAATGGGCCGGGGATTGTGTCCTTTGATCCGTATTGGCGTTCAAATAAATCGGCGGATTGTGAATTTGATTTCAAAACAATGGACTTGAGCGCGGCACAGATAAAGCGAATTTATCAGGCGGCAAGCGATAGGATCGATAATGCTATTTTGCGTGATTTACAAAATGGTGGCAATTATGAAGCGCCCACTATAGATTTTGCGCGTCAATATCAGAGTCGTATTACTGGCGCATACAAAGTCATTGAGTATAATTACATTGAGGAAGAACCTCGCATAATTGAATTGGACGGCATAAGCGGAAAAGAATTGCCCGTCACTGATGATGCACAATTCAAGATTCAATTTTGTCAGGCAAACAATATAGACCTTGGCAATGTCCGCGCGCTAACGGTGACTAAAAAGATACTCAAGACCTGCACCATCTGCCCGCAATTGCTTCCTGATCCGCTGTATGAGGGTGAAAATTCGTTGCAGATAGAACGCCTTCCGCATTTCCCGCTTTCCAGTGAACGCATTAACGGTGAACCGCGCAGCATTATTGATATTATCGGGCCAATGGTGCAGGCTATAAACAAACGCGAAAACAATATTAATGCCATCATGGATTATGCGGCCAAAGGCGGCGGTGCATGGGACCCTGCAATAGTTGGTGATAATCCAGCGGAAAAAGAAAAGATACGTGCTGGTTTTGGCAAGGCAGGATTCAATTTTTTTACGATTCCCGGCGCATTGCAGAGTGGCACGAAATTCTATGAGCAACTTCCATTACCGCAAGTTCCTACCGGTCTTTTTGATCAAATATCTCACCTATGGGATGCAATAGCGGAGACGATCCCGGTGAATGCTACGACTGGTGGAAAAAGCGATTATGCGGGAGAGCCAGGAATATTGTTCAACCTGAAAATGCAGGCCATCGAGCGTGCGCAGACGTGTTTAATGCGACAGGTGGAAAACTTTTTGACCGAAATCGGCATCGCATATGTGAAGGCTGCAAAATTAATGTATTCCGGGGCCACGCGACAATTTTACAAGCCCAATGGTCAAAAAATTGTTCTCAATGATGTGCAGCCTATGCCGAATGGCGACATTGCTATTCTCAACGATATGTCCGCTCTCGGACACGTAACCGTAGTAGTAAAACTATCACCGCAATCGCCGAACAGTCGTTATACAAAACGCATGACCAATCTGGAAATAGCAAAGAACCTGCCTACTGATCCCGAATATGCGGAAATGCGCGCGCAGTGCTGGAGGAATATCATAGGCACCATTGAAATGCCGGAAGACGAAGCGGATAGTATTGATCAAGCCGGTGACCAGAGTATTGCACTCGCGCAACTGCGAATGAAAACCGAAAGTGCGCGACTACAAATGGCCATGCAGCCGCCTGCGCAGCCCGCCGATAAGGTATCGAAATCGGTCACGTATAAAGATTTGCCGCCTGAAGGACAAGTACAACTCGCAGCACAGGCGGGCATCAAATTATCGGCGTTGCCAGCACCACAATTGCCGCAACAGCCGGAGACTACCGCAGGGCCGCTTGCGCCTTTGAGTGCCGAAAAACCATCACAGAATATAGACAATTCGCCTAATCCCGGGACTTCGGTTATACCGGAGCCAGGGGCGGCGCAAACGGATAATCTTATAAGCCAGAACGCGAGCCAAATGGCTCCGCTGGCGGCATAGGAATGCCAATTATGGCACAAACCTCACACAAAAGGATGGTTCTATGAGCGCCAATGCTCTGTTTGACCTGCCTGCTGGTATTGCGAGTGATCCGGCCAAATTGCAAGCGTTGATTGCAGCGCCGGAGGACAAAATTCAAGGGATGGTTGATGAATGGACGGGAAAGAAAAAGGAAGGAGAACCCATTCCCGCCGTCGCCTCTGTTGAAAAATCGCCGCCGCCTACTGCTGAACTGTCACCTATCCCACCTGCGCTCACCGTCCCGCCACCCGTGGCAACGGCTGATGAATACAAATACATTGTGACCCTCCCGAATGCCGTCACATTGCGTTTCAGGGATGAAAAGGAACTGAATCAACACATGATCAATCAGCAAAAAGTGATTGACAAGTTGAACGGTGAACGCGGTCAAATCGGAACATTGAAAAACAGAAGCGAACAACTTGAAGGTCAAGTCAAAACTTTGCAGGATCAATTGCAACGCCTTTCTGCGGTTGCGCAGCCTTTGCCGTCAATGACCGCCGCGACTGCCGCTGCACCCGCCGGAACTCCCGCGCCTGTCGCAACCGGAGTGCAGCCTTCGCCGCAACAGGATTTTTCTTTGTTAATCAAGCAGGCAGTGGATGAAGCCGTAATGCCGCTCAAGGAAAAGTTGTCACACTATGAGCAAATGACTACCGAAGAAAAGCGGTCGGCTATATTCAATGCTCAATTTCAGTCCGTTGCCAATGAGGTCAATTCATTCATAAAAGCCGAAATGCCTACATTGACAACATCCATGCCATTTGAGAAAATAAATGAGATTGTCACTGAT
>Ga0315275_10003248_pt1 | contig 14948 bp, 4 predicted proteins | sample YL17G03_0_MG_FD_205557 | JGI IMG/M metagenome (GOLD analysis project Ga0315275, IMG submission 205557) | Sediment microbial communities from Yellowstone Lake, YNP, Wyoming, USA - YL17G03_0 | ecosystem: Environmental > Aquatic > Freshwater > Lake > Sediment | place: USA: Wyoming | collected... | reverse complement strand
AAAGCCTATTCTGAGCTCAAGCGCTTTTCTCAAATGCTGGAATCTTTCGAAAGTTCCTTTAGGGCCATAAATTTCAACAGGAATTTTTCTTTTTAGCATGCCAAAGCTCTGAAGCAGCCCACCTAATCCTAAGACGTGATCGCCGTGCCAATGTGTTATGAATATTTTTGAGATTTTGAAAGGCTTAGCCCCTATAATCTGAATCTGTCTTTGTACAGATTCGCCTGCATCAAACAAAATAGATTCTGGTCCTATATCTAGCAACATCGCTGAATGCGCCCTTTCTTTAGTAGGGAATGCAGATGCAGTTCCCAAAATAGTTAGTTTCATGGTGTGTCATCAAAAGATATTTAAACGCATATTAAAGTCTTATGTTAGGAACACGCATAGCCATTATCAACCTTGATGTGGCGCGTAGTTCTAGCGAAGCGTAAAATGGGAAAAAAGAAACATAAAGATAAGCATAAAGAAAAACATAAAGAAGAATACAAACCATCTAGAGAGATAGAAGAACAAGAAATAGAAAAGGTTGATTTAGAACAGCATAAGCCTGAAAATAACACTGTTATAGAGGAAATCAAGCTTAAAGAGCCAATAAGAGGACACCTTATAGGAAATAGAGTGGCTATTATAGAAGACTTCCATTTAGCACAACAGTTCTATGATAGAAGCTCTTTTGGAGAGCTTCACGGGGTGAAGGAAAAAAGGCTTGAGCTGGCCCTGGATGAAGCCTTATACCTTGTTGAAAGAGGCAAGCTCATTGTTTTTGATAACAAGAAAGAGCTTGATTTTAAGCAGTTCTGCAACAAGGCAGAAAAGACAGAAAAGAACTTTTGGACTAGGTATCAGGTATACAAAGACATCAGAACAAGGGGTTATATCACCAAAACAGCACTCAAATTTGGCGCAGATTATAGGATATATCCTAGGGGCATAAAGCCTGGCCAGGATCATGCCAAATGGGTACTATTTGCGACAGCTGAAGGTGATTCTCTAACATGGAGGCAGTTTGCAGCTATGAATAGGGTTGCGCATTCAACAAGAAAGAATCTGCTGGTGGGAATAGTAGATGCAGAAGGCGAGATAACATATTATATTGTAAAATGGCATAAACCTTAACATTTGCTGAATGTGACCATAACCTTTATACGATATTTTTAGAATGCTCATTAAAATGCCGAAATGTGATTATCATGGAAAATGCAAGAATAAAGCTTACAGAGAAGTCTATCCTTGCTTGTTAGGCGGCAAATATGAAAATAGAGGATGGAACTACCTCTGCAGAAAACATTATTTCCAGGAACAAAAAAGATTCAAAGGTAAGCTGCCAAATGCTGATGTTGAATGAATTTAATCATAAATTGAATTATTTAGTACAAACCGCAAAGGAATATTGTTAATCCCAACAAGGACCATCTGGCACACAAACAACATGAATGGGCTTGTTGTTTTCCATCGTGTATGTAGTTCCGAATTCTATTTTGCCTTTACACTTTGCACAAATAAGGTTGCATTCTTTCTGCAATTTTATCTTTCTCCGTTTTTGAGTTTTCATAATTTGTGTCTACTCCAACCCCAGGCTTATTTTAATAGCTAAATCAACTTTTTGCATGATTAAGGGATTAAGGTGGCATAACTTTTTAATTAATCTGGATTTATCGATTGCGCGTATTTGATTGAACAGAATTGTTGAATCAGAATTCAAGCCAGATTCCTCTGCTGTAATTTCAATATTTGTTGGAAATTCTTTTGTAAAAAATTTAGTTGTCGTTGGCGCGATTATTGTTGTTGGACTAACCTTATTGCCCTCATCATTTTGTATAATTAAGCAAGGCCTTGTTCTGCCTTGCTCTGAGCCAATAACAGGCTCAAGATTAACAAGGAAAATATCTCCTCGCCTAATCTCCATATTTCTCGGCCACTTCTGCATCGGCATACTTGAATTCTTCACAAATTTTCAAGCTCTCTTCTGCCATCTCTTTGTAGCCTTCGATGAGAAGTTCGCGCTGTTTTCGCTTTTGAACATCTATTTCCTTAAGAAGCCGTTCTATTACTTCTTCATATGTTTCTCTAGGTTTAGTCTTTAACCGTTCTAATTGGACTTTAACTTTTTCCTGAAGTTGAATCGTTGTTATAGCCATATAACTATAGTCCGGCTATAGTTAATAAACCTTATGGTTCTAAGCTAAAAGGGGAAGCCCTTAAGGTCTGTAAAAGCTCGTTTCATGCAGTTTAGGGGCACTTAAAATCAGGCTTGGCGATTTCTAATTCTAGGAGATAGCCCATAGTCTGCTTATAATCCCTTTAAATGCCATAACGCAAATAGGTTTGTGGAATAGAAAATTGACCAAAAATAGGCCAATTTTCTATATAGTAAGCTTTATATATAGATAATACATATTCTATCTATATGGCAATTGGGAATACTCTTAATACAGTATTCCTATAAAAATAACAATGGCAACTCCTGAAGTAAAGAATAATTATGAAGCAACTCTAGATAGCTATCTTTCTAAGCTGAAAGAGGACAAAGGAGGCGTTCTTTTTATTCCTGTAGAAGCAGGAGCAGACAAGAAACCAATTTCTGATTTGAGAGAAAAAGCCAAAGAATTAGGCTATGATTTCAGAACTGCAGATGTTTCAAAGCCAGGCTATTTTGGTGGGCAGGCTTTGCCTGAAGATGCAAAAGGATTGAGAGTAGAAGATCCCACAAAATTACTGCAAGTTATTGTTCAATATAAGGCTGGCAAGATGAATCTTGCGAGCTACAAATCACAGGGAAAATTAGACCAGGATATTTTATCTAGCATGGTAGGCGCAGTAGACACATTTACTACAGATACCATTCAGCAAGATGGCCAGCCTGTTGAAGAAGATGCAGACGGCGGTCTTCAGAAAGGTAATTATAGAATTATTACGAGAAGCGAAACAGGCAGATACATAAATGCAATTGCTTTTTTCACAGGAAAAGAGTCTAAAGAGCTTGAAGACGACCTTGATTCTGCGATTAAAGAGGCTGAAGAAAAATATAAGGATATTTTGCCTACTTGGGACAAAACAGGAAATATAATAGATAATGTTGCGGGCATAGAGGGCATAATTAAGACTAAACTTTTCGATAGCAATAAATATACTGGAGAGCGCGACATTGATAGTTTCAAGTATGAGCAAGCCAGGCGAAACGATAAGACTTTGCAGATATTGGAAAACAGGTCTGCAAAGAAGTCAATCGTATTGTATTTGAATAATTTAGAGCAGATTGATGAGACAAATGCTGCAGCCTTAACACATATAATCAGAAGTGCACCAAAATCTAAAATATTCATTGTTGGGTCGTATGAGGTTGATAGTTTAGGCTTAGAAGAAGAGCTCGGAAACGATAATTTACGTGAAATCAAAGATGAGCACAAGGATAAAATTCAGTATATGCCTTTATACTCTCCAGAAGGCTTCGAGAAAGATTTGCAAGATAAATTTAAAGATGCCCCTGAATCTGCTGCACAATTTTTAGCTATAGCTGCTGCAGCAAAATCTGCCGCAAACAGCGAGGTTTTAAGCAAAGCAGCAGAGACTTTTGGTATTGATGGAAAAACAATAATAAATTGCATACCATATCTGATTGAAAACAAGCTTTTGAAAGACTGGAAGCCAGCAAATTCTAAAATCGCAAAGAAAGCTCTGGAAGCCTATACAGAAAAGCAAGAATTTTATAAGACGGTTGCAGAGGTGATAGAGTCTGTTTATGGAAGAAAAGCTAAACAGTTCAGCCCATTGCTGGCAGAACTTTATGAGTCTGCAAAAGATGAAGCAAAAGTTATAGAGTGGGCGAAGGTTGCTGCAAAACATTTTGCAGATACATCAAACTTTGAAAGTGCCATAAAGAAATACCAGCAAGTTTTTGGTCTTTTGAAAGATAAGGCTGCACAGATGGAAACATTAGAGAGAAAACTAGATGTAGAAAATGTGTATGGTAATTCAAACTTGCTTGAGGAAGACGGAGAAAAAGTCTATAATCTAGCAAAAGAATTTGGTGATAAAAGATTGCAGGCTAAGGCGCTTTTAGCATGGTGCGGGGCTTTAAAAGACAAATACCGTAATGATGCTGCGCTTCCTAAACTGGATGAAGCAATTACACTTTTAACAGAACTAAATCAAAAAAATGGCTTAGCCGAAGCTCATTATCACAGAGCAGCTAGTTTTGTAAACGTTGGCAAGCATGATGAAGCTCTAAAGAGTATCGTGCTTTCAGAGGAGTTTGCCAGAGAAACAAACAATAAAAAAATGTTGGGAAATGTCTTGAATATGCGCGCTCTTATATACAAGTCTGAGAAAAACTATGAAGAGGCTGAAAAGACATTTATTGCAGCCAAAGAAATTTTTGAAGAGATAAATGACTTTCAGGACGTTGGAAAAATTCTAAATAATCTGGCGAGTTTGTATGTGAACACCAAGAATTTCAAAAAAGCTATTGAAATAGGTGAGGAAGGTTCCAAAAAACTTTCAGATGTAAATTATTTGTTGCCCGTACCTGCATTGCTGCAGACATTAGCTGCAGCGTATGAAGAACTAGGTGATTTGACAAGGGCTAAAGAAGCATTAGCTCGTGCGGGCGAGCATGCGACGCGTATAGGCAATACAAAAATAGAAGCATATGCTAAATATTCTCAAGGTGTGTATAGTGGTGGAAAGGAGAGGGAAAAATTTTTTGAGGAAACTGCAGAGATATTGCAAAAGCATCCTCTGAAAAGCAACGAGGCAGCGCCTTTAACAAAATCTGTCGAAGAAGAAGTCGTGAAAGATGTTAAAAGATGGCTAACTTTTGCTGGAAATTTAGAACATAAAGAAAAAATTAAGGCTATATTGGAAGATTTATTGAAAAGTAATTAATTTCGTTAGAAATAATTTTTGACAAACATTTATATATTAGTTATATTCTAAATAAGAGATATGTGTAGGAGACATGGCCAAGTTAGCATACTAGTTCTAGTGCTAGTTGCAGTAGGGGCGCTAGTTGTAGTAGCGTCAGGTGCAAACCTCACAGGACTTTTCAGCGTTGACTTGCCGGATGCAAACGCACCCGAGCAGCCACAAATGCAGCCCCCCGAACCTCAGCCAACTTCATTTGGCCCAGGCGGCCTGCCTGAAGGTGGAGGCGTTTATGTTTCAGGCTGCGGTCCGATTACAACAAACGGCACATACGTTCTTTCTACAAATGTTTTAGATTCTTCAGCAGTAAAGTGCATTGACATACAAGCTTCAAATGTTATTTTTGATTGCCAGGGCAAGACAATTGATGGAATATATACTAGTAATACAATTGGCATTTATGCGCAAGACAGAACCAACGTTACAATTACCAATTGCACAGTTTCAGACTGGGGCAGTGGCGCAATTGGTAGCGCCATACTTTTTAATGGAACATCTTCAAGCGCAATAAAAAATAATTATATAACGAGAAATCAGCGCGGCATAAATCTAATAGGAAATTCTAGGTATAATACACTGTCTGGAAATATCCTTTATAACCATGGTGATGCTATAACACTTAAATCAGATTCGGATAATAATGTTTTGACAAACAATAATGTTACATACAGTAATTTTAATTTTAATATACAGTCTTCTAATAACTACATAGCTAACAATTATGTTGGCAATTCATATAACGTAGGTGATTCCTTCCACTTGAATGGCGGGTTAACAGATGGAAATAATACTGTATTCAACAATACAGCATGCGATACTAATAATGGTGTTCAACTTGCGTATACCTTCAACAATAATATAAGTTCTAATAAATTTTGCAATAACCAAGAGTATGGTGTTTATATATTTAGTGACGTTAACAATACGTTAATCGCTAACAATAATCTTACTTCTAATAAAATGGCAGGCATACATATTTATGCTAATTCTAATACAATTACTATTAGAAACAACACCATTATTGGAAATGGCGACGACATACCAAATACGGGATCTGGAAAATTTGCGGGTATCATAGTAAGCAGTGGTCAAAATCATACCATCAGGGACAATTATTTCTATGATAATGGACCTCTAAATGGAATAAGTGGCTGCGCAATATCTCCTGGCTGCGGCTCTGCAATAGATGCTGGCGCAATGTCAAACAGCAAGATAATTAACAACACATTCGGATATCATACTTTGTCTGGTATAAACAGTCAGGGAGCTGGAAACCTGATAGAGAATAATACTTTCAATCATAGCAGCAATGCTATGGCTGGCGGTTATGGCGCGGATTTGTATATTCCAACTGGCAGCGGTGCAGTTAGAAATAATACTGTTGATAGCGTCGGACGATGCTTGGTAGGAGATCCTTCAGGTATAATCTTCGAGAAAAATAATATTATACATTGCGGCGATATGAATCAGTTCATTATATCAAACAGCCAGATTATGCACAATAAGTTCAATAATACGGCTTTAAATTTGGGAATTAAAACTGGCAATACAATATATGATAATTACTTTGCCTATTGCCCACATGCATCTTGTACGCCAGATACTTGCAACAGCTGGAACACTACAAAAACTCTGGGAACAAATATCATTGGCGGGCCATATATCGGCGGAAACTATTGGGCAACTTATACAGGTACAGATCTTAATGGTGATGGCATAGGAGATACAGGCACTCCTTATGGATGCGGCGGAGGCATCACAGCTGGTGGAGATTACCTTCCATTATTAATGCCTGACACAATAGCTCCAACTGTTACATTCATAGCTCCAACACCTGCAAACGGTGCGACTATAACTGTTGCAAATATAGTTGTAAACGTGACTGCAAATGACGCGCAGTCTGCAATAACTTCTTGCTCATTAATTTGGAACAGCATTGAGGAGCCAATGACTATAACATCAGGCTCTGGAACAAGTTCTGTAATTTGCGGAAAAACAAAATCTGGCTTAACATCAGGCACATACACTTACAAAGTCAAGGCAGTTGACTCTGCTTCAAATATTGGCTACACTGAGCAAAGAACTGTTATTGTAAATCTTTGCGGCAATGGTGTGATTACTCTTCCCGAAATCTGTGATAGCAATTCACAATCTTGTACAGCAACGGGCGGATATGCAGGAACACAATCTTGCAATTCAACCTGTAATGGCTGGAATATTTGCACATCAACGTTGTCTTGTGGAGATGGCGTAAAAACAACGCCTCCTGAAACCTGCGAGATTGGAGATTCAACATCCTGCACAACAGCACAGGGCTATGCAGGAACAAAAGCTTGCAATTCAACCTGCAACGGCTGGAACGGCTGTGTAGCGACTGAAAACTGCGGTGATGGCATAATCAACGATGGCGAAGCATGTGATGGAACTAATTTAAGCGAAGAAACTTGCATATTAAAAGGCTTTGATGGCGGAACATTAGCATGTTCAGCTGGCTGCATGACATTTGATACAAGCAGCTGTTATACAGATACAACAGGCCCGACTGTCACATTTAATACACCTCCAACACCTGCAAATGGCGCGACTATAACTGTTGCGACTATTTCTGTAAGCGTAAATGCAATAGATGATTATTCAACTGTAAGCTCCTGCTCATTGATATGGAACAGCATTGAAGAATCTATGACTATAACATCTGGCGCGGGCACATCATCTGTAACTTGCGAGACAACAAAGACAGGTTTGGCAGATGAAATGTATACTTACAAAGTCAAGGCAACTGACTCCAAATCAAATGTTGGCTATTCTGAACAAAGAACTATTAATATAAATGCAATTCCTCCTGTAATATCTAATGTAGTAGCAACCCTTTCAGGTTATACTAATGTAAACATAACTTGGACAACAAGCAAGGCTGCGAATTCAACAGTTACTTATAACATTCAGGGCATGAGTCCTCCTTTAACTGCAAATGATGCAGCTATGGTTACAAGCCACACAATTCCATTGACGGGCTTGATAGAATTATCAAACTATGATTATTCAGTAACGTCATGCGATGCTGCAGGCTTATGCGACACATCAGCAACATTGACATTCCATACAGGAAGCATAAATGATGTTGACGGCGATGGCATACTAAATGCTGTTGATAATTGTCCAAATGATTGGAATGAGTTACAAGAAGACAATGATGTCGATGGTTTAGGTAACGTCTGCGATAATTGTGCAGATGTGTACAATCCGGACCAGGAAGATAATGGCGGAACAATAGGCGTTGGAGACGTCTGCGATCCTGCTTCAATTAATATAACTTCTTGCATGTGGGTAATTCAACCAGGAGTTTATGTTTTAAGAGCAGATATTAACTGCACCACCTCAGCCACATGTATTAATTATTATGGACTTGCACATGGTTGTCTGGTATTAGGTAATAGCAATATAACTGTAAACGGCAATTATCATAGTATAACCGGCCCGGGTAGTTCAACTCCTAATTATTTTGGTATCGTAACACAACCATATGTACTAAATATCTTAACAGAATCTGAAAAAATTGTTAATACGAATATTAACAACTGGAACACTGATATACTCTTTGGAACCGGGAAAAATCAAATAGTCACAAATAATAATCTTTCAGTAGCTATCAACGGGATTTATGGTTTGTTGCCAGATAATCAGTATGGCATTTATACAAATAATATTTTCAAAGACATATCAGGCGTAGGTTTTTACCCCGTATTAGGGGGGCGTAATATTACAGTAGCAAATAATACTGCAATCAATGCAGGTATTGTTCCCTTCGTACTTGCACGGGTAGTAGACAGCATATTTGCGAATAATACTGTAACGGGTGGAGGAGACAGCACTTATGGAGCCATCGAATTTGCCAATGTAAGCAACAGCCAAATATATGGTAATAACGTATCTAACAGGCTGAACCCAGGCATCTTGCTGCAATTAGGTAGCTGTAATAATACTGTCACAAACAATATTGCCAATTCAAACTCAATAGGCATCAAACTAGAGGGTAACTCTAGCAATAATTCCTTATCAGGCAACACGATGCAATACAATTCAGTAGCAGGCATATATATCGAAAACAGCGCGAATAATACTGTAACTAACAATAGCGCAAGTTGGTCAAAAGCAGGCATATCAACATATGACGATAAGACTTACGTGTATAAAACTTACAATAATACCATTGCGAATAATACTTGTAGAGATAACTGGGTTGGAATTAATATAACAGGTGGCGGGCAGAACAAGATTTTGTATAATGATGTCAGCCATAATAATGAAGCAGGCGCTCCTGTAGGCATAGGCATTGTCTTGTCCAAAACAGATACAGCGTATGTAGCCTATAATACAGTCAGCCAGAATCAGTTTGGAATAAAGCTCACAGATGCGACAGGCTATTATGGCGGGGGAAGCACTGTTGATGCTAATAATATAAGTAATAATGTTTACAGCGGCATGGAAATATCAACAGGCTCAATCACGCAAAATAATACCATAAATAATAACGGCCAATATGGCATATACTGGCACGCAGGCAGCACTGGCGGCGGGTCATATCTGCGAAATAATATTGTAAATTATAACGGATATTCAGGAATAAATATGGATAACGCGTATTATTTAAGCGTTGTAAATAACACGTGTGTTGGCAACTTAAATGATGGTATCCACCTAGTAGCTGGACATTGGAACCTTATATCTCTAAACAATGCCAGTTATAATGCTTATGCGGGAATAGTCCACTCATTTGGCGCTTATGATAACTACACTTTGAATTATGTAGATAGCAATGGCAAATATGGCATGGCTTTCATTGGCAGCTGCGCAGGCTGCATAGAAGGCACGCGAATTGAGTATAACGATATACGAAATCATCCGGATACAGGAGATGTGGGCTTGTATACCTTTTATACCTCCAATACTATTAAGAAAGGTAATGTTTTCACAAACAATAACGTTTCTGTAAGTAGCTTCGAATCCCTTACAGACCCAATTGAAGATAACATAATTAATGGCGGAGATATTGGAATAATATTAAATAATACTAATACAACAGAAATTATCAACAACCAGTTTGCAAATGTCAACACTGCAGTAAAGCTCATAGGTGCTACTGAAAATAGTGTTACAGGCAATACTGCTTACTACAAGAACGTTCCATTGATTTGTGAAAGTGGCATAAACCCAACATCATTTGGCTCTTCTGGAGAACCAACTTGCGAAGGCAATACAATCATTAATAACAGCTGGCAGGCAATGCAGACAACTGAAACAATATGCACTGACTTGCTTGATAATGACGGCGATACATTAATAGACTGTGCTGATTCAGATTGCGCACAACTTCCTATTTGTACGGGCTCACCAAATCCATACATTACATTCATAGAACCTCCAACACCATTTAATGGTGCAACAGTAACAAATACATCCATAACGATAAGAGTTTCCGTAACTGAACAAGCTCCTCCAGTTACAGTCTGCGGTAATGGCGTCTGGGAACAATCACTTGGAGAATTCTGCGACCAAAGTGCAACTCCAAATGGCTGTAATATAGCTCCAAATTCAATGGGCGTAAGTTATGTGCCTCCTGCTGATCAAGTTTGCAATTCAGATTGCACTGCTTGCGTAGCACCTCAGCCAACTTGTACTGATACAGATAATGGAATTAATTATTATGTGCAGGGAACTGTAACATATGGTGGCAGTCAGTATACTGATTCTTGTTATCAGGATCAGTTGACGGAATATTCTTGCGAATCTGGCGTAGTTAAAACTACATATCATCCTTGCGAGTATATATGCGCTGGTGGAGCTTGCATAGCACAACCTCCCGCATTACAACCAATGACCGTGACGGGATATGCAACAATTGATGGCTCACCTGCGCAAGCAGGAACAATTATACAGGGATGGGTTGCTACCAATGTTTGTGGCCAAACAACGGTAATAAGTGCTAATTCTGTAAGGGTTAGCGCCTTGAATGCTAATTTCCAAATGCAGATAAATTCAAACGATCAGCAGCCTGGCTGTGGATTAAATAGCGTAGTAGTAACTTTCAAAATAAATGGTCTGACTTCCACGACATATACAACGTTCCAGAGTGGTGCAACTGTAAATGTTGGACAAGTTAATGTAGTTTCCCCTGCTCCAGTATGTACAGATCCTGACGGCACCAATTTATCCACTTCAACCTGCGCAACAGGTTCAAACGGCCAGAAATGTGATTTCTGTGGCACCTTTAATCCAAGTGGAATGGGTGTCAGCGCACCTTCAAATATGCTTATAGCAGAAGCAATCTGCAATCAAGATGGAACTGCAGGATACTTAGATGGAAGCTGTCCTTCAGGTCAAGTTTGTTCAAATGGCGCATGCGTAATACAAGCACCAACATGTACAGATACAGATGGAAATAATCCCTTGACGTGGGGTTATGTAATGTATAATAGTGTTCAATATGTTGACCAATGTACGTCAGGTGTATCTTCAATGGGCACTAGTGCTGCTCCAACTCGCTATGTGAATGAAGCAATATGCAGCCCTGCAGGCGCATTATCTTATGTTCTTGTTGACTGCCTACAATTCGGTGCAGATTATACATGTTCAAGTGGATACTGCGGTGTTTTTGGTCCAGCTTCAATTTCAGGTGCAGCAGCATTTGGCACGGCATCAATATCAACTGTAACACTTTATTTCGATGGAGCACCGTATGCAATGATGCCTACAGGCACGCCTAATGAATATGAATTTACAGTACATACCATAGCTGGCACACATTCATACTATGCAAATGCAACAGACTCATATAGCAGAACAGGAACATCTCCAACAAGGACTGTAAATGTAAATGTAGCAGCAGTCTGCGGCAATAAAATAATAGAAAGCCCAGAAGTTTGCGATCCTCCTGGCGGAACAAATGGCTGCTTTATTGACAATTCATTCGAAGCATCTGCACCAGCAAATCTTGTTTGCAATGCTGATTGCACTGCTTGCATGCCAGCTCCACCAGCATGTACAGATACAGATGGTGGACAGAATTATTATACAAAAGGAACAGTATGTATCGGCGTAGACTGTCAGTATACTGATGTTTGTACAATGGGACCTGCATCAGGCACATACTCATGGTTACACGAGTATTGGTGCAACCCTGACGGAACCCTTAATGGTGGCGATTACAATTGTGCAAGTGAAGGCAAGATTTGTCAGAATGGTGCTTGCGTAGCTGCAGGGGATACAACTCCTCCAATAACAACTGCTATGGCAGTTACACTGCCAGATAACTTGCCTTATACATTTGGAACTTCAACTCCATATGATGTTAGTGTTACATTAAGCTGTACGGACAGCGGAATGGCTCCAAATAGCTTTGGAACATCTGCGCCTTATATGGGATGTACAGTTTATTATTGTGTATTTAATCAAGGTATAAATCCAAATTCAATAGGTACATCTTATTCAGGCTGCACACCAATAGACACGGGCGTTTCATCTCTCGAATTTGCTGTAACTCAGCTAGGTACAAATACAATTTACTATTATGCAAAAGATGCTGCAGGCAATATCGAAACACCAACACAGATGAGGCAAGTTATCAGAGAAGCTGCACCGGGACCTTCAGTGTCAATAGTATATAATGAACCTCCAACACCAATTGATAATTTTGTATTGCCGACAGATCATTTTGAAGTTTCAGCTTCAATAACTGTCCCAGAAGGAGATCCTCTTTATGATACCAGGCTTTACGTTGATAACATTGGTTTCACATCAATGGCTTGCTCACCATCAGGTACGCCATCGGGCGTGCCGGGAACCACAACTTATGACTGTCTTGCACCAGCTAGTAATATGCAGCCTCCATACGGGCCTTTACCGAATGGCATACATACATACTATGTCTATGCACAAACACAGTCTGGGCTAAACAGTCAGACTCCTCAGCGCACTATAACGATAAATGCACCTTCAATTGCATACTTAGAATCACCTGCGGGCAGGACGCCTGCAAATGGGGCAACAGTGTCAAACCCAATTTCAGTGGACGCTTGCATAACTCCTGGTGCTAATCCAATGTCTTCTTGCACATTGTGGTTTGGTGGCGTAGATTATCCAATGACTATGCAAACTATGCCAGGAGCTTCTGTGTCGTCGTTTGTTGAAACATCAGCACCGTCTTGCAATGGCATACTTTGCTCAGTTACATTGCCAACCATGCCTGCTAACCATTATCCTTATACTGTACGCGCAACAGATAATCAAGGCTATAATACATTAGGCTTACAGCGTAGTTTAGACATATTACCATCAGAGGGAGCTTGCTGTTATCAAGGCAATTGCCATGCACATATTCCACCTGCTGATTGTACGAACGCAGGAGGAACATACAAGGGTGATGGAGTAGCATGTACACCTGACCTTTGTGCACCAGCCTGTACAGATACAGATGGCGGTCAAAAGTATGATATATTCGGAGTTGTAACAGTTGGAGGCAACCAATACCCAGATACATGCTCATTTGAACCTGCATCATCAGGAGGCCCACAAACATGGGTCAATGAAAAATATTGTACGCCTTCAGATACTGTAGGTAACATAGATTATAATTGTGTCAATCTAGGTGCAGGTTATACCTGCATAGGCGGTGCTTGTGTAGCACCTATACCACCAGTCACAAATTGCATAATCATAACGCGGTCTGGAACTTATGTTTTGCAAAATGATATTTGGAACAGCCCAGGAGCAGGCAATCCTCCAGTTTGTATAGATATCCAAGCAGATAACGTAACATTTGATTGCGCGGGCAAAACAATCCAAGGTCAAGACATTCCAAATTCAATAGGCATAGCTGCATCCAAGAGTAGCACGACATTAAGCAATGTAACAATCAAGAATTGCACAATCCTAGACTGGGGCATAGGCATTGGCTTTTCAGGAATCGGCTGGGGAGTTAAGAACGGTTTCATTATAAACAATACAATTAGGTCAAATGTAGCTGCGGGAGTATTGATTAACAATGGGCCTAGCCCAATTGCAAATAATACAATTGAAAATAACATAGTTGCAGATAACGGTGCACCAAGCGGCTATGGTGGCGGCGTTGGTGGAATATTCCTATACTCAAGCAGGGGAAATATAATACGAAATAATACTATTACAGACAATAAAGGACAAATTAATGACCAGCAGTTAGGACAGGCTGCAGGCTTGATGTTATCTTCAGGTGCTGGTGGTAATCAAATCTATAATAATACTATTTGCGGTAATACTTTTAATGATATCTATGCAGCATTAGATGCTACGGGCAATGGTGGTGCTAACAAATGTACAAACAAACTTGACAGAGATGGCAATACTTATTTGACTTGCACACCTTGCGTTATATTAGACATCTGTGGAAATGGCATAGTAGAAACAGGAGAAGATTGTGATGATGGGAATGCTGTAACTCCTGTAAGCTGCGGAGTTGGAGCTTGCTTTAATGCAATTGCTGATTCTTGCATAAACTCAGGACCTCCAAATGAATGTACTACAGTCGCTTGTGTACCAGGAACTCCTGGAATAGAAGTTAACAATTGCGGCGATAATATAGATAATGATTGTGATAAATTAACAGATTGTAAAGATCCTGACTGCGCAAATGATGATTTATGCGGAGCTGCTTGTATAGATAATGATCATGATGGTTACAATGGCAGCAGCCAAAGTGCATATTGCGGAGATGGTGTATGCACACCTCCTGAAAATTATGGGACCTGCCCAAGCGATTGTCCATATGTTCCAACATATATGACGTTGTATGGAACAGTAACCCTAAATGGCAATCCAGTACCAATGGGCACTATTATAGAGGCGCGCATAGGTGCAGCACTTTGTGGTACAACAACAGTGGGCGGTACTGCTAGCGTTAGCGTATCAGGAAGTACGTATAATATTCATGTAGCTTCAGCTTCAGAAATACCTAGTTGCGGAACTAATGACGCAACAATCTCATTTAA
>Ga0315275_10003247_pt1 | contig 14948 bp, 7 predicted proteins | sample YL17G03_0_MG_FD_205557 | JGI IMG/M metagenome (GOLD analysis project Ga0315275, IMG submission 205557) | Sediment microbial communities from Yellowstone Lake, YNP, Wyoming, USA - YL17G03_0 | ecosystem: Environmental > Aquatic > Freshwater > Lake > Sediment | place: USA: Wyoming | collected... | reverse complement strand
CACGAAGACGAGGTCCGAGTTGTCTACGCGCACGGATGGCCGGTTCGGGGGAATGACCACGACCGTCAGGCGGTAGAACGCGGTGAATTCGTCGGCGGCCGCCTGGGCCGTGGCGGTCATGCCGGCGAGCTTCGGGTACAACTGGGCGAAATGGATCAGCGTGATGGAGCCGCGAATCAGGCCCTCGGCCTGGATGGTCAGCCCTTCCTTGGCTTCGACGGCGGCCTGAAGCCCGTGGGGCCAGTGGCGGTCCTCGACGACCCGGCCGGTGAACTCGTCGACGATCTCGACCTTGCCGTCCCGCACGATGTAATCGACATCGCGGTTGAGCAGGACCTGCGCGTGCAGGGCCTGATAGAGCTGGCCGAGCAGCAGCATGTTCTCAGGCAGGTTGTTGCCGCCCAGGGCCTTCTCGGCCCGGTCCAGCCCGTTGTCCGTCAGATAGGCGTTGCGGGCGTTCTCGTCCGTATCGTAGTCCACGCGGGGCCGCAGCCTTCGCACCAGCTCCGCGATCTCGTACGGATTGGCGACCACTTCGTCCGTGTTGCCCGCAATCACCAGCGGAATGCGGGCTTCGTCGATGAGAATCGAATCGGCCTCGTCCACGATGGCGTAGTGAAAGGGCCGATGGGCGAGGTCGTCCGGGCTCAGGCAAAGGTGGTCGCGGAGGTAATCGAAGCCCGCTTCCTTGGCCGTCGCATACGTGATGTCACAGGCGTAGGCCCGTCGCCGGTCGCGCGGGGCCATACCCTCCTGGATAAAGCCGACGCTCAGGCCAAGGAATTCGTAAACCGGCCCCATCCATTGTGCGTCCCGGCGAGCCAGGTAATCGTTGAACGTCAGGACATGGACGCCCCGGCCGGTCAGGGCGTTGAGATAGGCGGGCAGCACGGCCGCCAGGGTCTTGCCCTCGCCGGTCTGCATCTCGACGAGCTTGCCCTGGTGCATGGCGATCCCGCCGAACACCTGGACATCGAAGTGATGCATGCCCAGCACGCGGCCGGAGATCTCCTTGGCTAGGGCAAAGGCCTCGACAAGCAAGTCATCCAGCCCAACGCCCGCCCGTGCCCGTGAGATCAGCTCGCCCGACAACTCCTTCAACCGACTATCGGTATGTTTCTTGAGTTCCTCCCCCCGCACGTCGATCCGGACCAGCAGCTTCCGGTACGGCGCAAGATCGAACTCGATGAGCTTGCCCCGAAAACGATGGAAGACCTGCCGCAATCTGCCGACAATCATAGCCGCTCCGCGCACCAGTTTTCACTCAAGGTGACCGTCTGACATGACAGATTATACAGGTTTCTGTTTCGCGGAGAAAGACCAATCGCCGGTGAACGGAGGTCAGAACCCTCAACTCCGTTACTGTGCATGGATTCCGTTGTTATCGATACGCTCCATACGGGCAAAGGGGGTGTTCATCCTTTCCCTGGCGTAAGGCGTGTACTCGTAGGAGAGGCCGTACTGCTCGTGACGCACACCGGATTCCAACTGCATGTCGGCTACCTTCCTGTATTGGGCGATGGCCTCCTCTCGTCTGCCCAGGAGATCCAGCATGTGCCCTTGCCAAATAAGGGCGACCGCCCGATCATCCTGGATTGCTTCCTCCGACGTCTCTATTCTCTGGAACGCTGTCAAGGCGTCGGCATAGCGTTTCTGATCGTAGAAGGCGAATCCGGTCTTCAGGAAGAACATGGGATCGTTCCGTCTCGGCGTGGCTCGCAGCGGGATGGTGGCGATCTTGCTCCCCCGAGGCATGTCGCGTACGCCTATCTGCATGAGCTCCAGACCGACAGTCACCACGCCGCCGGGAGGGGCCAAGTAATAGGGATATACGCGGCTCCCGGAACTACCCACGATGTCATGCAGTTGAGCGAAAGAAAGACGCCACGCCACTTCGCAGTCGCATTTGACTTTCAGGTCCAGGCATCCAGCGTATCTGTGTAGACCGGTCCGGTACAACTTGAGGACATCGTTCGGATTGGCGAGTTCGACTAACAATCCGGGATCCTGGCTCAGCTCCACGGTCGCGTAGAAGTCGGGCTCTTGATTGGCGTCGCTCGAGGCTGTCTCCGCCGTTTCGCCAGAATCGCGGCCGCTAATGGCACGTGCAATTTCATCAAGGAATTGCTTGGCTTCCTGATGTCTCCCTTCCTCTTCTCGCACGAGCCAATCCGGTGCCGCTTCGGCCGAGGGCAGCCGCCGGCTGATGACCACGTAGCCTTCGGGGCGGACGATCTCGAAGGTGCCGACGGGCGGCCTCTCGTAACTGTACTGGGCGTTCTCAATGGCGATAGGGAGCTTCGTTTCGGGGGCCACGTAGCATGCCTTCGTCATCCCGGGGCACCAGATCCTGTGAACGCGCCGGCCATGATAGGTGGTGTTTGCCTGGAGGATCTTGCCTTTCTGACACAGGGTCTCGAACTGAGCGAGTAGCCCCACCCACCGGTACTGCATTTGGTCGCGGCCGTAGATGACCATGACTTTTTTGTCAGGGTAGTACCGGGCAGCAGATTCGCCATCCTCTATGGCTAAGGTGTATGGACGCCAATCGAGCCGATACCGGGCCTGGAGGCCATCCTTACCGATCTCGACCCATCGTTCAAAACGGATTCGACCCGCCTCGTCGCTCTCTTTGACATGCAGAAATCGAACCTTCTGGATGGCTTCGACTGTTTGGTCCAGAGCATACGCCTGTGTGGACAACCTGTTCCATAGGCTTACAGATAGTACGGCGACCGCCACTACAGCGGCCACGGAAGTCAGTTTTGCGGTTGGACTTTGCATCATCACTCTCCTCAGGGCCGATCGTGGGGCGACCGGCTTTTCCTTGTTCAGCTCTGCCAGTCCGACGAGAAGATTTTTGAGGACCGCCTGATTCACGTCGGGCTTCGTGCGGATTCTCGCAAGCCGAATCAATTTTTTGATATCTTTCAACGATCGCATTCTGTCACCTCACCGTTCAGTAACGCTCGCAGCTTCTGGAGTCCGCAACGGTATCGGCTCAGGGCTGTTTTGAGAGGTATGTGCTGGAATTCGGCAATTTCTCGAAACTTCATGCCGCCCTGAAGGTGGAGCGTAATCACCTCCCGCTGCTCAGAGGGCAACAGGGCCAGTGCGCCGGCTATCTGACACAGTTCTTCGCTGCACGCGACCCATTGCTCCGGCCGCTTCACGTCCAAGGCGGCATTCGTAGTGGTGTCCAGCGGAGCGGCCTTTCGCACCCGGTCCGTGCGATTGACGTTGCGGGCACGATTGGCGACGCACGTGGCCAGATAGCCTTTCAGAGAGCCGGTCAGCCGGAACTGTCTGGCCTGCCGGATGAACGAGGTAAACACATCGTGTACGATGTCCTCGGCGGCGGTGTCGTTCGAGAGGGAGACCGCGAGGCGCAACAGATCGTCTCTGTACTTCTCGTAGATGCGGCAGAGGGCTTCACCGTTTCCCCGCCGCAGTCTCCGCACCAGTAATCGGTCTTCCAGCACTGGTCCGCACCTTTCAACCAGATGGATCGATCCACTGTCGTATATATAACACGCCAGGAACGGTTTTACTCACATCTGGACGATTTCTGTGCGCGGCGCAAATCACGCATGAAAAAGGCCGGGCTTGTGTGGGCCCGGCCGTGTTTTGGCCTTGGAGGGACGGATCGTGGAGGATCATGGATTCCGGGTGGCGGGGACTGGGATGAGCTTCGCGTCTGGTAGGAACTGGATCAGGCCGCCATTCTTGAACCACTGCTCCCAGGCGGCGATGGCCATCACTCCCACGCATGAACGGACAGCCCTGCGAATTCGCAGGCTTGACATGGCTTGCGTAGAGTCATCCTTCCGCGACCCGATCACAAGCCGAATTCCAGTGAGGATCGGGCGACCTCTGTAGAACTCATGCCGAGAATAGAGTACGATACCCTCCGCTGGTGTTGAAAGGGCCCCAAAGTATGTCGAAATCAATGGTCATTCTTGCCTTGTTCACAGAGGTCATATGGACGGTGGGCGGCTCGGTCGCGGCCGCACCGGCGACCTCGGTCCCAGCCGGGGAACCCTCGGGCTTGGTCGGCCGATGGGACTTCGACGACGGCACCGCCAAAGACCTCTCCGGCCATGGTGCCGACGCGGCTCTGGGAGGAACCCGTATTCATCCCCTCGGCCAGGGCCACGCCTGCATCAGAGTCCTGCCTGGCAACGAACCGTTGCGGATTCCCACATCGGCCGACTCTCCTGTGGCCATATCGCGAGGCACGGTTTGCCTTTGGCTCAACATGGCTTGGCTGGATAGCCCTAACGTTCTGGAGTACAGCAATGGCGCCGTCGAGTTTCGAATCTATCGCCGCCATTTCCAGCCGCGTTTCAAAGGTGAGAGTGGTTTTGAGTACTCCAGCAGCATCCTGGACTACGACTGGCCCAAATATGACATGCGAGAGTGGGCTTTCTACCCGCACGTGCGCGCCGCGGTCGGCGATTCGCAATGGCATCATTTCGCCGTGGCCTACGACGATCAGGGCAAAAGGATCATCGGCTGGCGTAACGCCGAGCTGATCTCCACCGTCGATCTGTCCACCGTTGCGATGAAGCCGCTGGTACGCGAGGGCTTGAAGGAAATCGTCGCCGGAAACAGCTTCGCCGGGTTCATTGACGACATTCGCATCTACAACCGGGTCCTCACCGATGCAGATGTGCGTGAGATATTCAACACAACCAAGTCGGTCTATGAGGGCCGCTCCGATACGATTCCGATTCCCACGGACAGAAAGACGACTGTCGTATACAAGTACCAGAAAGAGGACCACTCACTCTATCAGGCGTGGCTGCAATTCAATCCCCCCTCGAAGCGACTGGGAGAGGACTTGTTGCGTCGCATCCTTGCGGAGGGTTCGAACTCGACCGTTCAGACGGCAGCGGCGGAGCTGGCCGATGCCGCAACATCCATGTTCGATTTGAGGCCCGCCGTTGAAGCGATGCCCGTTTCAGGATCGAAGGTTGTTCTTGGAACCGCCCAGACTTCGAGTTGGATTCGCGACAGAGCCGATACGCTGGACCTGAATCGCGTCGAGAACGACGGATTCATCATCAAATCGCTGAGAGACGGTAATGACACGGCCTTGGTCGTTGCCGGCAAGGTCCCGGCCGGCGTCGTGTTTGGTGCGTTCGATCTGATTCGCCGCATCCAGTTGGGGCAGGACCCGCGGAAACTCGATGTGCTGGAGAATCCGAAGATTCCGATCCGCATGGTCAATCATTGGTCCTTCTTTCGCGGTTTCAAGTACGACCATTGGCGCAAGGGGAGCAGAGACGAGTCAATCTTCAGTTGGGAAGACTTGCGGACGGGCGATACGAAGCTGATCCGTGACTGGGCCCGTATGATGTCGTCGGCCGGCTGGAACGCCATCTGCCCCAGCGAGGTCAATTGGGATTACCGCGACAATTTTCTGGAACATCTCGACGAGGTGAAGACCCTGGCCGGGATTTTGCGGAACTACGGCATCAGACTCTATTGGAGCCCGAGTTACCTGCTCGCGTTGGAGAAAGAGACCGCCGACAAGCTTTATGCCCGAGTTCCCGACTTCGGCGGATACCTGCTGAAACTGGGCTCCGAAAAACAGAACGGCGATCCCCGCCCCCCGATGGTGAATCGAATTGCCGACAACCTGAAGCCTCACGGCGGCTACGCTCTGGTGCGGGGATTCGTCTATGGTAACAACCGATATGCCGCCCAGGAGTACCGCAATCTCATCCCTTATGACATCTTCGCCTCCGAGGACGGCAAGTTCCGCGACAACGTGGTCATCATACCCAAGGGAAGTCCGCTGGACTGGGATTTTTCCGCACCCATCCCGGCGCTGGATGGCGCGATCCAGAAGAACCTCTCCGGGAGCGAGCTGGTCATAGACAAGGACTGGCCGGTTTCCTGGATCGAGAAGTGGAAATGGTGGCTGGAACAAGACAACTACCGAAAGGGGCCCGGCAGTCTGAATAAGCTCGACGTGGATTGCATCATGGGTGTCTCGATGATCAGTCCCTCGCCCGCGTGGACGGAATGCCCCCTGAATATGGTGAACTATTACGGTCTGGGTCGCCTTTCGTGGAATCCCGATTTGTCTGTCGACGAGATTTATACGGAATGGACTCGACAGACTTTCGGGGATGATCCGGAGGCGATCAACACGATCAAGACGATTCTGCTGATGTCCGACGATGTGACCCGCAAGCTCTACTTGTACCGCGGGTATCGCGGCATTTGGATCAGCTCAAAAGATGAGGAGGACATGGTTGCGAACAAGAGTCCGCACACGATCACTCCCCAGGGCCTCGGCATCGCGAGCCCTGAATTGCGCAAGCGAGTGTTGGACCAGTACGCGCCGGGATTGCGCGAAATCTACGGCGACCCCGTCCGGGGCGAGGAATTTCTCCCCTCCTTCAACTTCGTCAGCTTGGATTACCGGCTTTCTTGCGGCCGGACCGTATGCCAGGACTTCTACGCGAATCTGGACGAGGCCATGAAAATGGCTGGGCAAATGCCCGAGTTGTGGAACAAGCTCCAGGGCAAAGTCGACGACCGTCGGTTCCTGTACACGCTGGACACCCTCACCCGATTCATCAAAACCGCGAAGAAACAGCGAGACGAAATGGTCAAATCCTTTGAGCAGGTCACGGGACGCAAGTATGAAGAGACGATGGCCTCTCTGGCGGCTTCGAGCAGCGCCGCCCAGCAGGTGGGTAGCCGCAATACCGCCGACGTGAGCATTGTTCAGGGGCAAGCCACGAATCAGCAGTGACCGTCCTCCTGCGCTGATGCACAAGAAGCGGATTCTGGAGCCAGATCGCCCGGCTGGAGCCCGGCCGGCCGATTCTCTGGATGATCGCAGATGCAGAGGAGGCGTGGCTCGACAACACGGCGGTTCCAACCGGCGTCAACGTCAATGGTCCCGGAAGAGCTGCATCCACTGAGGCCAGTCGGCGTGCAGGATCGCCGTCGGCAGTGTGATAGTCGAGATCACAACCACCAGATCGATCAGCGTGAATCCCCGTCTTCTCAACAGCTTGCTTCACGGCAGCCTACTTGGGCACCTCAACAGAAGCGGGATGACCGATCAGAATATCATCGATGTAGACCATGCCCGTGCCGCCTGCCTTCGGGCTGGCCCGGTTGCCGACGCCGATGAACAGCTTTTTGACGGCCGCCATATTGACACCGCTGAAGTCGCTCATCGCAATGCGCCACTGGCTCCAACTCGCGAGGGTGGTCGCCGCCAGGTCAGGATGGCTGACCACTTTGATCTTGCCGGCACTATCCTGGACGGCCACGTACAACAAGTCGGGATCGTTACCGGGATGCACCACACCGACGTCCGCCACTTGCCACGCTCCCGTGACGCCGCCGGCCGTCGAGATGGCTGAGAACTCGGCGGTTGCCGGAACCCCCACCACGTGGCTGCTGAGCGCCAGGCCGACGTAAACGTTGCCGGTCATGTTGACCGTTTGCGGGTTCCAGGACATCGCCGTCCACTTCACGCCATCGGTCGAGTAAAAACCGCTGAAACTGTTTCCGGATCGTTCCAGCTTGATCCAAACAGGGGCCTTCAAAGCCGTCTGTTCGGTTGTCGAAACGGCCGAGTCGCTGATCGCTGCGCCCGCGGTGACCGCCCTGGCCTGGAAGTGGACGCCGTTGCCCGGCGTCGCATACACGGCGGCAAATCGCGAACCCGGATCGAGGCTCTCGCGAATCATGACGCCGGCCTTGACCCAGGCATTCGCGTTCTCGACGCTGGTGACTTTCACGAGGATCGTTCCGTTGCCGTTCAGACGCTTGGAGGCAAAGCGGAACTCATCCGCGGTATTCCAGATGTCCGTTCCGGCGGCACTCATGGTGACCGCGTCGGAGGCGGTCTGTGCAAAGCGAACCGGATTGCCCCGGAAGTACAGGGTCAAGGTATCGGCCCCGCCGGCGGTCCAGTTCCGTACGGGCGAGAACGTCCGCTCGGTCTCACTGTAGTACGGGGTTTTGACGTTGTTGTACTCCAGCGGCATAGCCTGTTTGCCGCCGTGGATGATGGTCGTCTCGGCAAACGGGGGATTGATGTATCCGACGATCGCGCCGTTGTTGCCGTTGGTCCAGCCATCAATCCAGGTATCAAAGATGGCGCTGCCCAGAACATCCGTGTAGGTCTCGAAGTCATCCACGACCGCGTACTCCCGCGTGGTGAAGCTCCAGACGTCGCCCGGATAGGTGACGGCATTGACCTCATCGACCCTCCAATAGTACGTCGTCCCAAAGCCGAGCGAGGCGGGACTGAAGCTGTGGTCGGCGACCGTCTTGGCGGAGGCAGTTCCATTGGCCACGGCGTCCTTGTCGGTACTCAGATACACCGTGTGCGAAGCCGCTTCCCGTCCCGGCCGCCAGCCCAGCGTGGTATCGAGGTTCACGCCCGTGGCGGCAGTCGCAGGCTGAGGCTGCCTGGCCTGGACCGGGATGTGGAAGAACCGGACTTCGGACAGACCGCCTTGGGGCCCCCCGCCCCAACTGCTGTTGACGGTGAGTCTGACGTACCTGGCGAGCGCGCCGCCAAAGCTGACGACGGTGCCGTGCGTGTAGGTGGCAAGGCCCGGCGCTTTGGCAAACTCCGGTACGCCGGCCAATGCGGTCCAGGCAATCCCATCGGTGGAGTACTCCACGGTGATGTTTCTGACGCCGAAGCCGGTGAGATTCTCGACCGCTTGATTGGAGTTCCACACCCACAGTTCGCTCAGCTTGTAGGCTTTATCGAACTGATACTGAATCCAATTCGGCTGCGGACCGGCGCTGAGCCACATGGTCAACGAGTCGATCGAGTGCTGGTCGCTCGCATTGAGTCCGGAGCCATCGATGGTCTTTTCCGGGCCCATGCCGGGCTGCGACCCGGAGGCCGTCGCCGTGACATTCTTGATCGGGTAGGTATAGGGCTCCACGGTGAAAGACCACATGTCGCCCTTGGAGATCTTGAGATCGACCCCGTTGACCTCATCGACTCGCCAGTAATAAGTGCCGCCGAATTCAAGTAAGCCGATCGGATCATATTCGTTGCCACTGACATTTTGACCGACCAGGACGCCTTGAGGATTGACCCTGCCGGCGCCGCTGACGCTCTGCGAAACCGTGCCAAAGTACACGTCATGCTTGGCGCCAACGAGTCCCGGCGTCCAGCTCAAGAGGGTGTCCCGCGCCACATCCATTTGCGCGTTGGCAGGTTTCGGGTCAGATACCTTGGCGGCGGGGCCAATCAGTCCAAGCAAACTCAAGATCGCATTTCCAAGCATCTTCTTCCCGTTGTCGTTGATGACGGGTATGAACTGATCGGTCCGCATGCCAAAGAAGACACGCGGCCCGCCGGCAATATGCCCGGAGCCTGGATAGTACTCCGTCCCGGCTCCCCAACGGGCGATCAGGACCCTGTTGCTTCCTGCAGGGGTTGCGATCTTCGTGCCGTTGCCGGTGGAGTCCTGGTTGGAGACATCAAGCCCCGCGATGAGGGTCGAGCAAATCTGCACTTGGCCATCCGTGATGGTCACGCCGTTGAAAACCGGGTCGGTCCCATCGACGACGCCTACGCGAGCGATATCCACGTTCTCCGTGCCATTGGGCATCCATCTCCACCGGTCGTCCCCGATGAGGAAGGAGCTGTGAAGAAGAACCGGTGCGGCCAGTCCGTTCCAGAATTTGATGTCCGCCACGAATTTCCCACTGCTCGTCCTGCGGGAGACAATGATGAGGTCTGCCGCATTCAAATCAGCTTTCGCAGCGGCACTCAACGGATCGACGTATTTGTCCTTCAGCGCCTCGACCGTGATGTCATTACCCAGGAGGTTCTTCAGAAACGGGGTATAGCTCGTCTCGGAGGCCGGATCATTCGTGACGATGATGATCTTCGTCGTCCCCCACCCCCGGTGAGCCAGAGCCAAAACCAACACGACAAGCATCAGATGGGCCACTCTCTTGCACACGAGAATCCTCCTTCACATGCCTAACATGGGTGGTTGAAACGGGAAATGTCTTGATCGCGAGAAGCGAAATTCTCTTCCAGAGCTCAGCACCTCACTCACGTACCCCAAAAGACCGGACAGTTTCGCCTGCGGACAAACCGCAGGCGAACCGCCTTTGGGTATCTTGATTTATAGCAGATCGGCCCCCTGTCGGTCAAGGGAAACAGCTTCTTTTCGTCACTTTGCGCGCGACTCCATTTTGCGGCGGGTCGGGCCGGCACCTTGTGTTGGGTGTCCCCCGGCCCAGCGGGATGATCGGTCCTTCGTGCACTTTGTCCTTGAAGAGGGCCGCCTCCCATGTAAACTTCCCTGTCAGCAGTCTACCCGAATCACTTGTCGTCGGCCCTTGCAGCCCAGCAAAGCCGGGGTCTATGGATGTATGGATAGACCCCGCTCGGTCGCGTAGCGTGTGCTCAGCGTGGCGAGTGTTGCTGGCGGCAATGGAGTCTGGAAGTCTGTGGAAGACCACCTCCGGCGGTGTAAAAAGAGAAACCGCCGGCCCCTCGGACGCCGCGTCCCCGACCAGCCGGGATCGGCCATATGGCAGGGTCGCCTCGCAAATGAATCTGTGGAGGATACCTATGAGAAGTGCCGGATCGTTCGGCCCCCTGTTGTGGATCGCTTGGTTTGCCGTCGGGGCGTTGCAGGCCCACCCTGCAGGGCCGCCGAACCGGCTGGAGCTTTCCGGGGATTGGGAGATGCAGTCCTCTGTGGTGATTCGAACCGACGGCGCTCGTCTGTCACGGCCCGGCAGTGGAGTCAGGGATTGGTACGCGGTGAAGGTTCCGACGACCGTTCTCCATGCGCTCACGAAGGCCGGCGTTTACCCGGACCTGCGGATCGGCCTGAATGCCTATAAAACCCCGGATTCGTCCGACGAATTCAATGCCCGGCACGACCTGTCCAAGTTCAGTCACCTGCCGGACAAACGGAATCCGTGGCGCGATCCTTGGTGGTTCCGGCGCGAATTCACCTTGCCCAAGTTGCCCGCCGGCCGTCACGTCTGGCTGCATTTCGACTCCATCAACTACCGCGCCGAGGTGTGGCTCAACAGGAACAAGGTCGCTGACCGCGAACAGATGGTCAGCATAAACCAGCGTTTCGTCTTCGATGTGTCGCGCTGGGCCGTGGGGGGTCGAACTACCTGGCGGTGAAGATCTGGCCCGTGGATCACGTGGGCTCGCCCGGCCCGCAGTTGATTCCGCTCGCGGGCAACCGCTTCGAGGACCATGTCAGCGATGGCCCCATGGACTACGCTGTTCAACTGGCCGGCGGCTACGACTGCTCGTAGGGCGCAAGTATCACCGCACCCACGGCACCGGTGTCTTGGTGCGAGCCTGTTCAGTCGATGAGCAGCCAGGTGTGGCTGCGGGCCGAGATGGTCACGGGGACCGTGACGTCATAGTGGCGGTCGAGCTGGTATCGCTTGGGCCTGCCTTCCTGCTCGCGGATTCTCGCGGTGGCGGTCAGGCCGGTGTAGTAGAGGGGCAGCTTCACCTCGCGCTGGACCGGCTGATCCAAAGGATTGTAGATCATGGCCAAGCCCTTGGCCTTGAGTTGCGGGTTGACGTGGAGGATACAGTCGATGTCGCGGCCGTCGGGCCGGCGGACATGGATGATGTCGGAATCGAGGATGGGCCGGTATCTCTTGTAGAAATCGACCCACCTCCTGACCACGGCTTTCGTCTGGTCCGTGTCATAGAGCCGCGGGCCGCGGTAACAGGCTTGGACACCAGCGCCGAAGTTCTGGGCGAGGTGGGCCCCATAGGCGTCGAGGTGCTCGCTGAGCGGCTCCAGCGTGGCGGCAGCTCCGCCGCCGTGGTACTCGGTCAGGGGCACGAACATCCAGCCCATGCTCGGCGTCTTCCCCCACGTGCCGTCGAAGATGTTCTGCCGGCCGAGGATGATCTGCCGCTCGCGGGGCAGCGACCAATTGACCTCGCGGTAGCCCATCGCTGACTTGGTCGAGCCGGTCAGAAAGTACCAGTCGGGGACGTTGAGGTACACCCCCCGGCCGCGGCACCACTGGTAGAAATCGCGGATGGTGTCCCACTGTCGCCATTGCGAGTCGTTCAGCCCGTTGTGCCCCGGGTGAGACGTGGAGGCGCAGAGGTCGCCGGGATAGGACCCGTCGTTCTCGAGGATGTCGATGCCCGTATGCTCCACGAAGGTCTTCAATCGGTGGAAATACTGCCGGCCCCATGCACTGCATAGGCAGGGCGAGTTGTCAAAGATAGCACCACCGGTCTTGCCGGTTCTTGGATTGACGACATCGTGCTCATCGCTGATCCGCCGACTGGCCAGAAGCGAGTAGCCACCGAGCTCGATGCCCGTGCCGTGGGCATAGTCGACCAGTTCCTTGATCCTGTCCATATACGCCGGATCGGTGTTTTCCATGTTGAAGCCGCTGCCGAAGGTCATAATGACCATCTCGAACCCGACCTCGGCACACTGATCGACGGCGAGCCGGACCGCATCCGGATTGGCATGACGAACGTGCATGATGATGGGGTTTTCCGTGACCCACGGCGCGATCGTGCGGTACAGCCGCCGTACCGCGAGGCCCTGGCGCTCTCGCTCCGTGCTGTCGTGGACCAACTCGAACGTGCGGAACGATACAAAGGTCTGCCCGGGCTCAATGGACACGTCCGGCCCCAGTGGCGGTCTGGATTCCAGCAGCACGGGCGAGCGCCGCACGTAGTTGACCTGCGTCGTATACTGCGGGTCCGGGACCCAGTGCGTTGTGTGATTGGCCGTTCGCGGGTCATCGCCGTGGAAGGCGTAGTCACTCTCGACGTGAAGGTTCGGCAGCTCCCAGCGGTTCGGCTCGTTGACCAGCGACTCGGATTCGACGGCCGCCAAAATCTCACTGGTGAACGCATTGAGTCTGACCGCTTGAGTGCCGCCATTGCGAATCTCCAGCCACTTGGCCAGCAGAGGGATTCCCTGGTACATCTCGTAGCAGACCGTGACAACCGCTCCCTGCAGTACCCTCTCAGGCGGCCGGAACCGCAGCCTCAGCGAAGCCCCTGGCGGTGGCCACGGTAGGTCCGCCGAGGTGCGCTTCCGCTTCCACGAGAACCACGCCTTCGTCTCGCCCGCCTCATAACCGACAAACTGGAATGCATTCGGATCGCTGGTGAGAGTATCGATCCATTCGGGCCGCAGATAGCCATATTCGACCTGTCCCGACAAGCCGCCGATATCGAATCTTCGGCCGTCGATTTCGACAATCGCCTCCGGCTTGACGCCCCGCAGGATCGATGCCCCCGTCATGAGATTGTCATAGGCGACGGTGGCGGCGTTCGGCCGCAGCCGGAACGTCCGGCGGATCAGCCCGTTACGCAGGACAATGTCCTTGCCATTGGCGCTCCGTTCCACGGTCACGGGTTCTGTCACCGGCTGGACCAGCCAGTCGGCGCTGCACTTCTGTGCAAAGGCCGAAGTTACGAGTGAGAGCATGACTACGATGGTGTGTCCAGACATCTGTCCTCCGGTCTCCTGCATAGTCTACGTCGGTTTCTGCCCGGCAACGGCCGGCACGAGCGCATATACGCGAGCAGCCCCGGCCTCTTTCAGGACCCCGGCGCACTCGCCCAGGGTCGCACTGCTGTCTGGACTCGGGTTTCCCATATGAGTTCACAGACAGTACTCCTACACGCTACGGCCTCTATGATAGCACAGTATGCGGTTCGATTTCGACACTTCTGACTTTCAACTCGGTCAATATTTCTGCCAGAAAAGCCAAGAAATATGCCAATTCGTTGAGAAAATGTCACCTGTCTTCAAGATCTCGTCACAGTAATTGCCTCGTCATCGCCTTAGCGGTAACATGCCGTTGTGAGTTGAACATCGCGTTGGAGCTGCAGGAAAGAAATATGAGAATCAGAGTTCTGCCCATCGTCAGCATTGCCCTCCTGTCCTGGATCTGCGCCGGACAAGAAGACCAGGCGAAAGACACGAGGAAAGCCGAAGCCGGCAAGGTCACGGCCTATTCCCGCGGTCTGCATGGGTATATTGGCTTCAGCGCGACCCGTCCGCCCGCGCGGTCCGAGTACAGCGTGGGCATGGGCTTCTATTCCGCGGTCTGGCCGCTGATTGACCAGCCGCTTGCCAGCTTCCAAATCGGTCTGGCCGGCTCCTGGATCACTCCGGACAACTCCGATAACAAGGATAAGCCGCTCGCTCCGGAGGGGACGCTGGCCCGGAAGTGGCCGGAACGGGGTCCCACATGGGAGAGCGTATTCCAAACCGTGGAAGGCGGGCTGGGCTACTGGGCAGGCAACCACTTCCGCTATGGCCCACCGAAGTTCAGCATGAACGCCACGCCGCAATGTTACGACTACGAGGTTGGATCGCCCGGTTGGTCCTTCTTCTACAGCAACGAGGCCCTGCCGGACAATCGATTGGGCATCGCCCAACTGAGCAACCGGCTGCTGATTCCTCCCGATGCGCTGCCGTTTCAGGGGAATCCCAACGGTCAGTTCCTGGGCTACACCTGGATGGCCTTGCCCTTCACCGACCCCACCACGGGAGATCCGCCCACTGGCGACCAGAGTTGGACCTGCTTCCTGAGTGCAGCCAACTTCAAGGGGCCGATCGCCTACTACATTCCGGAAACCTGGAGCAAAATCGGCAAGCTGTTCGAGTATCCCTTCATTTATGGGCGCGGGCTCGATGCCCGCCCGGGCAACATGGGCGGCGGCGCCATGGAGATCAACACCGTGCCGCGTTTCGATGCCCAAGATGCGCACGGGGTCGTCTACTCGAAGATTCCCAAGCTGCAGTTTCCGGTGGACGGCCAGGGAAGAGCGTACCTGGTGCAAGACGTGACCTATTACTCGAAGGCGGCCCTGCACGAGGCCTTCAAGACCTGGCGGAACGGCGGCCCGGCTTGCTCCGGACGGTTCGACGAGAAGGGCGCCTGGAAGTCCA
>Ga0315275_10003245_pt1 | contig 14949 bp, 9 predicted proteins | sample YL17G03_0_MG_FD_205557 | JGI IMG/M metagenome (GOLD analysis project Ga0315275, IMG submission 205557) | Sediment microbial communities from Yellowstone Lake, YNP, Wyoming, USA - YL17G03_0 | ecosystem: Environmental > Aquatic > Freshwater > Lake > Sediment | place: USA: Wyoming | collected... | reverse complement strand
ACCGCCGCGGTGATCACAATGCCGATGATTAAGGCGCGCGCCCGGCCGCGCCAGAAATCCGTACCCAGCCACCAGAGCAAGAGCAAACCCGGCAACCAGAGCAATGAATCTCCCGAATGAGCCAGGATCACGGCCAGCGTGCGCAATCCGCCCGGGCGTTCCGCCACCCTCAGCCGCGAGGTGAGCCGGATGTCCAAATCCCGAAGTTCTTGGCTCATCCCGGTTTCGGTCGGCTCAGGTCTTCGCGAACGATTTCGAGCTGAAAAGGCTTATCCACATCCATGCCGAGTTCGGGATACGGGCAGATGACCGCCCGTCCTTTCAATCCTAGGCGCTTGCTGACCATCCTGACCGCGCCTTCCAGGTCGATGAGGTGGAACATCGCCAGGAGGAAGGTGTCAAAGCCGATCAACGAAGCCTGCTTGAGGACGCTCTTGCGCGCGTCCACGAGGCGTCTCCAAAAATCTTCCCTTCCAGCCACGACCGCGGAGCTCAAAACATAGACATCCCCGCCGCACACCTCCACGTCTTTCAAGCGCAGATACGAGCGCCGCGAGCCAGGATAGCGTTTTTCCATTACGTCCCGCTTGATCACGTTGTAGTAAAGGTCATCCTCTGTTTCCATGGCGGTATTGACCACCCAATCCACCAACTCGCCGGTGATCGCCGGGACGTCGGCGCCGCTGGCCAGGACGTACTTGGCCGAGGAATTGAGCTCGAGCGCCTTGAGAATACCGGCGCGAATATTATCGAGGTAGCACTTCTGGTCAGGGACGAAAGTCAACGGTTTTGGACAAGTCACTCCGCAATCGGGCTGGAGCCCGACGATCACCACCCGCTCGATTGTTTTAGCCGCGGCCAGCGCGTCGAGCACCCACTGGATCATGGGCTTCCCGGCGACGTCCAGGAGCGCCTTGTAACCGCCCGGCAGAGCTTCATAGAGGGGCTCCCCCGGTTGGGTAATTCCTCCGGCAATTATCGCGGCATCCATCTCAGTTTAACTCCTGTAATTGCGGTCCGACCCCGAGCTTATCGAGCATCCGGCTGAGCTCGTCCCGGGTCAGGGCCCGCCCCTTGCCGGCCACCGCGACCAGGGCGGCTTCCATCATATTCATCCCGAACGAGCGCCCTTCCCATGCGGGCGTACTCGTCACCAGGTATTTAATGCCGGCCTCGCGGAAGATTCCCACGTCTTCTTCGGTCGTTGTATTGGTGGCGATCACTTTGCCGTCGAGGCGCTCGGGCATATGGCGTTTGATGTAATGGCAATCTCCCGCGATTACGGTCCCCCATCGATACCATTTTTCCCATTTGGGGATGCGCTTCTCCTGTTTTTCTCCGGTGGGGTAGACCCAGGCAAAGGGGAGGCGTCCGGCAATGGGCATCAACAAAGCGGCTAATCTTTTCACGGACCGCAGAGAATGGACCGCGAAAGGCAGGCCGAGGGCGAACATCAAATCGCCGAATGTGTGCTCGTAACCGGCCTCAACGAACGAGCTGGTCATGCCCCAGCGTTCGGCGCCCATGACGACGAAGACCTTTTTCCCTTTGGATTTGACATAATCTCCGATGTGGGCATCGATAAACGGCGCTAACCGGTTCTCAAGGGTGTTCTTCAGGCCGGCCCCGTCGACGAGCGGCGTCTCCTTGACAAAGCGGACCATGGGTCGGACGGAGTGGAGCGGATACCACTTATTGTCCACCATCAATCCCAGGTCGGCGCCGCCGACCCCGAAGGCATCCACTTTTCCGTCGAGCTCTTTATAGCGCTGGGCGGCGGCTTCCATGTCGCCGTCCGTGCCGATCCGCTCGATGACGACTTTTTCCCCGAGGAATTCGATCTCGACGGACTTGTCCCGTTTTGATGACCCGATGCTGATGCTGACTGCTCTTTTCATCCGGGGAACCCCTCTTAAGATGAATTCATATTTTCCGGCAGGAACGGTCTTGGCGCATAACACGATGCTTCTTGATCGCCGAAGCCCGTCCTTTTCTCCGGCTCAGTATACAACTAACCATACAAATGTGAAATCCCGGAAGGACCAAGGGATATCAGATGATGCCCAGGTGGGGGGCTGCTTGACAGCGGCCTCTGACGAATTTCATAATGGCCATAGTCGAGGATTATGAAAAAAATTCACTGAATCGTTCGACGTGACATCCCGAGGAAGGACGGTTCAGATGGAGGGGATATGAAAAAATATCCGGCGGCATTCCTGTTGTTCTTTCTGTGCGCCTCTGCGGGGTTTTCGACTCCCTGGGCGATCATTTGCAATGCCCATTCCTCGTCGATCTATACCGCGGATCTGGGAGCTTCCTCGATAAGAATCTACGGTCCCTTTCTCAGCGGCTCCTTGGGAACGCCCGGCGATCATCTTCTCGACGCCGTCGTGACCCCTGACAACTACTATGCCTTGGTGACGAATTATCTGGGGCATGCCGTCTATCGCATCGATATCACCGACCCGACGAACCCGACTCTGGCCGGAACGGTGTCGTTCGGAACGGTTTTCCATCCGCAGGATATCGCCATCGCTCCCAACGGCCAATTCGCCGTCGTCTCGGACGGATTCTCCTTTGACACGCCGAGCCTGTCGAACAAACTGGCCTTCATCGATCTCTCCGCGTTCCCCAGCTATAGTTTCTACACCCTGACGACGCCCAACGCACAAGCGCAAGCCGTCGCGGTCGGCAACGATAGCCAGACGATCATCATCTGCGATAACTTCTACAGCCGCATCATCTACGGAAAAGTCAGCGCGGCCCAAACTGGCCTCGTCTCGGAGAGCACGTACAGCCTGACGGCGTTCCCTATCAATGTCGCCATCTCTCCGGACGGCAGCACGGCCCTTGTCGCCAACCTCTGGGCGCAAAGCGTCAACATTTACCGAATCACCGGACCAGGCACGCTTGTTCCCGGAACCCCGCCCCGCATCGATGGTATCTATAACGGCCCCCAATCCATCGCCTTTACGCCTGACGGAACGAAAGCCCTCGTCCTCTGCGTCGGAAACAGGGATTCCCTGACCTGGCTCCGAGTCAGCGGCCCGGGCAACGTATCCATGGGAGTCGACCGGGTCACCGATCTGTTTACCCGCAGCCTCGCGGCTTATGACGGCGTCGATGTCCTGGCCGTATCTCCTCTCGGAAACTATGCGATCGCCGGAACCAACTCAACGAACCTCACCCCTAATGATCGCGTGGCTTTGATCGACCTCTCCAACTTTCAAACCTCCGTTTTTACCGGCGCCTTGAACGACGGAGCGGGAATCGCGGTCTTCCACGGCGCGGTGTTCGCCCCGGCCAATTGCGGCATCCAGAGGCTCACCAACAGCTATATCTTCTACAAAGAGTATATCAACCGCCTCAGGTGGCAGGCCAATCCGGCCAATCAAACGGTCATCACCAAATACCGTCTCTATCGCAAAAACAAAGGCGATTTCGACAGCGCCTATCAGCTTTATCAGGAACTCGATCCATCCGTCGTTTTATTCGATGACCGGGGTCTTCGCGCCGGCCAGCTTTACACATATCGCATGACATCGGTCAACAACCTCGGCATGGAGAGCCGCCCGTCGGCGGAATTCGGGAACTGAAGAGACGATCCATGTTTGCTCTTCGCCGGTGGGGTCAAATTCTATCCGATCAAAGGCGTTCATCTTGCGGGCGAAGCCAAATTCATCCAGCTCAACGTCAAACCGTTCGGGGACGAGCCCCCGGTCAACCTCGGCGGCCTCCGCTTGTCCCTCGGCGCCGGATATTCTTTCGCCTTAAAGTAGATTATCGGACTCATATTTTCATTCGTTTCGTCCGGAAGAAGCGATTCAATGACACTCGCGAGGAGCACCGTCTTAGGAGGGCCGGCCCTGTCCTTTGCAATTCATTTGCCTCGCTGAAGTCCGGCCGATAATTTCCGTCAAGCCGCTTAGATTGCGCTATTAATCGCCTTGTTAGCCTTGAATAACGTATCGGGACCTTCAAAGGGCAACAATCCATCCACCCATGGATAATGAGCAATCTCGATAGGACGAACGGGCTATCTTTCTCGTGTCCTCTTCTTCTCAAGCTCGGACATTCTTGCCTTGAGCTCCTCGATCGTCTTCTGTTGTTCTGAGAGGCCCTTTTGGTATTCGGATAATGTCTTCTGTTGATCGGCCATCGTTTTCCGCTGCTCTGAGAGGCTTTGCTTATATTCGGACAACGTTTTTTGCTGTTCAAAAATTTCTTTCTGCTGCTCTTTTGCCTTCTTGTCTTGTTCCTGTACGACCTTTGTCAGCACGGCCGCGATATCCATCGGGCTCAGGCTCTTGCGGTCCTTGGAAGCGACAAGCGCCGGAACGTCTTCGGCGATGAAGCCGACGTGTCGCTCAGCCTTGTCCGCCTTGTAGGCATACTTTACCGGAGCCAATTCCTCCAGCGCTTCCCTCGCTTCTTCCGCGCTCAGCCCTTCGATGTTCTCCTTCAACTCCCGGCTCGAAGCATTCGTCCACACTCCGCCGGCCGTGCACGTCGCCCCGTTCACCATCGACAGGCTGTTGTCCGTATTAAGGCTCATCCTCCACGTGCTGTTGACTAGAATCCTCACGGGGTAATTATTCCCCGTCCCAAATTGGCCATACGCCGGAGTGGCGTTGACGAAATTGATCGCGCCGCCGTCGCTTCGCTGAAGGACGAACGTCGCGTTTCTGCCCGTGGTTTTAAGCTCCATAGGATAGGTCGGAGTTTTGGTTCCAACGGCGAACTTCCCATTAACCGCGACGATGTCGTTGTCGAACTCACCGTAGATCAGCGGAGATGATGTGTCGGAGTTATCGATATAGAGCCTATCGGAGCCGGTTTCATTGTATCCTGATCGATAGCCGAGGAAGACGTTGTTATTCCCGGTGGTGTTGGAAACTCCGGCCCCCGAGCCGATGAAGGTGTTGTAGTTTCCGGAGGCATTGAAGCTTCCGGCCCCCAAACCGATAAAGGTGTTGTAGTATCCGGCGGAATTGAAGCTTCCGGCCCCATTGCCAAGGAAGGTGTTGTAGTATCCAGTGGTGTTGGAATATCCGGCCTGATCGCCGATGAAGATATTTTCGTGTCCGGCGGTGTTATTGAGTCCGGCCGCACTGCCGAGGTAGGTGTTACGGTATCCGTTCGTGTTAGAATATCCGGCCTGATCGCCGAGGAAGGTGTTGAAGTTCCCAGTGGTGCTGGAGAATCCTGAATGATAGCCGAGAAAGGTATTGTTTTGCCCGGTCGTGTTGGAGCAGCCGGCCCCATAGCCGAGGAAGCTGTTAAAGGATCCGGTGCTGTGCCATCCGGTCCCATAGCCCAGAAAGGTGTTGTAATTTCCTGTGGTGTTGGAGTATCCCGCCTCATTTCCAACGAAGGTGTTCTTATATCCGGAGATGGTGTTGTATCCAGCACGCCAACCAAGGAACGTGTTTTCGTATCCAGTGGTGTCGGAGTATCCGGCCGCTCGTCCGATGAACGTATTGGCCAAGCCTGACGTGGTCGCATATCCGGCCTCCGATCCATAAAAGGTGTTGGAATCTCCTTCCGTCCCCATCGCGCGAACATCGCCTTGAGGCTTTGAACCGACTTCTCCGGCGACAGCGCCCGTCGCCCCGCTCTTCATCTCCTTCAGGACGTCCGTGATCACCTCTTCCCGTATCCCTTTCTCCCGTAACACTCGCGTTACTCGCTCCTCTGTCCCTGCGCCTATAACCCCCGCATCCACGATGAACACTTTTCCCGCAGACCAGACTCCAGGCCCGGACGGACTCATGGCCTCCACATACCAGACGTACATCCCCCCCGTCCTCAATCCTTCCTCCGAGGACGGAGTCCAGGATAATCCCCGGCCCTCGATCTCTCTGCTCAGCACTGGCGCCGTCCCCGATGAGGCCATCTGTTCATAGGAGACGGCGGCCACTCCTAGCGCTTCGAAAACTACCACCCGGTACCCCACGGCCCAGTCCACCGAGGTCCAGCTGAACGTCGGGCAGAGCTCTCCGACGACAGCCATTCCTCCCGCTCTCCCGGGCGAGACCGCAACCGGCACAACCTGGGCTGCGGGACCCAGAACGACCAGAAACCCCAGCAGAACAAAACATACCAGCGTCCTTTTCTTCATTTCGATTCCCTCCTTATAGATACGTTAAAGACTCAGCCTTTTCGGATCAGGCGATAGGCTTCGGTCGAAGACTTCCCACTTTGAAATTATTTTTCCAGCTTTGCCTTCTTCTCAAGCTCGGCCATTCTTGCCTCGAGCTTCTTGATCGTCTTCTGTTGTTCGGCCATGGTCTTCTGCTGGTCCGAGAGGCTCTTTTGATACTCGGACAACGTCTTTTGCTGTTCCAGAATAGCTTTCTGCTGCTCTTTTGCCTCCTTGTCTTGTTCCTGGACAACCTTCGTCAACACCGCCACGACATCCATCGGGCTCACGGTCTTACGGTCCTTCGAAGCGACAAGCGCTGGCACATCTTCGGCGATGAATCCGACGTGTCTTTCGGTTTTATCCACCTTGTAGTTGTACTTCACAGGGGCGAGCTCCACCAACGCGTTCTTGGCTTCCTCCGCGCTCAGCCCTTCGATATTCTCCTTCAACTCCCGGCTCGATGCGTTCGTCCACACTCCGCCGGCCGTGCAGTTCGCGCCGTTCACCATACTCAGGCTGTTGTCCGTGTTCAAGCTCATCCTCCAACTGCTGTTGACAAGAATCCTCACCGGATAGTTGTTGCCCGTCCCGAACTGACCGTACGCCGGAGTAGCGTTGACGAAATTGATCGCTCCTCCGTCGTCGCGCTGCAGGACGAACGTCGCGTTTCTGCCGCTGGTCTTGAGCTCCATGGGATAGGTCGGGGTTTTAGTTCCTACGGCGAACTTGCCGTTAACGGCCAAGATGTTATTGTCAAATTCGCCGTAAATCAGGGGAAAGGGGGAGTTGGAATTGGAAATGTAAAGCTTATTTGAACCGGTCTCATTATACCCCGCGCGATAGCCCAGCAAGACATTGGAATTTCCGGACGAGTTGTTAAAACCCGCCTGATAGCCGAGCAAAGTGTTGCCGCCTCCGACGGTGTTCAAGCCTCCGCTATCTTTACCGATGAACGTGTTGCCGGCGCCGGTGGTGTTGGAGTGTCCGGTATATATTCCGACGAACGTGTTGTCGTTTCCGGTGGTGTTGTAGTATCCCGCTTCTGCGCCGAGGTACGCGTTGTAGTTTCCGGTGGAATTGGTGTATCCGGCCAGGAAGCCGAGGTAGGTGTTGTCGTGTCCGGTGGAATTGGTGTATCCGGCCTTGAAGCCGAGGCAGGTGTTGTTGGATCCGGTGGTGTTGAGGCCTCCGCTGTTATCACCGAGGAGGGTGTTGGAACTTCCTGTGGTGTTGGACCACCCGGCCATGTAGCCGAGGAAGGTGTTGTCGAGTCCGGTGGAGTTGGTGTTTCCGGAAAAATATCCGAGGAAAGTGTTGTAGTTTCCCGTGGTGTTGAGGGATCCGCTGTTTTCACCGAGGAAGGTGTTGAAGTTTCCGCTGGTGTTGGAGTATCCGGCCGCAGACCCGAGGAAGGTGTTGTCGGTGCCTGTGGTGTTGTAAAGTCCGGCTTTGAAGCCGAGGAAGGTGTTATAGTTTCCGATGGTGTTAGAAGTTCCGGCCTGATAGCCGAGGAAGGTATTTTTGTATCCGGAGATGTTGTTATATCCGGCCCCATTGCCGAGGAAGACGTTGAAATTTCCGGTAGTGTTGTTGTATCCGGCCGAATACCCGACGAAGATGTTCTCGGTTCCGGCGGTGTTGGAGTATCCGGTACGCCAACCGAGGAAGGTGTTGTCGTAACCGGTTGTGTTTGCGTATCCGGCCCCATTGCCGACGAAGACGTTTTCGAATCCTTCGGTGTTATTGAATCCGGCCCACCCGCCGACGAAGGTGTTTTGGTATCCCTCGGTTCCGGAGAAACCGGTATAAGTTCCGGCCCACGCGCCGATGAAGGTGTTTTTTTGTCCGGTATCAGTAGAATAAAGTCCGGCATTATACCCATACGCAGTGAGGGTAGTTCCTTCGTAGCCTGTTGTCCGGACATTGCCTTGAGTTTTTGTCGTGATGCCGCCCGCTACGACAGCCGCCCCCCCGCTCTTCATCTCCTTCACTACGTCCGTGATCACCTCTTCCCGGACCCCCTTCTCCCGCAATACCTTGGTCACCCGCTGCTCTGTTTCCGAGGCTCCGGATCCCGCACTCACAATGAACACCCGCCCCAGAGACCACACCCCGGGCCCCGAAGGACTTATCGCCTCCACATACCAGACGTACATCCCTCCGCCCGGCAGCCCTTCCTCCGAGGACGGAGTCCAGGACAAACCCCGGCCCTCGATCTCCTTCGTCAGCACCGGGATCGTCCCCGATGAGGCCATCTGCTCATACGAGACGGCGGCCACACCCATCGCCTCGAAAACGGCGATCCGGTACCCCACCGCCCAGTCTATAGAGGTCCAGCTGAACGTCGGGCAGAGCTCGGCCACAACCGCGACTCCTCCCGTTCTCCCGGGCGAGACCGCAACCGGCACAATCTGGGCGGCGGGACCCAGGACAACTAGAAGACCCAGCAGACCAAAACACACGAAAGTCCTTTTTTTCATTTCGATTCCCTCCTTACGATTATGTTAAAAGGCTCAGCCTTTTCGGCTCAAGCAAATATCGAGGGGACTACGGAAGCGTTGCGAAACGTAGACCAGGGGAGGAATCTTGTAGATGCGGATAACTGGATTTTGGAGCAAGCTGAAAAGAAGAAGCGTGATACAAGCAATGGCGGGGACATGTCATCGACCGTGTTCCCTTACTGATTATTAAGATAACGATACGAGGCAACGATGTCAATATGATGTCAATAAAAAAGCAATCTCAAGAAAACGAATAGGCTATCTTTCCAACTTCCTCTTCTTCTCAAGCTCGGCCATTCTTGCCTTGAGCTCCTCGATCGTCTTCTGCTGGCCCGATAGGCTTTTTTGATAGTCAGCCAATGTCTTCTGTTGCTCGGCCATCGTCTTTTGCTGTTCCAGAATTGCTTTCTGCTGCTCTTTTGCCTTTTTGTCTTGTTCCTGCACTACCTTCGTCAGCACGCCCACGATGTCCATCGGACTCACGGTTTTGCGGTCCTTGGAAGCGACAAGCGCCGGCACGTCTTCCGCGATGAATCCCACGTGCTGTTCGGCTTTATCGACTTTGTAGCTGTAAATCACCGGTAAAAGCCCGGCAAGCGTCGCCTCCGCCTTTTCTGCCGTCAAATCTACGATATTCTCCTTCAACTCCCGGCTCGAGGCATTCGTCCACACGCCCCCCGCCGTGCACGTCGCGCCGTTCACCATAGACAGGCTATTGTCCGTGTTCAGGCTCATCCTCCACGAGCTGTTGACTAGAATTCTCACTGGGTAGTCATTCCCCGTCCCGAACTGGCCGTAGGCCGGAGTGGCGTTGACAAAATTGATCGCGCCGCCGTCGCTCCGTTGCATGACGAAAGTCGCGTTTCGGCCCGTCGTCTTGAGCTCCATCGGATACGTCGGGGTTTTGGTCCCTACTCCAAATTTGCCGTTTACCGTCAGGATCCCATTGTCAAACTCGCCGTAAATCAGCGGAGAGCTCGTGTCGGAATTGGCGATATAAAGTCTATTCGAACCGCTCTCAAAATAGCCGGCATTATTCCCAAGGAAGATATTGCCATTACCCCAGCTGTTGCTCCCTCCGGCATAATACCCGATGAAGATGTTGGAGCTGCCTGATAATTTATTGATCCCGGCGCCTAATCCGAGAAAAGTATTGTACGCCCCGGTGGAATTGTAGAATCCGGCGATATCGCCGATATATGTATTCCAGCTTCCGCTGGTGTTCGAATATCCGGCTCTCCAACCGATAAAAGTGTTGCAGTTCGCAGTTGAGTTGGCAACCCCCGCTTCGCGTCCAAAAAAGCTATTGTTGAGACCGGATGTGATGCCTTTCCCGGCGTCGAGTCCGTAGAAGGTATTATCGCCTATATCGTAGCCTTGCGAACGAACGCCACCCTGATGCCTTGATTCGACCTCCCCTTCGATCCCCTCCGCGCCGCCACGCTCCATTTCCTTCAATACGCCCGTGATTACGTCGTCCTTGATCCCCCGCTCGCGCAAAACCCGTGTCACCCGCTCCTCTATCCCCGTGCCTATCGCCCCGGCATCCACAATGAACACTCTCCCCGCAGACCAGACTCCGGGCCCCGACGGACTCATCGCCTCCACGTACCAGACGTACATTCCGCCCGTCGGCAGTCCTTCCTCCGAGGAAGGAGTCCAGGATAATCCCCGGCCCTCGATCTCCCTGGTCAGTACTGGTTCAGTCCCTCCGGAGGCCATCTGCTCATATGAAACAGCTCCTACGCCCAGCGCCTCGAAGACCGCAACCCGATACCCTACCGCCCAGTCCACGGAGGTCCAGCTGAACGTCGGGCAGAGTTCACTAACGACCGCCACCCCTTTCGCTCGCCCGGGCGAAACCGCGACGGGAACAACCTGGGCCGCAGGACCCAGAACAACCAGAAGCCCCAGCAAACCAAAACATGCCAATGTCCTTTTCTTCATGTCGATTCCCTCCTTACAGATATTTTAAAGGCTCAGCCTTTTCGGCTCGGGCAAAATACAAGGGCAGAAGGGACTGCGGAAGATTTGCTAGACGAAGAGCGGGGGAGAGATCTTGCGGATGTGGATAGCGGGAGCGGGACTTAAGGATGAAATGGGAACGAAATGGAAATTGACTCTGGGGACATGTCATCGACCGTGTTCCCTTCCCAGGCAAAAGTTTATCACTTCCAGAAACGGGGAGTCAATCCCGCAAAGATTCATCTCGTCGCTCAGTTCGACTTAGCCGCCTAGCCTGTCGTGCCGCCTACCAGAAAAGCCCTAGTTTTACTTCGGGTGGCTTCTTCGCGTTCACCTCTTGCCATTTCAGCGATATTCGCGGCCGCTCTTTTTTGCTGTTCGGGCGTGGTTTTGCGTCCGCCCTCCTTGAAATGTTTGACGGCCTTAACGAAGGCTCGGGCGGCGCAACCTCACGCCAGATCAAATGAGCCTGCTCCGGGGGCGGAGATATAACAGGGCGAAAAAGACAAGAGCGGAAGCTGGGGCCATCGGTGGTGCAAGCAAAGGTCAAAATGACACTTGCTTGTCGGATACCGCCGACCGCCTTGCCAAAGAACACGGCATTTCGCCTGCGATGATCAAGCGGGACGGAAAGGTTGCCGCATTTTTAGAGAAACATCCAGAAGAAGCGGCGCGGGAAATCGGGAGAAGATGGCGGACATTGTGGATGCTCTTCCTGAAATCTGAAAAGCGCGGCCTGTTTGGTTGTCCTTCTGTCCCCGAGCCAATTGTATATCTCGAATGCGTGAACGTGGGCGGGGCAGTCGGAGATGTCTGATTTCTTTACCTCTTCCGTTCCCTCGCCTTCTTCCACGGGTTCTGTTTCCGCGAGGTTTTCGTTTCTGTACCCTTCCTCTTTTTCGTCCCTGTTTTCGCTAATTTTTTCCCATGATTCTAAACTTCTTTCTCCATGGAAATTAACCCCCTTTTCACCCAGGTCGGGACTATCTGTTCGAGGTTTTCACTCAAGAGTGGGACTGAAAAGTAAGAACCGGTCAAAATGAAGCAGGGAACGCTCGTAACTAACGGATTAAGAAAGTGAATAAGGGCTGGCGGGAGGATGTGGGAATCGAACCCACCCGGCCCCTTCGTCAGAAGCCGTGCTGGATTTGAAGTCCAGAGGGGCCACCAGACCCCATGCCCTCCCGTCTCAATGTGTTAGGGTGCGAATGTCGTCGCTTCTACGGGTGAATCGTATTTTATCCGGATATTTGAGGACGGCGCAAGTGTATTTTCGCGAGACCCGAAGGGGAACGGAGAATAGCATAGGATGCGTATCTGCTTTTGGCTCATATGGAACAAAAATTCCATAAACTACTGAAAACATTTGGACGCCATGATAAAATTAATGTTCTAAAGAAGATCAGGTAAAGTCTTTGTATATTTCCAGGCCGCGTCCGAGGCTTGGAAAATTCATTGAGAAAGAGGATAAAAATATTTAAGCTTTTGAAGAGAGAGCGCGCGATAGAGAGCTCGGATGATGATCAGTTTTAATATCAAGGAAATAAACGGAGGTCATGATTATGCCCACCCGAAACGCTTCTGCCGTCTGGGAAGGAACGCTGAAAGATGGCAAAGGAAGGATGAAGCTGGGAAGCGGAGCTTTCGAAGGAAATTATTCTTTTGCTTCCCGCTTCGAACAGGGAGGAGGGACGAATCCAGAAGAACTGATCGGCGGAGCCCACGCCGGCTGTTTCTCGATGGCCCTTGCGGGCGGCCTCACTCAATCGGGTTATCCCCCGCAAAGGATCGAGACCTCTGCCGAGGTTGCCATCGAAAGGGTCGGCGGGGGGTTCAGAATCACCCGGATCAATCTTAAAACGGAAGCCGCGGTGTCCGGGATCGAAGAAAAATTATTCCTTGATCAGGCGCAGATGGCAAAACTCAATTGTCCCGTCTCTCAAGCACTCAAGGGAGTCGAAATCAGCCTTCAGGCTAAATTGATACGTTCGACGGCGCCAAACCCCGATTTTTAAATCGAGGTAAAGAGCGCCGCTCAGTATTAACCCTGAGCATACCCCGGGCTTCAGCCCGGGGAGTCAAATGGGTTGATTTAAGGAGCGCCATGGAGGGCATTACGCCTTCGTGAAAAGCGTCGGCGTTTTTCGGAGCAGTCTCATTGGCGGCATAGGTGCCCGCCCGATCGCGATACCGACCTCCGCGTGAGCCCGATGGTCATGGAAAAAACATACTACTTTTATCGAATAACTTGAAATCCGACCCGGAATCTTGTAGCGTGTTCGCGAGATAACAATGGGAGAAAACCGAGTTGCCGTCAGCGGAATGGGGGCCGTCACTTCGATCGGGATCGGCCTCTCCGAGTTCTGGAGCGGACTCGTTTCCGGAAAGAACGGCATTTCCCGCCTGACCCATTTTGATGCTTCCGAGTTTCCCTCTCAAATGGCCTCCGAGGTCCGGGATTTCGACCCGGAAGCATGGATGGACCGGAAATCCGCGGCCCGGATGGACCGGTTCTCCCAATTCGCCGTCGCCGCGGCCGAAATGGCCATGACCGACAGCGGACTCCGGGATTCTCCGTTTCCCCAGGAGAGCGCGGGGGTCATCATCGGATCCGGCATCGGAGGTTCGGACACGATCGAGAAAGGCCATGTCAAGCTGACTCAGAAGGGCCCCCGGGCGCTTGATCCTTTCTTTGTCTCCAAGGTCCTTATCAATATGGCCGCCTGCATGGTTTCGATTCGCTTTGGCTTGAAGGGGCCGTTGTCGGCGCCCTCTGTGGCCTGTTCCACCGGGGTCAACGCCATCGGCGACGCCTTCCGGATCATCCAGCGGGGAGACGCGGACATCATGCTCGCCGGGGGGGCCGAGGCCAGCATCACGCCAATGGCCTATGGCGGATTTTGCGCCAACCACTCCATGTCGCGGAGAAACGATTGCGTCGAGAAAGCCTCGCGGCCGTTCGACAAAAACCGCGACGGTTTCGTTATGGGGGAGGGGGCGGGAATCGTGGTCCTGGAAAATCTGGACCGGGCGCGCGCCCGCGGGATCCGCATTTATGCCGAGTTAGCCGGCTACGGAAACGCCGCGGAAGCTTATCACTTCACGGCGCCGGAGCCCGGCGGAGAGGGGATGGCCCGGGTGATGAGAAAAGCGCTGAACGACGCCGGATTGAAACCCGAGGATATCGGATACATCAACGCCCATGGGACGTCCACCATCTTGAACGATAAAATTGAAAGCGCGGCCATTATCGAGACCTTCGGGGATCACAGCCGATCGCTCAAGATCAGCTCGATCAAATCCATGATCGGCCATCTGTTGGCCGCCGCGGGCGCGGCCGAATTCGTCGCGACGGTCATGAGCGTCCATACGGGAACGCTCCCGCCTACCATTAATTATGAAGAGCCCGATCCGGAGTGTCCTTTGGATTATGTAACGCGAGGCGCGGAGACGCTCGATTTCGAAGCGGCCCTCACCAACTCCTTCGGCTTCGGCGGCGGCAACGTCTGCCTCGCGGTCAAGAAATATAGGAGCGAATAATGAAGATTCCCCCTCTGATAATCGGAGACATCACCGTCCCGCTGCCGATCGTCCAGGGCGGCATGGGCGTGAGAATTTCCCTGGCCAGCCTGGCCGCCGCCGTCTCTAATGAAGGAGGAATCGGGACGATCGCCTCGGTTGGACTTGGCGACATCGAGGCCGCCAAGACGGATTTTGAAAGTGTGTGCCGGGAAGCTTTGATCTCCGAGATTCGGAAAGCCCGGAGCCTGACCCAAGGCCCGCTCGCCGTCAATATCATGGGCGTTCTGAGCAACGCCAAGGACCTTATTCAAACCTCGGCCCGGGAGGGTGTCAAGTTCATTGTTTCGGGCGCTTCGCTCCCCCTCAGGCTTCCGGAACTCGTCGGAGACCTGAGCGTCAACCTGGTCCCCATTATCAGTTCCGGAAGGGCCGCGGACCTCGTTCTCCGGACCTGGGACAAGCGATATCAGAGGACGGCGGATGCGGTTGTCCTCGAGGGGCCCCTGGCCGGCGGGCATCTCGGATTCTCCATGGAACAACTGCAGGAGCTTGAGAAATACGAGCTGTCCATCCTCCTTTCCGAAGTCCTCGCCGCGGTCAAGCCCTTCGAGGATAAATACGGTCGGAAAATTCCGGTGATCGCGGGGGGTGGAATCTACACGGGGACGGATATCGCCCGGATGCTCCAGGCCGGCGCCGCGGGCGTCCAGATGGCCACCCGTTTCGTCTGCACCCCCGAATGCAGCGCCTCTCCCGAATTCAAACAGGCTTATCTCGACGCTAAAGAAGAGGACATCGTCATCATTAAAAGCCCGG
>Ga0315275_10003244_pt1 | contig 14950 bp, 11 predicted proteins | sample YL17G03_0_MG_FD_205557 | JGI IMG/M metagenome (GOLD analysis project Ga0315275, IMG submission 205557) | Sediment microbial communities from Yellowstone Lake, YNP, Wyoming, USA - YL17G03_0 | ecosystem: Environmental > Aquatic > Freshwater > Lake > Sediment | place: USA: Wyoming | collected... | reverse complement strand
CGCTCAATGAGTAGGGCACGATGCGAATCTGGGAGCAGGAATCTGCAAGGTCAGGTGTAGTTTTGTTTAAACCCTGTAACGCGTGGTTACAAACCTGACATATCCTGGGAACCAATCGGTCACACTTCTATGTGATAATCGCAATGCTTCAGTAGAAACAATTGTTCATCGCCGGGAACTTTTAGATAAAGAAGATCGTCTAAATGGTAATCTAACTAAACAAAAAGAGGAGAAAAAATGAACCGTAACAAAACTATTTTAATATCGATCCTGCTGGCCCTGGTTGTGCTGTCGAGCGCCTGCGCTTCTGTACCCGCTCCAGCGATACAGCCGATGCTGCGCACGCTGAGCGTGACGGGCAGCGCCCAGGCAGCACTCACTCCCGATATTGCTTATATCAATATCGGGGTCCACTCAGAAAATGTGGATCCTAAAGAAGCTGTTGCCAGCAATAACGTTTCTTCAAAAGCAGTTGCTGATGCATTGAAGGCTTTGGGTGTGGACAGTAAAGATATCCTCACTACCAATTTCAGCATTTACCCTCAGGATGAGTGGGGACCGGATGGGCAGAAAATCGGCACGAAGTTCATGGTCGATAACACTGTCTATGTCACCCTGCGAGACCTTACCAAGATCGGCGATCTCTTGGGCGCAGCCGTTAAGGCGGGAGCCAACAGTATCAATGGCATCCAGTTTGACGTAGCCGATAAGACTCCTTACCTGGCTGAGGCGCGCAAGGCTGCCGTGGAAAACGCCAACCTCCAGGCGCAGGATCTCTCAAAAGCAGCCGGCGTGGAGCTTGGCCCGGTGCAGTCGCTCAATTACTATAACACCTATGCATCCCAGGTACCCATGGATATGAAGGGCGTGGGCGGGGGAGGCGCGGCTGCGGCGGTGCCTGTATCTCCCGGGCAATTGTCCATCACGGTGGATGTCAGCGTAGTTTACGAGATCAAATAGCAAAATAAAAGCCTCAAAAAGGAGTTTGCGGTCAGTCGACGCAAACTCCTTTTTGCGTTCTTTCAGATATGGTATAAATACCTTTCATGGGTGATATGTTTGTTGGTTATCCTGCTAAAAAACAGGGAGTGGTCTTTCACCTGGTCAGCATATCGGTTTTGCTGGCGGGTGGAGTGTTTGGGATGGCGCAGGCAGCCCGCTCTCCGGCAGGGCCAGTTTTCTTGCTGAATTTGTTTACTACTTTGATATCGGTTGGTTTGCTGCTCGTGTTAGCTTACCGCTTTTATGCTTTGTGGACGGCCAGTTACAGCCTCGAACGCGATGGTATCCACATTCGCTGGGGTTTCCGCTCTGAAGATATACCGATCGATGCAGTCTTGTGGATGCGCCCGGCAGAAGACCTGGGAATGGGCCTACCACTGCCGTTCCTTCGTTGGCCAGGGGCAGTCGTAGGTGTACGGCACATGCCCAAGATCAAGGGCAGCAGCGGATTGGTTGAATATATGGCTGACCGGGTGCGTCCGCTCATTCTCATCGCCACAGCCGAACGGATATTTGCAGTTTCCCCGGTAGATCAAGAGGCCTTTCTCACAGCCTTCCAGCAGTTCAGCGAGATGGGATCGCTCACGCCTTTACCAGCACAGTCGGTGCATCCTGGATTCCTATTCCCCGAGATTTGGGAGGATGCTGTGGCGCGTTTTTTGATCTTGGGAGGGATTGTGCTGGTTTTAGTTTTGCTGGCCTGGGTGAGCATCATTATTCCGGGCCGCCAGCAGATTTCTCTGCGTATCAGCCCAGGAGATCTGGCGGTTGATTATGTGCCGGCAGTACAACTCTTGCTTTTACCGGTGATGAACATCCTGTTTTTCCTGGCGGATATCTCGCTGGGTTTGTTTTTTTACCGGCGTCCGGAGATTCGCTCTCTGGCATATCTGCTGTGGGTCATCACCATCATCGTGTCGTTCTTATTCATCGGAGCAGTCTTTTTCATCTTGCAAGCGGCCTGATTTTCCACAGGGGAATGGCATTTGTCCACAGAAATGACCGAGTTATCCACAGGTTTATCCCTATCCTATGCGAAATTTTTCCTGGGCTTTCTGCTGGCGGTTCTGGTGGCGCTCCTGGCCTGGCGGGCGCGATCTCTTTCGAGCAGTGGAGCCTGGGCAGCCATAATAACGGGGGGGCTTATCTTTGGGTTGGGCGGCCTGCCTTGGGCGGCCCTTTTGTTGACCTTTTTCATTTCTTCGAGCGCACTGTCTAAAGCTTTTACCCGACGCAAGGCCGCGTTAAACGAGAAATTTTCCAAAAGCAGCCGGCGCGACTGGGAGCAGGTGTTGGCGAATGGTGGGTTGGGGGTGTTTCTTGTTCTGGTGTACTTCGTATTCTCTGAAAAGGATTGGATCTGGGCGGCTTATGCCGGCGCAATGGCGGCAGTCAATGCCGATACCTGGGCAACCGAAGTGGGCGTATTGAGCCGGAAGCCGCCTCGCTTGATCACAACGGGCAAAGTTGTAGAAAGGGGGACATCCGGAGGAATTACCCTGGCTGGCAGCCTGGCCGCGTTTTTGGGTAGTCTGCTGGTGGGCTGTGTGGCAGCCGTCTTTAGGCCAGTTTCAAACACGTTCCTGTTCATCCTGGCTGCCTCTTTAGGAGGGCTAGCAGGTTCCTTAGTAGACTCGCTGCTGGGGGCTTCGGTGCAGGGGATATATGCTTGCCCATCCTGCGAAAAAGAAACCGAGCGTCACCCGCTGCATTCTTGTGGAACGGTAACGGTCCACTTGCGCGGCTGGCGCTGGATGAATAATGAAATCGTCAACTTTGCCTGTTCACTGGCTGGAGCAATTTTTGCGGTTTTACTCTGGGTCTTTGTGTAAAAGGCCGGGCATGATTTTTCTTGCCCCACACAGCACATCAGCCCCCAATTTCGCTCATCACCCGGTTGAGAGGGATAAGACCTTCAGCCAGGCCGTGGCCCCAGGGTTTGTACCATATCCCATCCAGGATGAGCTTGCGCAGCTCCTCAAGCGATGCGCCAGCGCGCAGGGGAGAAAGCAAGTCAACCTCACCTTCGCGCAGCAGGCACAGGCGCAGCCTTCCATCGGCTGTCAGGCGGGCGCGAGTACACAGGGCGCAGAATGGGGCTGTAACCGAGGAAATAAACCCGATATCTCCTTGTGCCCCAGGAATGCGAAACAGCCTGGCTTCGCCATCCAATTCGCCGTCGTTGGTGCTCTCCAGTTTCCCAAGGGCTGCCTCGATGGTCACCTGCATCTCGTCAGCAGTGACCATTTGGCTGGTCTGCAGATCTGTGGCTCCGGCAAAGGGCATCATTTCGATGAAGCGCACCTGCCAGGGATGCTCCAGCGTCAAGCGGGCCAGGTCAACCACATCGTTCTCGTTGTAACCGCGCACTACGACCCCGTTGAGCTTGATGGGCTTAAGCCCGGCTTCTTCAGCCGCACTGATCCCGTCCCATACATCATCTAATTTACCCCAACGGGTCAAACGGTGAAATTTATGCGTATCCAGGGTGTCAAGGCTGATGTTGACCCGCTGCAATCCGGCCTCTGCTAGGGGTTTTGCCAGGCGCTTGAGCAGCACACCGTTGGTTGTCATCGAAAGGGAGCGGATGCCGGGTGTTTGGGCGATGCCGCCCACCAGGTCAACGACATGGGCGCGCACGGTCGGTTCACCTCCGGTCAGGCGGATCTTGTCAAACCCCAGGGAGGCAAACATGCGCACCAGGGTCAGGATTTCATCATCTTGCATCAGCTCTGCATTGGGCCGGAAGGTCATATCCTCTGGCATGCAGTACACACAGCGTAAATTGCAGTGGTCTGTAAGGCTGATGCGCAGATAATGGATGCGGCGTCCGTAACGGTCGAGTGCCATGCTTGAAACCTATGGGTAAAATCCGAGTTAATCACTCTGAATTATACCCTAAATTTAGAGCGGTTACCCTAATTGTCCGGCCACCAGGATAACTGTACCAGCAGTCCCATCCACAGCAATGGTCTGACCGGTCTGGATGCGTTTGGTAGCTACGCCAGTGCCTAGCACAGCCGGGATGCCATATTCGCGCGCCACGATCGAGCTGTGGCTGAGCGGTCCACCCACATCGGTGACCACGCCGGCGGCTAATGCAAAGAGAGGTGTCCAGGCTGGCGTGGTAATTGCCGCCACCAGTACTTGCCCCTGGCTCATGCGCCCGAAATCTTCGGGACCATTCAGCACGCTGGCTGGGGCAGTGACCTGGCCTGGGCTGGCGCCGATCCCGTGGATCATCTGATCCAGATCACCCACCTGGGCAGGGGACCATTTTTCCAGGTCGAAACCCAAGAACCTGCTGCGCCGGGGAAGCACAGGAGGCGGCGTCACGCGTTTCTGTGTTTGCCAGGTCGCTTTGCGCTGCTGGACTGCCTTTTGGAACTGGCTGCTGATTTCTTTTCCCTGATCTAGTTGAACTGCGGACTGCTCAACTTCTTCTTCGAGCAGCCAGAAAATGTCCTCCGGTTCGGCCACAACACCACCTTGCACCAGGCGTTTGCCCAATTCAAGCAGCATCTTGCGCACTAACGGCCAACCCAGGCCAACATCAGCCAGGCCATCTTCGCGCAGCGGCGCGGATCTCTGCGCCCAGGTGACCAGCTTTTGGAAGATGGTGCGGCGTAGACCTCTCAGGCGCGCCAGTGTGGATTGGTGGGCTTGCTTGCGCTGCTCAGAGGCTGTCTGTTGACGCAGGTAGGGGTTGGCTCCCTGTCCGGACAAGAAGAATTTGATCGTCTCGAGCAGCGGTGTGGGGTCATCTAAGGGGAGAGGCTTGGAGAAGTCTAGCCCGTAGATGCTGTGCCCAAACTGCTGAAGGTGGTATTGAAAATATTCCTGGAACTCCGCCCAGGTCCCTTTTTCTACCTCTGTAGGAATTTTCGCATTGGAAAGTAAACCGGCCAACTGGTAAGCGGGAGTTTTTTGGAGCGTTTCGGCCAGGTCGGGATGACCCTGGCCCCAGCGCGCCAGGTCATACAGCGATTTTTCTGCCAGCATGGGAATGCTGTCGAAACCCAACAAGAAAGTCAGCGCTGTGGGATCCTCTTTGCGCCGGATGAAACGGTTATAAAAGCTATTGAACATCATTTCGCTGAGGCCGGCCGAGGGGATCAACCCGGATTGCAAGGTGGTATAGTGATCCACAGCCCGGTCGAGGATCTCATTCACACCCGCTAAGATTTCTGCAGCACTCAGCTCGTTCAGGGGTTTGACCTCCCAACGTTGAACCGCCTGGACATACGCAGGCCGGGCCTGCTCTCGCCAACGCTGTTCAGAGTTGCGTAGCAGCCCAGAAACCTTAAAGGGGATATGTTTGATCAGCCTCCAATACTGGCCGGGTTTAAACCTTAATACCAGGTAGGCATATCCATTGAGTGTGGTCAGCTTATATTCAGGTGGCCTTTCGATACTCCCGGTGAGCTGCCCTACCAGACGCTGCATGCCCTGGCTGATGGTGCGACAGCCCAGGGTGGCAAAGAGCGGTGAGAGCGGGTCAGGAAGCAGCTCTACGATGCTGGCACGCAAATACCGCGCTTTGGGATCGGGAACTTTCCAATCGAAGCGAGCAGTGGTGGGGACTTCGGGGAGAGCGGTGACCGGCCGGGCCTGGACGATGGCAAATTCACCATTCAGGTAAGTCCATTCGATATCGACGGGTCGGTGGAACATTTCCTCAATCTGCACACCGATCTGTACCAGGCGAGCGGCGGCAGCATCATCCAGGACCGGTTTGTTACGCAGATGGCGCGGGATGGGCTGCACCTCGGTGCCTTGGGCGACACGCACCGCCCAAACCTGTTTGTCGGCTACCAGGCGTTCCAGCACACGCCCGGTGGTCTTTTCAACGGTCAAGGTGTCGGGCGTGACCAGCCCGGCGACAACAGCCTCGCCCAATCCCCAACTGGCGTTGATCACAGCCAGGTTACGAGCGCCCGTGATGGGATGAGCCGTAAACAGCACACCCGAGGCCTGGGCCGGCACCAGCACCTGGACCACCACAGCCATAGCGAGGGATTTGATCTCAACCTGGTGTTGAAGCCGGTAAGCAATCGCCCGAGCCGTCCATAAGGAGGCCCAACAGCGTTTGACCGCTTCGAACAAGGCGGGAATAGATGAGACGTTCAAATAAGTGCTCTGCTGCCCGGCGAAGGATAGCGATGGCTGGTCTTCGGCTGTGGCCGATGAGCGCACAGCCACTGCCGGAAAGCCTCCGGGTAAGTTTGCATAGGCTAGGGAAACAGCCACGCTGATCTCTTCGGGTATCCTACCTTTGATAAACGTCTCTCGAATGGATTGAGCGGCGGCTTCCAGCGTGGCGGGTTGGTGAGAATCAACACCTTCCAGCGCTTTTTCGATGGCCGGTTGGAGGCGGTTTTCGATCACAAAACGCCGGTAAGCGGCAGTGGTGATGTGGAATCCCGTAGGAATGGGCAGCCCAGCCACAGCTAGGCGCGTCAGCCAGACGCCTTTGCCTCCCACGGTGTGCTGCTTGGCCCTCAAGTCTGAGAGTGGGACGACATACCAGGGTCCGGACTCTTCAATGAAATATCTTTCCATGTTCATGTGACTTTGACGATCTTTCCCCCCGTTATCTTCACTAAGTCTGGCGGAGCCAGTTGAAAGACGGCATTGGGGGTGCCAGCCGCGGCCCAGGTTTCATTGTACTGCAACAGGTCTTCATCGACCAGGGATTTCACGATCTGCTTATGCCCAACCCCGTCTGCGCATCCAGATGGCCATTCCAATCGGCGTGATTGCAACCACAAGCATCGTAACGATGAAAGCGGGATTCGACGTCCAGGGTATCAGTTGCTTCGACACAGGTTGGAAGAAGTTCATGCCAAAGAAGCCAGCCACGAAGGAGATCGGCATGAACAGGGTTGTAATGAATGTGAGCGTCTTCATCACCTCGTTCATGCGGTTGTTAACCACGGAAAGGTAAGTATCCAACACACCTCCGACCAGATCGCGCAGGCCTTCGGCGATATCATGCAGGCGGACGAAGTGGTCATACACATCCCGGAAGTAAATACGGTCTTTGCTGTCGATCACGTTATAATCGTCACGGGCCAGTTTGTTAAGCACCTCGCGCATGGGAGAAAGGCTGCGACGCAGTTGGATGGTGGCTCGTTTTAGGGTAAAAACCTTTTGGATCGTATCCTTATCGGGTTTACCGAAGAGCTCATCTTCGAGCGTTTCGATCTCTTCGTCAACTTCTTCAACGGTGTGCATGAAGTCACCGGTCAGTTCTTCGGTCAGCAAGTATAGAAAATGGTCGGTGCCGGACTTTCGGTGGCGCTCATCTTTCTGGCAGGTTTGCCAGGCGCGCTCCAGTGCGGGAATGGGCAGGTCGTGATGGGTGACCAGGTAGTTGCCTCCCAGGAAGGCATCCAGTTCGATCGTCTCTAAGTCCCCTGAGCTGCGGGCATAGTTCATGGCAATGAGGGCAACATAAAGATAATTATCCCAATCATCCACCTTGGGAATATGTGTCTGGTGAACGGCATCTTCGACTGCCAAGGGATGGAAATTAAATGTTTCCAGGAGGATTGGCTCGCTGCTTTCAGGGGATTCTCCCTGGAAATCGACCCATAAGAGACCGTCTGGGTTACGCAGAGCTTCGGCAAACTTCTCTTTGGGCAGGTTGGTGTTGATCAGCTTTTCGTTCTCGAAGTACAGGGCGCGGAGCATAGTTTTCCTCCTGAGCATTTACAGCTCACGGATAACGCGGGTTACACGGACTTTCCTTTAGATTTAAGATAAAAAGGGCGCAGCTCCCATGGGCTGCACCCTCTATTAAATCAGAAATAGGCAAAATCAGGAAGTGAATTTGGTTTTGAGTCGGGCGCTCTTGCCGGTGCGATCGCGCAAGAAATAAAGGCGAGATCGCCGAACATGGGCATGCCGGTGCACAACCACTTTTTCGATCATCGGCGAGCGCGTCAGAAAAGTGCGTTCGACGCCGATGCCATTGCTGGCCACGCGGCGCACGGTGAAATTTGCATCATTACCGCCGCGGTGCTGGCGGATGATGGTGCCCTTGAATTCCTGGGTGCGCACGGTCGAACCTTCTTTGATGCGCACAAACACGCTGACGTTATCGCCTGCTTGCAGGGTCGGTACATTCGGGTTCTCAGCGGCCTCGACGGCCTTGATCATTTCGCTCATGGCTGCATACCTCACAAAAAGCTTTCTCAGAACAAAACCGCCAGAGGCGGCGCGGGGGCAGATTATAGCATGAACAGGGGGATTTGGGAAGAGAAAAAAATGAACCCTGCTTTGAAGAGTATAATTCGAAAGTGTTCTTGGTTCATTACGGAGGATAGCTATGGCTTATACAATGACGATGCCAGTTCTCAGCGAAAGAGAAAACAGTTTGCGCACCCGTCTGGGTATCCCAGACAGGGCCAGGCGCGTGATGATCCTGGCCGAATCCAGCCATTGGGATCCGAACTGGCTGTATACCTCCGAAGAATATTACACTCGCTTTGTGGATAGCAACCTGCTTCAAGCCCTGTCCGAGCTGACCCGGGAACCCCGCCGGATATATTCCGTGGAGTGCATGTTCTTCTTAAGAATGTTCTGGGAAAGGCATCCCGAGCTTCAGGAAACGATCCGGTCGCTGGTCAATGCTGGACGGCTGCGGTTGACGAGCAGCGGGGTGACCTCGGCAGATACCTTGCTGCCAACCGCCGAAGCGCTCTTGCGTGACTTGCTGCTCGGCCAGGAATGGCTGCGCAGGAATGGGATGCAGCCAGAGCCTGGGCTGGCTTATTTCCCGGATTGCTTTGGGCATACACCTGCCCTGCCAGCGCTGTTGAACGCGGCCGGCTTCCAGATGACGGCTTTTTCTCGTCTGGATGGGATGTATATGATCGCCACCGACTTCGATTCCAAGGCATCCTTCCCGCGCCCGGGTTCGTCCGCTGAGCTTCTCCAGCAGCGGGAGAAAACCCTCGATTTTGTCTGGCGCGCTCCGGATGGAAGCCAGGTGTTGGCCCATTGGAACGCCTATACATACTTTCAGGGGGATATGATCGCCTATCGTGGCCTTGCCCGGGCTTATATGCTGCCGCGTTTCTTATCTTATCCGGACCGGTCTGACCGGCTGGTAGCCAGGCGCATCCAGGAATATACAGCTCAACTGGTGCCCTACAGCCGTACTCCCTACCTGTTCTGCCCGATGGGCATGGATTTTGTCGCTCCGGTGCCAGACCTGCTGACCCTGTTGGACCGCTATAACCAGCGCCATTATCCCGAAACAGGCACTTGGGTCGTCAATGCCGGGTTGGATGATTACCTGGAATTGGTGGATTGCTACCGTGATCAACTGCCTGTTCTGGAATTGGATCCAAACCCCTACTGGACCGGTTTTTACACCTCCCGACCGGTGCTCAAAAAGCGCTGCCATGAGTTGTGGGATAAGCTGCTGTTAACTGAAAGACTGTCTGTGCTGGAATCACCCTCTGCACATACCAGCCAGGATTTGCCAGAACTGCACAACGCCTGGTGGGCGGCTGCCACCTCCAACCACCACGATTTCATCACCGGTACCTCTCCCGATCCGGTGGTGGAAGGTGAACAGCTTCCTATGTTAGATAAAGCCATCCGGGATGTAGATGCAGTTCTGGATCAGAAGCTGCCAGCTTTCCGTTCGAAGCAGGGGCAGACTGCCGAAGCAGCTCTGGGGAACCCGCCTCGCTGGGAAAGGCAGGGGGACAAGATTATCGTTGAAACACCCTCCTACGGTTTGGAGCTCAGCGAAAATGCTGGAGGCTGTCTGACCCGCCTCTGGCATCCACTTACAGGAGCATCTTTGCTGGATGGTTTATCCGGCGAATTAGTCGATTACCTTGAATCAGGGGGACTGTGGCGCATGGGGATGGAATTCCGGGGGGGCAAATTCAAATTACTCGAACGCTCCAGCAGCCAGCCCGTCCACCTGGAAGTTCACACCCGCCCGAATGGGTTGGAAATTTCAAGCGCTGTTTCCCTGGGTGGGAATGTATTCCAGCAGTCCATCCTCTGCCGCAGCGACACACCCTGGATTAGTTTCCGCCTCACCGGTCGTGCCGCCGAGAAGCACACTCTCAGTGTCCGCTTCCGGACAGGGCTGCGCGCTGAGCTCGCCGCGATGGAAAACCCCGGCGGGGTGGTGACTCGACCGGTGAAGAAAATTTACGAGCCTACCTTCTGGCCTGGGCAGCATTTTTATCACCTTCAAGATCAGGAAACCGGACGGGGATTGGCAATTCTACTGGCTTTGCCGGGTGCGGTGGCTTACCGTCCAGAGCAAAAGATGGTCGAGCTCATCGCCTTGCGCAATGCCACCCGGGAGAAGGTCAATGGCTTTTTGAAAATCCCTGCCTGCCCGGCTGAGGGGCATGAGAAGGCTGATTTTACCTTCCAGTTTGCCTTAGCTTTCACGGAGAGGGGCGGCTGGCAGGAAAACCGTCTGCCCCAGTTGGGGCGCGACTATGCCCATCATCCCTGGCTGGATGACGATGAAAGCTCGACCTACAAACAGATTGACCAGCAGGTACTGCTCAGCTCGCCGGATGTGTGGCTGGAGGCCCTGAAGCCCGCCTGGCGCGGCGAGGGCATAATTGCCCGGCTTGGCTCTTTCTCGCTTCCAGGTGAGCCAGTCCAGTTTGGGCTGAAGGGATTTGACATCCGTGAAGCTTATCTCTGTGATGGGCGCGAGCGCGACCTGCATCCGCTGCGAATTGTTGATCACAAGGTGGAGCTGGTGTTGGAACAGACCCTCATCACGCTAAGGTTGATGGTCTGATACCGCGTTTTTCTTACACAATGAATTTTAGTATGCGGCTGCCTATGGTCGCTTGAAGAGTTTTGCCACTCTTATGCGTTGATGTTAGGATTTTGATATACCTTAACCTCGCGATTGATGCGGTCACGCAGTTCTTTCTCGGAAACTTCCAGATCGTAGCGCACCTGCATACGCATCCAGATCACAGCACTCGTGCCAAAATAGCGCGCCAATCGAAGCGCAGTATCTACGGTAATAGAGCGCTGACCGTGAATAATCTGACTGATCCGGATAGGCGACACGCCGATATCCTTGGCTAATCGATACTGGCTCAGCCCGATTGGTTTCATGAAATCCTCTAGGAGCACTTCGCCTGGGTGGATGGGGAACAAAATGTTATCCATAAGCTTTACTCTCACGAATGGTAAGCGACTATTTCTACATTTCTAGCCTTATTTTCGACCCACTCGAAACAAATTCTCCAGTGGTCGTTGATCCGAACACAATATTGACCTGCACGATCTCCTTTAAGTTTTTCGAACCTGTTTCCAGGTGGAGCTTGTAGATCTTGTACTTCCTGCGCGTCATCCAGGTATATTAATTTGCGACAGGCGATCCGCTGGATATCTAACGGTAGTTTCTTGGACGTTTGTCCGCTGAATATCTTCTCCGTTTCTCTGGACGCAAAAGATTCAATCACATTATTAGCATGTCACCATGCGATAATATCGTCAAGTGATATGGAATTGTTATCATAAATATTCCCTCACACAATCTTCCCAAAGTGTTTAAAATTGGTATATCAATTTATCTTAGAGGTATAGCTTGGCTGTTTCTGATCTGGGTTTGATCTTCGATATCCGCCGGTTTTCCATCCACGATGGCCCTGGCATCCGTACCACGGTCTTTCTGAAGGGCTGCCCGCTCTCCTGTTGGTGGTGCCATAATCCCGAAAGCCAGTCTCCAGGCCCGGAGCTGTGGCTGCGCGCCGGGCGCTGCATCCGCTGCGGCGAGTGCGCCGAGGCCTGTCCGGAGGAGGCCATCACCTGGCAGGAAGATGGCTATGTGACCAACTTGGCGTTGTGTACACGCTGCGGTATTTGCCAGGAAGCCTGTGCAACCGAGGCGCGCCAGATCGTCGGCAGGCGGATGAGTGTGGCGCAGGTGCTGGCTGAGGTTGAGCGGGATGTGGTCTTCTACGATGAATCGGGCGGTGGGGTGACGGTCTCCGGTGGCGAGCCGCTCCAGCAGCGGATCTTCCTCCTGGCATTGCTCAAAGCCTGTAAGGAGAAAGATATCCGCACCGTTCTGGATACCTGCGGTTATGCCACCTGGAAAGCATTGGATCAAGTGCGGTCTTATGTGGATCTCTTCTTGTATGACCTTAAGTTAATCGATGATGCCCGGCACCGCCAGTTTACAGGCGTTTCCAACCGGCTGATCTTGCAGAATCTACGCCGTTTGCTCCAGACGGGGCAGGCTGTCATCCTGCGTGTGCCGGTCATTCCAGGGGTCACGGATGGAGAAGATGAACTGCGCCAGCTTGGGTCGTTTATCGCCGGGCTGCCAGGGTCGCCTCGGGTTGACCTGCTGCCCTACCACCGGGCGGCAACGGGGAAATATGAGCGCCTGAACCGGGATTACCCTCTGCTGGATGTGCTGCCTCCTGCCCCTGAGCGCATGCAATTTGTGGCTGAGGCCTTGCGGAGCTACGGATTAATGGTAAAAATTGGAGGATAAGGAGCGTGGAGAATGTCGCTAACTGAACGTGTTGCCCGGTTGCGCAAGCAAAGTCTGGAGACTGCGCCGACCATTTCGACTGAACGGGCGGAGCTGCTGACCGAGTTTTACCAGCAGGATCTGGGTAATGTTTCGCCGCCAGTCAAGCGTGCGCTGGCTTTCCGCCATTTAATGGAGCATAAGACGGTCTGTATCAATGATGGTGAGTTGATCGTGGGCGAAAAAGGATCGGCGCCTCAGGCTGCGCCGACCTATCCAGAATTGTGCTGCCACAGCCTGCAAGACCTGGATATTCTCAATGCGCGTCCCAAGATACCTTTTGCGGTTGGTGATCTTGCCCGCCAGGTTTACGAGGAGAAGGTCATCCCATACTGGAGAGGCCGTTCGCTGCGTGAGCTGATCTTCCAGGAGATGACGGCGGAGTGGAAAGAGGCCTATGAAGCGGGCATCTTCACCGAGTTCATGGAGCAGCGCGCCCCAGGACACACCGTCCTGGACGATAAGATCTACCACAAAGGCATGCTCGATTTTAAGAAAGAGATCCAGGGCAGCCTTGAAAAGTTGGATTACCTGAACGATCCGCAGGCCTATGCAAAGCAGGAAGAGCTTAAAGCCATGTTGATCTGTGCAGATACACTGGTACGTTTTGCGGCGCGCTACGCCGAGAAAGCCAGCCAACTGTCACAGGCGGAGGAAGATCCTCAGCGTAAGCGGGAATTGGAACTGATTGCCGAAGTCTGTACATATGTTCCAGCGCACGCGCCGCGCGATTTCCGGGAGGCACTCCAGTATTATTGGTTTGTTCACCTGGGTGTGACCACAGAGCTGAATACCTGGGATTCCTTCGACCCTGGGCGGCTGGACCAACACCTGTCATCGTTCTATCAGAAGGGATGTGAGGATGGCACATTGACCCGAGAGCAAGCGGAAGAACTTTTACAATGCTTCTGGATCAAGTTCAATAACCAGCCCGCTCCACCCAAGGTAGGTGTGACCGCCGCCGAGAGCGGCACCTACACCGATTTCGCCCAGATCAATATCGGCGGCTTGAAGGAAGACGGCTCTGACGGCGTCAACGAGGTCAGTTACCTTCTCCTGGATGTGGTGGAGGAGATGCGCCTGCTCCAGCCCAGCGCCTCGTTGCAGGTGAGCAAAAAGAATCCCGACCGCTTCATCAAGCGTGGGGCGCGCATCATCCGTACAGGCTTCGGACAGCCTTCGATCTTCAATGCTGACCTGGTCGTGCAGGAGCTGGTGCGCATGGGTAAGTCCGTGCAGGATGCGCGTAACGGTGGCTCCAGCGGCTGCGTGGAGGTGGGCGCCTTTGGCAAGGAGAACTATAACCTGACCGGTTACTTCAACATGCCGAAGATCCTGGAGCTCACGCTGCACAACGGTCTCGATCCCCGTACCGGCAAGCACATCGGCCTGGAAACGGGCGACCCACGCCAGTTCGAAACCTTTGACGAGCTTTTCGAGGCTTACTGCAAGCAGCTCAACCACTTCGTTGATATCAAGGCGCGCGGTAACAACGTCATCGAGCGGTTGTACGCGGAGTACATGCCCGCGCCGTTCCTGTCAATCCTCATCGACGACTGTATCACCACGGGCAAAGATTATCACAACGGTGGGGCGCGCTACAACACTACCTATATCCAGGGCGTGGGTTTGGGGACGATCACCGACTGTATGACCGCCATCCGCCACCACGTTTTCGATGAGAAAACGTTCCCGCTGGATGAGCTGCTGCAGGCTTTGGATGAGGATTTTGAAGGAGCTGAGCGCCTACGCCAGCTTCTCCTGAACAAGACACCCCGTTATGGCAACGATGATGACCGGGCAGATGGTACCATGGTGCGCCTCTTCGAAGCGTATTATGCGGCTGTCTTTGGGCGCAAGAATACCAAGGGCGGCTCTTACCAGATCAACCTGCTGCCAACCACTTGCCATGTCTACTTTGGCTCGGTCATCGGCGCTACCCCGGACGGGCGCAGGGCCTGGAAGCCGCTCTCGGAGGGTGTCTCGCCGGTGCAGGGCGCTGACCGGCATGGGCCGACGGCGGTACTGCGCTCGGTGGCGAAGATGGATCACGTCCGCACCGGCGGCACGCTGCTCAACCAGAAGCTCACGCCCAACTTGCTGGCCGATGACTCTGGGTTGGAGAAGCTGGTCCAGCTCGTGCGCACTTATTTCAAGCTGGACGGTCACCATATCCAGTTTAATGTAGTGGATGTCGAGACACTGCGTGAAGCCCAGTTGCACCCCGAGCAGCACCGCGACTTGATTGTGCGTGTGGCTGGTTACAGTGATTACTTCTGCAACCTGAGCGAATCCCTGCAAGACGAGATTATCGCCCGCACCGAGCACCACGCATTTTGAAACCACTCGTTTTACCCAAAGCACTCTGGGAGGATGTGAAACGTTTGATCCCTC
>Ga0315275_10003243_pt1 | contig 14955 bp, 11 predicted proteins | sample YL17G03_0_MG_FD_205557 | JGI IMG/M metagenome (GOLD analysis project Ga0315275, IMG submission 205557) | Sediment microbial communities from Yellowstone Lake, YNP, Wyoming, USA - YL17G03_0 | ecosystem: Environmental > Aquatic > Freshwater > Lake > Sediment | place: USA: Wyoming | collected... | reverse complement strand
TCCTTCAGGCCGAGATAGCCGTCGTGCGATGCGGTCACAAAATCAAAATAGCTCTCCAGGGTCACGTCCTCCAGAAGCGGCCGGGCCCGCCGTCCCCAGACGAACGGGCCGAGCATCTGCGACTGACTCTGCCCGTCGACCGCCACGGTGTTGTGCGCGGCGGTGGACCTGAAATACGACCTCCACTCCGGCTGGCTGTGGTACGTGAACGTGCCCGGGTCTATCAGAACGTCCCTTCCGTTCGCCCTCAGCGTCAGTGAAAGACAGTCCGCGTGGCCGTGGGCGGCCGTACCGCCCAACCCCAGCTCTCCGCAGTCAACGACGCAGGAAATGTCGAGCCCGGGCGCCCCGCCGTTCAAGACGTAGTAGCCGCCCTCGGAGAAGGCGCGAGACCCTCGGCCTCCGACCGGCTTCGAGCCGTCTGCGGGCCTCCCTGCCATGGAGTCGACGCGTGCCACGCCCTCGCGTCCGAGAAGCAGTGCCGCCTCCAGCGGCACCTCCTCTATCGCGCAACCCAGGTCTTCCCTGTTCAGGAGGTGGGCCGCGCACGCCAGCAGGCCGTCCAGAAGAGCCCGCGGCGACTCGGGCAGGAACGCGGGCTGGTCGTCCGAGTCCCCGATGGCCGGCGCGGCGCCGCCGGGACCCGAGACCGCCAGCAGGAAGTCGCACATCCGGCCGAAGCGTTCGGTCACGCTTGCCGGAGCCTGGATTCCGTTCCTGCGGGCGAACAGAAGAGACATGGCGCATAGCTCCGCCACAAAGCTGTGATAGTGGACCGACTGCTCCTTGCTCACTCCGTCCGCGAAGGTCTGACGCAGTATCTCGCGCCACAGTATCCCGGCGCCCCTTTCCTTCCACGCGCGGGCGCCGCGCAGGCCGCAAAAAACGCTGCCGGACACAAATAGGGCGGCCGCCTGCGCAATCAGATGGTTGTTGGCCGAGGAGTGAATCGAAAGGTTCCGATTCATGTGCCTGAGCTGGAGCCCCACCGAACCCACGATTCGTTTCTGAGCCTCCGGCGTGAATCCTTCAAAATCCCGGACCGCTGAAAGGGCCCAACACCAGGAGAGCAGCCTCAGAGCGATCTCCAGCGACGCCGCCCAGTTCACTCCCACGGCGACCGGGTTCTGCTCCACCCAGGTAAGGAGCTCGCCCACGATTTCCCGGGCGTATTCGGCCTTTTGCGACACGAAATAGGCCCGCCCCAGAGCGGCAATGTGCCGGTGCCTGTTCAGATACCAGACCCACCGCACGGACTCTTCGAACTCCGGGTCCTTGAGGTCGATGAACCCGCTGTATCGTATGGGGCAATTCCGGCCAAGGCGGTAGTCGCGGTGCCAGTCGATGCTGTCTCCCAGCCAGTACTCGTGCCCCAGCACGCGCACTCTGTGCGACATGATGGCCTCCGCCTCCGCTTCGTAGGCCGCCCGGAGGGGAGACAGCCGCGCGCGCAACGCCTCGTCCGCCGCGTCAAAAAACACTGCCCCGGTCGAAAGCCCCCCGGTGGCTGAGGCCGGCCCGGGGGCGGGCGGAAACGAGGTCGCGCCGCTGAGATCAACCCGGTAGGCCGCGCCGGACGCGCCTGCGGCCTGCAGGGCGTGCTCCAGGAGGTTTCTCAATTCCCTCGTGGCTCTGCTGCCCAGCTCCAGGGGACTCGTCATCTTCGCCCTCTGGGCCTTCCAGACGAGGCTCTTCACTGCTGCACCATTCCCTTTGCTGTGAGAGACGCGGCTCCGTCCGCCGTCAGGGCAGACGCCATTTCCGGGATCGTTCAGTCGCCTCCGCGGTCGTCACACCGCCGCGATGGCCTCCTTGACCGAGGAGACGACGTGCTCCTGCTGCTCGAGAGTGAGTTCCGGGTAGATGGGGAGCGCCAGCGACTCCGCAGCAGCCTTCTCCGAGTTGGGCAGCTGTCCCCTGGAGTAGCCTAGCTCCCGGAAGCATTCCTGAAGGTGGAGCGGCAGCGGATAGTATATGTCGGTGTCGACGCCTTTCGTCTTCAGGTGCTCCTTCACGGCGTCCCTCTTGGGGACCCTCACGACGTACTGGTTGAAAATGGACACGTTCCCTTCGCTGACTTTCGGGACCACGACCTCGCTCCCGCGAAACAGCCGGTCGTAGATCAGCGCGTTCTGTCTGCGCCGTTCGCTCCAGGAGTCCAGGTGGTCCAGCTTCACCAGGAGTATCGCCGCCTGCAGGGCGTCGAGTCTGCTGTTGAACCCGACGATCTTGTGGAAGTACTTCGGCTTTGCCCCGTGTACCCGCAGGAGCCGGAGTCGGTCGGCCACGGCCGCGTCGCTGGTCACTATCATGCCGCCGTCCCCGTACGCTCCGAGGTTCTTGGTGGGATAGAAGCTGAAGCAGCCCGTAGTGCCGATGGAACCCGCCTTCCTGCCGCGCCAGGTCGCGCCCACGGACTGGGCCGCGTCCTCGACCACGGCCAGTCCCTTCTCCGCCGCCACGTCCATCACCGGACCCATGCTCGCGCACTGTCCGAACAGGTGGACCGGCATGACGGCCTTCGTGCGGGGAGTGACCGCGTGCTCGACTTGTGAGACGTCCAGGTTGAAGGTGCCCGGGTCTATGTCCACGAACACGGGACGCGCACCCGCGTTCCATATCGTCCCGGCGGAGGCGAAGAAGCTGTATGCGGACGTGATGACCTCGTCTCCCGGCCCGACGCCGCACGCCTTGAGTGAGAGCAGCAGGGCGTCGGTGCCGGAGGCAACTCCTATTCCGTGAGCTGCTCCGGAGTACTCGGCGATCCGCGTCTCCAGCCGGGCGACCGTCTCACCCAGGACGTAGTTCCCGCTGCCCACCTGCCGGAGCACGGCCTCGTCGATTTCCTGCTTTATCGAAAGATACTGTTGTCTCAAGTCCAGAAACTGTACGCGCATTCACTCCTCCAAGTCTTCCCCCGGACACTGTCCGAAGCGCGGCGCAGGCAGCCCGCGCGGCCCCGGTTCCGCCCTCCGTTACTGATTCTCCAGCAGCTGTTCCTTCGGCACGTCCCTCCAGACCTTCGCGGGCACGCCGGCCACGACCTTGCCCGCCGGCACGTCCCTGGTCACGAGGGCGCCCGCGGCCACGAGGGCGTCTTCGCCTATGACCTTGCCGGGCAGTATCACGGCGCCTGTGCCGACCCGGCCCCCCTTCCTGACCGTCACACCCTTGAAATGCTTGAAACGCTCTTTCGTCCTACCCACGAAGTTGTCGTTCGACGTGGAAACCTGGGGCGCGATGAAGACGTTGTCCTCGAGGGTCGAGTACGCGGTTATGTAGCTTTCGGTCTCGAGCTTGCAGTTGCTCCCGATGGTGCAGAGGTTCTCGACGGTGACTCCCCTGCCGATTATCGTGCGCTGTCCCACTTTCACGTTCTCCCTGACCGTGGCCAGGTCGGCTATGAGCACGTTGGCCCCGATGTCAGCGCCCCTGTACACGACTGACGAGGTGCCGATGATGCAGCCGTCGGCTATTCTGGCCGGCGGGAGCTCGTCGGCCACTTTTAGCACGCTGATGGCTCCTCTCATCGGGAGCTTGCCCACGACCGTGTTGTCGTCTATCCGCACGCCCCTGCCTATCTCAGTGTCCGCGTGAATGACCACCCCGTTACCGACCACGCACTCCGGTCCCATCTTCACCCTCTCGCCTATGACCACGTAGGCGCCCAGTGTGCAGCTGGGATGTATAGTCGCGGTCTCGTGCACGATCCTTTCCATGCGCCCTCCCGAGTACTAGGACTCCTCCCACTTCTTGAATTCGTTCGTCGCCCGCTCGTAGTCGGACATCTTGCCCACGTCTATCCAGGGCTCCCTGACTGCGTAGAAGGCCACCCTCTTGCCCCCGGCTATCAGGAGCTTGATGAGCTCGGGCACGTCGGTCTTCTCCGGCCCCCTAATTTCGAGTATCTCCGGGGCGAGCACGTACATTCCCGCCAGGACCATGTGCGACGTGCTCGGTTTCTCGACCACACCCGTGACCGAGTCTCCGTCCAGCTGCAGGACTCCGTACGGGACCTGCACTTCGTAGCTGACCGCGGCCACGGTCATGGCGGCGCCCTTCTCCAGGTGAAAACGGTAGAGCGCCCCCAGGTCGAGCTTGGTCAGCACGTCGCAGTTCATCACCAGGAACGGCTCCGCTATCCTGCCCTTGAGCAGGAACAGCGCGCCGGCGGTGCCCAGCGCCTCCGACTCCTCCGTGTATTCCAGCTCCACGCCAAAGCGCCCGCCGTGGCCGAAATACGATTTGACGAGCTCGGACTGATAATTGGTCGTTATGAAGACTTTCCCGAAACCGGCTCTCTTTAGCCTCTCCAGGATGATCTCCAGTATGGGTTTTTCCCCGATGGGCAGGAGCGGCTTCGGGATCGTGTACGTCAGGGGCCGCATTCTGGCCCCCAGGCCGCCGGCCATCACCACGGCTATCATCTTCTTCTCCGGTATCTCAGTCATGTCTCTCCGGCGATTCGCGCGCCGGCTCCGTGCCCCTCCACGGGGACGGGGCCGCCGCTATATCGCGTAGCTCTCCGGTCTGTACTGCGAGAAGTGGTCGGATATCCATGCGACCGTCCTCCTCAGGCCCTCGTCCAGGGTGACCGTCGGCTTCCAGCCGGTCAGGTCCCGCACGCGGGTCGTGTCTGCGACGAGCCTCTCCACCTCACTCCTGGCGGGTCTCAGCCGGGCGGGGTCGAACACCACCTTGGCCTCCTTGCCGACTATCGCGGACACCTTGTCTATCAGCTCCCGCACCGAGACTTCCACGCCGGTGCCGAGGTTCGTCACTTTCCCGACGGTCTCCGGGCATTCGGCCACCTTCATGAACCCGTCCACCGTGTCTTCCACGTAGGTGAGGTCCCGCGTGGGATGAGTGGCGCCGATGTAGACCGTGCCGTGCGCAATCACCTGAGTTATGACCGAAGGGATGACCGCGCGCGCGGACTGGCGCGGCCCGTAGGTGTTGAACGGCCGCACGACGGCCACGGGCACCTCGAACGATCTAAAAAAGCTCTCCGCAAGCTGGTCCGCGCCTATCTTGCTGGCCGAGTATGGCGACTGGCCGCACTGCGGATGCTTCTCATCGATGGGGACGTACTGCGCGGTGCCGTACACCTCGCTCGTAGAAGTGTGCACCAGCTTCTTCACTCCCGCATCCCTGGCCGCGCACAGCACGTTCAGGGTCCCCAGCACGTTCGTGTGGACGACCTCCACCGGGTGCACGTACGAGTACGGGATGGCCACCAGAGCGCCCAGGTGGAACACGACGTCGATGTCTTTGCACGCGGATCTCACCGCCTCTGGATCTCTGAGGTCGCCCGCGACCAGTTCCAGCTTCTCTCTCGTCTGGGGCGCGAACCCGTCTATGAACCCGCAGGAGCCCTTCGAGTTGTATCTCACAAATGCCCGCACGGACGCCTTGTGCGACACCAGCCTCTCCACGAGATGACTTCCAATGAACCCGCCGGCTCCTGTGACCAGCACCTTCTGTTCCTGCCAGTTCATCTTGAGTTTTCTCCTTTCGGGCGAGGCCCCCGGTCCACGCTGGTTCCTGCGAGCTTCTCGCGCCAGAAATCCAACACATCGGATAGAGTCCTCTCGAGCGGAACCTGAGGCGTCCATCCGACCAGCTCTCTTATCCTGGAGCAGTCACCTCTCTGATAACTCGTGTCCACGGCTCTGACCCGCGCCGGGTCCACCTCCACGCTGACTTTCACCCTCGAGAGCGACAACAGGCCGTCCAGTATCTGCCTCATACGGACCGCCCTGCCGGTGCAGACATTGAACACGCCTTCCGCACCCGGCCTGGTGGCGACCATGAAATACGCTCTGACCACGTCACGCACGTCGCAGTAGTCCCGGTACGAATCCAGGTTGCCGACCCTGACCGCGCCTCCGCCCTTCATCTCGCACTCTACTATCTGCCTGGCGAACGCGGAGCAGGCCATCCCGGGTCCCTCTCCCGGCCCGGTGTAATTGAACGCGCGCGTGACCAGCACGTTCATCCTGCCGGCTCTGCCGAACGCGGCGGCCAGAGACTCCTGCGCCAATTTGCTCGCGCCGTACAGCGTCTCGGGCGCGGGCCGCGCGGTCTCGGGGATGGGTGCGGCCTCCGCCGACCCGGATGCCCCATACACGGCCCCGGAACCGGTCACCAGAGTTGTGACCGGGAGCCCCGCCTCCAGGAGACAGAACATCAGGTTTTGCGTGCCCCCAACGTTGACTCTGTAGAGCTCATCCACTGCCCCTCTCGTCAGGCCCGCGCCGGTTACGGCCGCCAGGTGGAACACCACCTCGGGCCTGAAACCCTCGAGAAGCCGGAGGAGGGCCTCCCTGTCGCAGACGTCTATTTCTTCCAGCCTGAGGCTCACACCGTCCGGTTTCAGGTCCGGATTCAGGCCCAGGTCGTTCGTGACTCCCAGGACCCGCCAGTGTTCAGACAACAGCAGCCTAACGAGATGCGTCCCGGCGAACCCGTTGGCGCCGGTGATAAGAGCGTTCATCAGACCCCCAGTCCATTGAGCCGGCCGCAATCCCGTAATCGTACTACTTCTATGTAATTATCGTCAATATGGCAGGCGGTCATGAGGGCCTCCCGGCCCTTTCGACCTTTGCAATACACTGGGAGACAATCGAATACGGGCTCCTGTCACGCACTGAGGTCGTGCAGTTGGTCCGGGAGCCGCGGGACGGAGGTCAGGCCTCGTACCCCGACCTGGGGCCGACTCTGGGGTTCCTACCGGCCGGCTCCAGGCTCCGCCGAGACTCCAGCACTGAGTCGTACACGGAGAGGAGCGCGTTCAGATTGCCCTCGCTTTCCTCGAGCGGTCTCGCAGTCGGGCTCCCGCGGTCGGCCCGCAGCGCCGCCAGGAGCTTCTCCGCCATGTCCCGCGCGTCACCCTTCCGGAACAGGATAACGCCCTCAGGCCTGAAAGGCGTGTCGCTCACCACGGCTGGCACGCCCAGAAACAGAGCCTCGCGCACGGAGATCGAGTCGCCGTCCACCAGGGTGCTTCTCAGGAAGACGCTTGAACGCTTCATCGCCGACACGAAGTCGGGCAGGTCCCTCTGCATGAGGACGTGCTCCCCGAGTCCGAGCGAGTCTACCCTGCTGACCAGCTCCGCTTCGTAGGCGGCATCGCCGTACTTCGTCAGCGCCACCAGCAGCCCGGCACCCGGAAGCGTCCGCCTCAACCGGCTCAGGGCGTCCACGGCGTCCATCAGGCCGTACTCTGCCGACGCCGCACCCGTCGTGCACACCACGGGCGAATGAGTGCGGAAGAAATCTCCTACGGCGTCCGGGAGCTCGGCGTTCTCGTCCGCCAGGATGGGAAAGCAGTTCTGCATCCTGTGGACTTTTTTCCCGGGGACGAGCCCGGCCAGCACGTCTTCTATCTCGGCGTTGCACGCGACCAGGGCGTGCGACAGGCTCATGCACGCGGAGGCGAGACGCCGCGTCACGGGCCCCAGCGAACCGACGAAGTCCTTGAAGGCGCCGCCCACCACGGACAGGACTATCTTCCTGCCGGTCAGGCGCGCCAGCAGGACGCACACAGCGCCCAGCCAGAAGGACCTGTAGCTCGCGGACAGGTAGTGGAGGAGGTCGCTGTCCGACACGGCGAAGGCGCGCGCGAGCTGGAGAAATTGGCGCGCCCGGTTGCGGGTGTCGAAGTTCAGGACGTTGGCGGCAGCGGGCCGGCCGGCGCCCAGGTTGAAAACTGTGACCTTCACTCCCCTGTGAGCCAGGGCCGACTCCATCTGCTTCATCAACGAAGCGACTCCGCCGTAGGGAGGCGGATAGTGTCCGATGAGAGTCACCCTCATTTGCCGGTCGCCCTGGATTTGATGTGGCGTTTGTTCTCCTCGGCCAGTTCCTGTAGAGCGAGGTAGATCTCCACGATGCGGCCCTCGACCGCCGGCTCACTGTGCTCGGCCACGGCGAACTCCCTGGCCCTTTCCCCCAACCTCTTTGCGAGGAGAGGGCTCCTCAGGACCTCGATGACTCTGGCGGCGAAATCCTCGGCGTTGTCCCCCACGAGGAGGTCTCTGCCGGGCCTGGCGCCTACGCCGTCCATCCCTATCGTGGTCGTGACGATGGGCATTCCCATGGCCATGCCCTCCAGTATCCGGATCCTCACTCCGCCGCCGAAGCGAAGCGGCACGACCTGGACCGTGCAACGTCCGACGTGCTGGATCACGTCGGACACGTCCGCTGACAGGAATATCCTGCGCCCGTCCGCCAGCTTCTGTACCCGCGGAGGCGGCCTCCGGCCCACAACGAACAGCCTCGCCTGGGGCACCTCGACGCTCACGATCGGAAATATCCTGCTGCAGAAATAGTCCAGCGCGTCCACGTTGAAGTCCGCGTCCAGGGCTCCCAGGAAGGCTATCGAAGACGGGATCTTCTGCTCCGCCCCCGGCTTGAACTTGTCGCAGTCCACCATCACCGGCAGATACTGCGCCACTCCCCTGATGCCGCTCAGACGCTCCACGATCACGCAGTCGACCGCCGACAGAGTCAGGACTCTGTCGAATTCCGAATAGGCGCGCACCTCCCTCGTCTTCACGGCCGAGATCGTCCTCTCTATGCTCCGCCTCGCCCAGAAGCCGTCAGTCACTGCGAGCTTCCTCTGGAACCGCAGGAAATCGATGTCGTGCTCCAGGAGCGCCTTGGCGTGGACGCGCGCGAACCGCGCGGCCGGCGCAGTGAACCAGTACTCGAACTGAGCCACGTCGTAAACCGAGGCGCTCGTCACCTGCGCGACCAGCCTGGAAAGCTCCGGCGGACAGCAGTAGTAGGTCTCGATGGGGAAGGCCATGAGGCTGGACTTCAGAGTGTACAGGCCCTTGTAGAATATTCTGTGCGCGACGGTCTTCTTGTTGGGCAGGAGATAGGTGAAAACGTCTCTGCAGTAGGGTCTGAGGGCGTCGGCGTGGACCGCGTCCTCCTTGCTGGGCAGGCCGCAGATGAGGCCCAGCTCGAAGTGCCTGGACAGCGTCCTCAATAAGTTAAGCGTGACCACCTTGGTCCCCTGGTCGGGCGGATAGGGGATTATGGGTTTCACCATCAGAAGTCTTGCCATGACTCTCCACCAGACCGGACCCCGCGTCCGGCTCAGCTGCGTCGGACGCCCAAGACGAGGTCGTACAAGTCCTGTGTCTCGCGCGCCATTCTCTCCAGCGAAAACTCCTCGCTGACGCGGCGCCTTCCCTGTCGCCCCATGCCGGCCGCCAGGTCGCGGCTCCGGCAGAGAGCGCGCATCGCGCCGAGCAGCGAGTCCACGTCTCCGGGTTCGACCAGAATGCCTGTCTTCCCCTCGAGCACTATCTCAGGTATGCCGTATATCCTGCTGGCAATGACCGGCTTGGAGGCGGCCATCGCTTCCATTATCACGAAGGGCATCCCCTCTATGAGAGACGGCACGACCAGGCAGTCCGCGTCTCTCATCAGGGCCGCCGCGTCTTCCCTGTGGCCCAGGAAGAACACGCTCTCGCGGAGAGCCAACTCCACCGCCAACCCCCGCAATGCGGGTTCCTCCTCTCCTCGCCCCACTATCACAAGAGCGCATCTCGCGTCCCCGGACTCCCGGAGTTTCGCGAACGCCTTGAGCAGGAAGCGATGGCCCTTGCGTTCCACCAGGCTTCCCACCACCAAGAACACAAAGGCGGAGCCATCCACGCCCAGCACAGAGCGTAGCCCCGGGGCTCCGGCGGAGTCAAGTGCGTCCAGGTCGACGCCGTTGTGGATGACCGTTATCTTCCGCGGGTCCAGGCCGTGCGTCCCGGTCAGATAGGAGACGTTGGAACGGGTGATGGAAACGACTCTGCTCACAAAAAGAGAACTGAGCCTCTTGGCGGCGTGCCTCTTCCAGAGGCTCTCCACCATGGCCAGGTGCTCGGTCGTCACGACACGGCTGCAGCCGGCCAGTCTGGCGACCGGCGCCACGAGGCCCGCCTGGGCGTCGTACGTGCCGGCCAGGTTCACGTGCAGGAGGCCGGGACTCGCCCTCCGCACCAGCCGAGAGAAGTCGGCGTAGCCTCTCAGGTCGTAGGGGCCGCTCAGAGCGGTCTCCGCGGTCGCGGTCCCCGTTTCGCGGAGCCGTGCCGCGAAAGCGCCCAGGTCGGCGCCCTTTTCGGTCACCAGGAGAGGCTCGTACCTGCGCCTGTCGAGACCGGATATGAGAAGCTCCAGGTATTTCTCGGCGCCGCCGTAGTAAGGCGCGTCGGAGAAGTACATCACTTTTGTGGGCCGGTCCTGCATTCGGCTCTCCTCGCGGCGATGACCCTCCGCGCTGTCTCCACGACCTCGGACGCGTTCCTGTCCCAGTTGTATTTCTGTTCGACCAGGCTCCTTGCGTTCCGGCCCAGCGAGAGCCGCAGGGCCGGGTCGCCGGCCAGGGTGACCAGAGCGTCGGCGATCTGAGCCACGTTCCCGGTTTCCACGAAGAGGGCGGACTTCCCGTGTTCCAGGACCTCTTTCAGGGCGGCCACGGCCGGGGCCACGAACGCCTTCCCCATGGCCATGTACTCGAACGTCTTCGTGGGCGAGCCGTATTCTGTGGCCCACGGTAAGACGCAGACGTCCATGGCGGCTATGTGCTCCGGCACCTTTTCCCTCGCCACCTCGCCCGTGAAGCGAAACGCCTCTGCCAATCCCCTTTCCACCGCGCCTCTCTTGAAGTCCTCGAACCTGGGACGACCCTCTCTTCCACCCACCATCAGGAAACGTATGTGCTTGTTTTTCTGAAGCGCCAGGGGCGCCGCCTCCAGAAGCAGGTGCGCGCCGTGCCAGACGGAGAAGCCTCCCACGAACCCCACAACCACGTCCTCGTCCGAGAACCCCAGACGCCGCCTGACGGGTCCGCCGTCAATTGCCGGAGAGAACTTCTCCAGGCTCGCGGCGTTGTGCAGGACGTGTATCTTGCGGCCGTCGATCCCGCGACCCACCAGGTACTGTTTGAGCACGCCGGACACAGTCAGCACTGCGTCCGCCCTAGACGTCACCAGCTTTTCTATCACCGCCGCCACGGGCCTCAGACCCAGGCCGTCGTTGAGGTTCATCTCGTCTATTGAAGCATTAAACTCAAGTATCAAAGGAATATGCCATTTCTTTGTTACACTGGAGGTTGCAAACTGGTAGCTGCAGTAGCGCTCGTACGCGAAATCAAACCCGGAGTGCTGTCTCAGCAGGGAATCCACGGCGCGGCGGAAGCGCAGGTTGTGGAGACAGTAGATGGTGTCCCTGGCCAGAACGCGCACCCGGCGCGGCAGTCCCCTCCGGACTCCGGAAGGCGCGGGCGGGCGACCGGGCGGGCGTGCGCCGGCGGAGTCTGCTGCAGGGACCGCCTCCGAAGGCGACGCGGCTTTGGTATCCAGCACTACCACTTCGTGGCCAAGCGTCCTCAGGCTGCGGATCGTCTCCTCCATGTGGGTCGTGAAGCCACCGCCGCGGCTTCCAGGAGTGATGCTGGGGTCCGAGCACACGTACAGGATCTTCATCTCTTGAACACTTTCCTCAGCGCCCTAGTCGGGAGCTTGTAGTACCGGGCTCTCACCCTACAAATGGGATTGGCCAAGTAGCCCTCCCAACGCCGCGCCCGTTCCAGGAACACGTCGTTCCCCGTTGCGCCGTACACTGCCACGAGCAGCGGAATGTGAATGTTGGCGTGATAGAACTTGCTGGCCACGCAGTCCCTCACCAGATCGTACCTGGACCAGAAGCCGGTGTCGAAGAAGGAGAGCTTTCTCTCCAGCGTGCGCACGCCCTGCTCCCAGGCCTCCCTGAGCGGACGCTCCGGCGAGACTCTCAGGTAGTCCAGAAGCCCGAACAGCGAAAAGATGAAACCGTTGAGCACGTGAGGAGGCGGGTCCGTCACGTATTCCTCGAACCAGACGTCTCCATCCGCGTCGACGTGCCTCACGCCTCCAGGCTGCCCGGCCGGCACAAGTAACGAAGCCAGTGCCATGCGCGCCAGGTCCGCCGGGGCCTGTCTCTTCTCCATCTGGTGGGCCCGCAGCATGACTGACGCCGCCTGCGCCTGCGCCATGGACGAGATCCACGGAGCCTTGAGGCCATAGACGGGGAAGTCGAAGGCCGCCGGCCATATCACAACGTTATCTCCCAGATTCTCCGCTTTTTCCTCCAGCCATCTCGCCTGCCGCAGGAACTTGACCCGGAACTCGTCCGAGCCCGACTCCAGCCAGAGCTCGAAAAGCCCGAGGGCATACTGGGCGACCGTGACCGAGAAATACTGTTTGGTTCCGCCCTTCACGCCGGAGTGCCTCCCGTAGTCAACGAGCGGTATGCCCTGCTCGTCCAGAGGACCGTAACCGCCCCCCTCGATGAACGGCACCCAGTTCTTGAAGTTGACGTAGTAGCCCCGGAGCGCGGGCCCGGTCCCCGCGTTCGCCACCGCGAACCTCAGCCTCTTGATTCTCTCGCTTTCAGTCGTCATCTGACTTTCCCACCGCTCACGCCCTCGTACACGGCCTCGATTCCGGACACGACCGATTCCCACGAGAACTGCCTGCCGTGGGCCGCCAGCGCCTCCTGGTCCCAGGTCCTCCCCAGCGCCTCCTCCAGCGCCGCTGCCAGCGCGGCCGGGTCCCTCGGCTTCACCAGTATGCCCGCGCCCTCCGGCACGATGTCAGGAAGCCCGCCCACCGCGGTCCCGACGAACGGCCTCCCGGACGCCAGTGCCTCCAGCGCCACTACAGGACAACCTTCATCGGTGCTCGACAGCGCGACCACGTCAGAGGCCGCCAGCCACAGCGGCACCTCCTCGCGCGGCCTCCTGCCCAGGAACATCACAGAGTCGGATAGCCCCAGCGAACGGCACTCGTCCGACGCCGCGCCCTCCAGCTCACCCCTTCCCAGCACGGCCAGGACCGCGTCCTTCCGGCGGCCCCTGAGCGTGCCGAAAGCCCGCAGCATGGTCTCGGGGTCCTTGACAGGCACCAGGTTTGCGGCGAAAAGGACCAGCCGCGCCCCGGCCGGAAGACCCAGCTTGGCCCGCGCGGCCTCTCTGCCCACGTGCCCCAGCTCCGACAGGTCGACTCCGCTCGGGACGACTCTCGTCGCCGCGGCGCCCGCCGCCCGCGCTCTGTCGGCCAGAGCGCGGCTCACCGCGATGACGACGCTCGCGCGGCGCAGCGAGTGCCTCGTGGCAAAGCACACCCATCGGCCCACGGCCTTTCTGTCCAGCCCGGCGTTCACGTCCGAGCCGTATGCCGTGAGGACCATCGGCAGCCGCAGGAACGGAGCGGCGAGCGCGGCCGCGAACCCGGCGGGGTAGCATCTGTGGGCGTGAATCAGCGACACTCCCCTCTCCCAGAGCGCGCACACGGCCAGCACGCAGACGCCCAGCTGCGCGGGTTCCAGAAAGTTGCCCAGAACCGGCATGTGCAGCATAAGCGGTCTGTAGACTCGCAGAGTCCCTTCGCGACTCCGGAATCCCGGCCATGCCCCCCGGTTCTTCCTCATCGAAGCGTATCTCCCCAGAGGCGGAAAGACCTTGTGCGGAGCAACGACTACCACGTCGTGCCCGCGGCTCAGAAGATCTGCCTGCTTCCTGACGCTCAGACGGACGCCGCCTCTGGCGTCTTCTGCCGCGTCAAACGACTCGACGACGAAGGCCACTTTCATGGCGTGACTCCAGACCGCCGGGACCGGCTACCGGCCGGCGGAGGCTCTCTCACCCGGTCTGACGAGGACCGTCCCTATTCCAATGCCGGAGTAGTAGTCCTCATCCCTGAAGTAATCCGAAAGACGGTAGTTCGTGCCCGGTGTGGTGCGCTTCAGATTCACGTTGACGCTGAACGCGCCGGCGTGAGCATCCCCCGGGATCGGCACCCGCACGTTCTGACGCACCACGTCCCCTTTCTTCCAAAGATGCAGGGGGTAGTCCAGATCGTCGGGTTCCACGTCCGACCTGAAACGGAATTTCGTGTGGAGTCTCTTCTCCACGGCCTTCCTGTAGGGCTTCTCGTACGTCCCGTTGAAGAAACGGCCCTTGGGAAACGGCGTCTCCATCCTGACGAACAGCTTGTACACGTCCTCCTTCGGGAGCTCCGACACGCACCGCCAGACGAGACTAATGTCCAGGGTGTCCCCGGCCACGGTCTCGGCCGTCGCAAATCCGACTTGCTCCAGAGAGAAGAGTCCGGAGAAGTCTGCGACTGGTTTTCCGGCGGACAAAGGCTGCCCGGGCAGGAGACCCGCCGGGACGGGGTCGGGCGGCGGCTCCTGCGCTGACAGGTTCAGCACGCGGAACACGTGAATCCCGCGCTCCGACAATACCTCCCGGAAGAGGCCCGGCGAAGCCTCCAGCTTGGCCAGTGCGCGCGCCTGGAACGCGGGGTCCACCTGGTATTCGAAGGCGAAGAGCCGTTCGCGGAAGGAAGTGTTCACTACCACGAAGTCGACTTTGTAATCCCGGAGGATCGAGACTGTCTTCCGGAGGCCGACTCCGGAATTCAGAACGTCCATGGCGTCCCGTATCCTGCTGACCGGACGGGGATCCGCCGGAGACGAGTGCGCCACCGGGATAGCAGTGGCGTAGTGCCTGGAAAACGCGGGGATGGCGTAGGCCGTGATCGGGTCAGACAGAAAGACGCTCCTCTCCGCCGCCAGGCCGTCGAAACGCGCCACGACGTCGGCGATGCCCGCCATGTCCTCCGGGAACGACCGGTCGCCGCGAGCGGCGTGTCCGTAAGACCTTATTCTGTGATTCACCGTCCCGGCCAGCGCCAGCACCACGAGCCCGCACGAGACCGCGTACACGACCTTCTTCACTCTCGACGACCCCACCACCTTGGCAGGCGCCTCCAGGAGGAACATCGCCGCAGCCAGCGAGTACGGCACGGCCCAGATCAGTCTGGACGTGAGGTAGCTGAGGAACCTGCTGGCCAGCGGCATGAGCACGGGGTTGAACACGAGCACGAGAGGGCCGGCCGTGGCGGC
>Ga0315275_10003242_pt1 | contig 14955 bp, 21 predicted proteins | sample YL17G03_0_MG_FD_205557 | JGI IMG/M metagenome (GOLD analysis project Ga0315275, IMG submission 205557) | Sediment microbial communities from Yellowstone Lake, YNP, Wyoming, USA - YL17G03_0 | ecosystem: Environmental > Aquatic > Freshwater > Lake > Sediment | place: USA: Wyoming | collected... | reverse complement strand
GCGGCGTTCATGTCGATGGTGGCCCTGGATCTCCCCGAGGTTTCGGACAGCCCGTGTCGGGGGCGCGTGGGATCCAACCGGAAGCCCCAGGGCTGGAGGGAGGATCGCAAGTCCCACCGGAAGATGGCGGAGCAGGCGCGGAAGCGGAACCGCCGGTAACCGGTGGCAGGCCCACCGGCCCCCGGTGGTCGAGGCCGAACGGGGGTCAAAATCGGGCACCGGATACTGGTGGGAGATCCGCAAACGGTTTGCGAGGCGGGCATGAGGATAGAGCGATTTAACTGGGAGATCGGGGAGCGCCTTATCCAGAGGCTACAGCACAATTTACGCCGCAAGTCCATCAAGATGTGCGTCTATCCCTGGACCAGGGCCAACATACACCCGGTTCAGGTGGGGGTAGACTTCGATTTCATTGAGGAGATCACCCAATCCGAGCATAGCATCGGTTTTTCCGTAGGATTGCCCGCTCAAGGCGAGAGCCACAGATTCATCCTCTACCAGGGACTTATGACGGAGGCTTTGCAGAAGGAGGATAAGTACGCAGTCACCGAAGTGGTAGCGACAGGGAAAGCACTTCAATCATTACATCAGGTTGCGAACGAGATCGAAGACATGGTGAAGTCCTACATCACCGGGGCCATCCTCGCGGGCCGGAAGTAGCATCCCCAGGCAGAAAAAATCAAAGATTCCCCCGGAATTCCCCTTGACGAAAGGAGATTCTATATTATAATATAAGAGTAGGAAAGAAGGAGGACGATGATGAACGCGACGACGATGAAGACCTGGACCCCGGACGAGATCGTGGCGGCCCTGGGACGTTCGGACCTCTTCGTGGGGCGGGCGGTCGCGGCCCTCTACGAGCGGCAGACGGCCTACGAGAAGGACGCCAAGGTCACCAAGGAGGACAATAAGGTCGGATTCAACGGCGTGGATGCCGAGATCCTCTCCTCCTTCGCGGAGCAGTTCAAGCGCCGGGGCTTCCTGACCCCGAAGCAGCTGGTCATCGCCCGGCGCAAGATGCCCAAGTACCGGAAGCAGCTCGCGGAGATCGCGGCGGAGAAGAACGGCCAGAAGGCCCCGGCCCCGGTCGCGGAGCGCGAGCCCGAGAGCGCGGTGCGGGACGAGTGGGCCGAGGAGATGAAGTGGAAGTCGCTGGAGGCCAAGGCCGAGGCCGAGCAGGAAGCGGCAGCCTTCCTCTCCGATCCGGACTACCGCGACTACGTCAACAGCGAGGACGCGAACGGATGATCGGGCATCTTAGCGATTGCAGGTTCAGGAGGGCCGTGGATGTTCTCCACGTTTGGTTTCCTTCACACTTGAAGGATCAATACGTTACGGCCTGCGGTGTAGCAGCATTTCGCAAGGAAATTGGGTGGCATCTCCGGTCTTACGACGACCCAAGGGAGTATCAGGAAATCCTTGAAGGCAATAACATAAGGATGCACCGGATGTGCCGGTCCTGCCGCAAGTGGTGGGCGAAGAACAAGGCGGAATACACGGTTGCGAAGGCCCTGGAATAATGCCCTACCTAAGCCTCACAGAAGATGAACTCCTGGCCCTGGATGGTAAATGCCGCCAGGAAATTCAGGATCTCGTAAACGAGGCCAAGCGGAAGCGAGTCCTAATCGGGGAAGGCTTCCCTCCGTACCTCGCCGCAATCGAGGCCCACGCGGAGCGAGACGGGATCTTGACGATGAATTCAAGCCGAGGAAGCCAGTGCGAAAAGTGCGGCAGGCATGGAAGCGCATCTGCCTGTTACAAGATCGGAGCGAAGAAAGGTCTGCCCAATCCGAACAAGCCTTCGGTTTCGTTCGAGGCATACTCGGTTGGAGGAATCCATCTCTGCGTAGGATGCTACATGGAGTTTCAGAAGAACATCCCCCGGCTCGATTTCACTAAGTTCGAGTACCGGATCGACAGCAAGTACGCGACCTTGGTGATCTGGGAAGGCAAGATCAAGTGCCAGAAATGCGGGCATACGTCGTGGGAATTCGACGCCAACCTTCACGCGAGCACGTTTCCAGAGGCGACGACAGAGTTCTCTTTGGGGATGCGTCAGGTGTGCCCGAACTGCAATCGCACCCCTACCGACCGCTGGACCCGGATACTTACGCAGACCGGGGAGTGGCGACTGGTTCCCGTCGAACTGCTTGAGCAAGAGCACAGGGAATGGGTCAGGAAAGACGGAGTTCTGGGACGGCAGGCGGCACAGAAGTTCCTGGAGGGTACGGAGGATGGACCCCAGGCATGACCCCAGGAAGATCAAGGCTCGCCGGGATGCCGCCAAGGCTGTGCGGGAGGAGCAGCGGGCAGCAAGGGGCCGGGAGCGCCAGAAAACGCTCCTCGCTGAGGTCGAGGGGGCCTTCTGCGCCGAAGCATTGGGGGCTGGGGAAGGGGCCGAGAAGGATACCATTTCCCTTCTGAAGGACTACCTGACCAAAGGTCTTTCCCTTTCCACGCGGGCGCGGGAGCTCGCGGACAAGCGCCTGGACGAGGGCGTCCTCATGCCGGAGGAAGTCCTGGAATTGAGACGGGATTTCTTGGCTGGGGCGGTGGGTCTCTTGAAGGGACCAGCGAAGGCGATTGCCTACAATATCCTTGAAAACCTATGGACGGACGCGACGGACCTGGAGCAGCAAGACCTCGCAAACCAGATTCGATCCCTCCTCGATCAGGCCCTTGGGAGGGGCCTTTACGCCCGGTATTACCGTTGACTCTAATCCCTTTTCGTCTATAATGGAGGGCGTGTGTGTGAGTGAGGTGAACCGACCTTGGACAAACCACGCCTGGAAATCGTCTACGTAGACCCCGCCGACCTCCGCCCCAACGGCTGGAACCCCAACCGGATGACCGATGCGATGCTCAACCGCCTCCGCGCCGAGATTTGGCGGGTGGGCTACGTTGACCCCATAATCGCCCTCCGAGACGGCAGAATCATCGACGGGGAGCACCGGTGGAAGATCGCCCTGGACCGCAAGGAGAAGGTGCCGGTGGTGTATCTCGACATCCCCGAGGAGATCGCCAAGACCCTCACGGTGAATCTGGACGCGATCCACGGAGACCACGACCCCGCCCTCCTGATGGAACTCATCGAGTCCATCGGCTTCACCGAACCGGAGGTCGAGTCCGTTTTCGGGATGAAGCCCAGGGACTTGGAAGACTTGCGCCGGGCGGTCGAACCGGTAGGCCAGGAAACCCAGGCCCCAAAGGGGCATACTTGTCCGAGGTGTAATCACCAATGGTAGCACCCCTGAAAGTCGAGTGGGTTCCCATCGAGAGCCTCCACCCGAGCAAGTGGAACCCCAACGTCCTACCCTTGCGGAAGTACAACCATCTGAAGCGGGAACTGGTCCGCGTGGGGTTCGCCAGGCCCATCATTACCAACCTTGCGGGTGACATCATCAACGGGGAGCATCGGTGGCGGGGGGCCAGGGAGATGGGATTCGCGGAGGTTCCGGTCATCAAGCTGGACGTGGACGAGATTACGGCGAAGACCCTTTCCGTGAACCTGAACTCGATCCACGGGGAGATGGATCACGACAAGCTGGCCCTCCTCGTCTCCGGCTTGGAGATCACGTTCCCCAAGGATCAACTCATGGAGATCCTCGACTACACGGACCAGGAGATGACGAAACTCTTGGACAGCACGGAGCGGGACAAGGGGGCTCTCCCGAGGCTCCCAGGGGGGCCAAAGCCCCAACCGCCCATGGCGGCGGAGGATCCAGACGGTGGGGAGGGGGAAGGGGAGTGGTGTGAGTGTCCGAAGTGTGGGCACAAGTTCCAGGAGAAGGCCGGATGACCAAGGGACAGATCCTCGACTACTTCAAGGTCAGGGGCCAGGACCAGGGGCAGAACCTTCATCCCTTGATCCACGATCCCATCCTCCGGAACCTCATCGTGGCCTGGACAATGCTCCAGGTAGAGTTCGGGGATCCCGATCTTTCCTCCCTCCAGGCTGAAAAAGTGGGGGGCACCCTCGCGGATGTTCCCCCGACCCAGGAGGAGGAGAACCGGTGGTGGAAAATCTTGTGGTCGGAGACGGAGTACGACAAGGAGGATCTCGCCAACTCCCTGCGCCTGGACCCCATCAAGATCACCCGGATGGTGGATCGAGCGGTCGCCTTCCGGCTCATTTTTCCCGATGGAACGGTGAGCGAGTTGGCGATCAAGTACATCAAGGGGGAGGTCGCCAAGAGCCTTCAGAAGAAGCCCGGCCCGAAGCCCAAGAAGGAGGAGGCTTGACGGGGCGTGTCCGTGCCCCTATCCTTGACCTGGGAGGTACCTTATGCCAGTAGGACGCCCATCAGCCAAGGAATCTCAGGAGCGTCGGATCCAGGTCTTCCGCATGACGATGCGGGGGCTCAACATCACCACCGTCGCCAGGGAATTGGGGTGCTCGCGGCAGACCGCATCGAACGACGCGAAGTGGAACCGGATTCACTTCGCGGAGATGGCGGCCCACGCGGACAGGAACGAAGTGGTAGGAGAGGCCATCGCCAAGCTGGAGGAAATGGAAAAGGAGGCGATGTTCAACTTCTCCGAGTCCGACAACCCCCACTTCAAGAACCAGTTCCTCATGACGGCGATTTCAGCCTGCGAGAAGCGGATCAAGTTGATGATGGAGGCCGGGATCATCCAGCGGGCGGCGGTCGATGTGAACATGAACATGGACTTCTCGAAGTTTACGACGGACGAACTTCTTAACAAGCGGAAGGACGTTCTCAACCGGCTTCAACTCCTGGGGGTTTCTGGTGGGAGCCAAAATTAGTTCGGCCAAGAAGCGAGAGTTAGGCCCTTCGGACCTTCAGGACGTTAGGTCCACCCTCCAAGCCTATTTCTCCATTGAGGCAGAGTTGAAGCGTCGCATCGTGGTGGAAGACCCCACCACCTACGGCCTGCCTGACCTCCTCCGCCCGCGCACTCCCGAAGAAACCGTGGAGCAATTTGCTGCTCGCCAGAACGCGGAATTGATGGAATTCATAGAGAAGAACTTTTGGGCCGTGAAGGATACGAAGAGGATTGTCATCAGGCTCGCCCCGCCGATGATCGAGTTTATCGCGGACCTGTTCTATAAGAGGGTTACCCAGGCAATCCTCTGGAAGGGCCGAGGATCGGGCGGGTCACTTTGCACTTCCATCCTCATGTGGCTTTCGCTGGTGTATCACAAGATGTCTTTCACAAGTATGGCGGGAAGCAGCGAGCAGGCCAAGAACATCTACTACTACACCAAGTCCTTCTGGAACTGCTACCCCGAGCTGTCCAGGGCCATGCTCGCGGAGGAACCCCTCCAGGGGGAGACGCGGCTGACCAACGGAGTGATTCTGAAGATCATCAGCGCGTCGGAGAAGCAGGCCCGAGGTAAGCACAACCCCGGCTTCGTAGTGGACGAGTCCTGCCAAGAAGGCGAGAACGTGGACCGGATGATTTCCGCCGCCATGCAGGGGGCCATGTCCGAGCCGAACTACATGGTGGTCGTCCTTTCCACCTTCCACCACCCCATCGGGCTGTTCCAGGAAATCTGGGACTACGCGGAGGAGCGTGGATTCAAGAGGTACTTCTGGAACATCTACGACGCGATGGAGCAGTGCAAGGAGGGGATGGATTGCTGTACGCCCGAAGACCCCGACGCCCTCACCTTCTGCCAGACGAAGTGCCCCCTGACGGAGAAGGAAAATACCTTCGATGACACGGGGCTCCAAACAGGCTGGCGGTACAAGGGGTGCCAGGGAAAGGGGCGCAAATCCAAGGGGTTCTGGCTTCGCAAGAACGTCATCATGGCGAAGAAGATGAACCGTGGGACCAACACGTTCGAGGTGGAGTACGAGAACCACCGCCCGAACTGGATGAGGCCGGTGTACGACTTGGAGTGGATCGAGGGCTCGCTGGTGGACCCGGAGTTCCCTCCGCCTACGGCAAAGTTGCTTGAGCGGTCGGTGGGGATCGACTGGGGTCTGGAAGGCCAGACGGTCTTGATCCTGTGCAACTACTACGAGATGAAGAATAAAGTGACCGGGAGCGATAAAGATCGGTTGCTTCAAGTGGTCCCCGTGAATCGTTTCGTGACGGTCACGGAAGCCGAGTCCATGACGGGGAAATTGACGGGGGAGGCCATTCGGATCTTGACCACCTGGGTGGAGAAGTACGGGCAGGATAAGTTCGTGGTCTACGCCGACGTTAGCCATCCCTTCAATAATCTGGAACTGGAGCAGGCCGGATTCGAGGTGTTCCGCGTCCCCTTCAACAAGTGGAAGGACTACGGGATCGGGAACCTGACCAAGTATTTCACGTCGAAGGGGCGACTCTTCATCCGGTCGAGCCTGACCGGGTTCGTTGAGCAGCTCAAGCGGTATCGCCAGGACAAGATGGGAAGGCCGGTGAAGAAGGACGACCACGGGCCGGATGCCCTCCTGTGCGGGATGCTGCATTACCCCTTCGAGGAGCGGTTCAAGGAGGACATGGAGGAGGAAGAGGAGACCGCCGTACCCGAGCCGAGGGCATACTTTCCTGGAGCTCCAATTTTCGAGGGATGTTCCCCTCCCCCTTCGGAAGTGATCGTCGCCAGCCCGGTCCTGGTGGGGACCGGCAAGGCGAAGAAAAGTTTCGATGGACAATCCATAGTCCGGTAGTATCATGGATTACTACTGGACTCCGAAACAGTAAGGAGGACACCCGTGAAACAGATTTGCGTGAGCTTCCCCCGCATCGCGGTCTCCGGTTCCGAGGCCCCCCTGAGCGAGGCTCTGGGCACCGCCCTCTACACGGCGCTCCAGGCGATCCGCCCCATCACGATGGTCGTGGGCTCTCCGGTCGTCGCCGTGAAGGCGTTCGTGGACAATGCCGACGACTCCCAGGACGCGGCGGATGCGCTGGCGCAGGGCGTTTGCAACGTCACGCTCAACGACGCGGGCTACCACGCCTCCGAGATCGACTCGACAGGCGCGATCACGGAGCTGACGGCTCCGACCCCGACGATCCCGTAGCACCTTGACAGGACGGGGCTCCGGCGGGAAGATGAACCCGAAGGGGAGACGTTATGCACATGACGGGTAGCCTCCGCCACGGGGCTCGATCCATTCCACCCGGAGGACTCCCTACCTGATCGAGCAGGCAGAAGCGGACGAGATCCTTGTGGATCTGAAGGAGGATTAGATGGGGACGGCAGTGAAGACCCCTTGGGAAGGGCGGCTGGGCATCGAACTCATCGGGAAGATGAAAGGATGCTGCGCCCGAGCCATCCTCAAGTGGCGTCCCCAAACCATCGGCCAGAAAACCTCCTGCGCCTACTGCGGGACGATGATGAAGACGATCCGGGCAGGCGAGGTCCTTTCCCACCTATACACGGGCGGGATGCTGGAGGAGAAGGCGGCATCAGCCCAGGAGGAACCCGAGATCGTCATCGGGGGGCTCTACTTCTCCACGGAGAAGTTCGCCTCGCAGGAGGCCGTCAAGACGTGGATGTCCGAACGCGACATTGCGTCCGACGCGGTCATCGAGATCGACGAACACGCCTACTACGTCCCCCTGGAACGCCTCCTTCCCGAATCCGTCCGCTCCATCTGGGTCGCCTCCGGAGTGGTCGGGGAGATCGGGGTCGCCAAGCAAGTCGCCACGGGGGGCGGGCAGGCCTCCATGTCGTCCCCCGGCATCACGATGGCGTCGATGGCCTCCGGAGGGACGGCGCACCCGGCCCAGGGGCCGGAAATGGTCGTGGCCGGGGCCATCCCGACCCTGATCCACGGCATGACCGATGTCCAGGACGGACACCAGCATGAGTACAGCCTGGTGCCCCTCGCGGACGCAAGCGGGATGATCGTCCGGGGGTTCACCACCTTCGATCACGGGCATACGCACATGGTCGAAGCGGCCCTCACGGAAGGTGGATTCGAGGCCCGCACCGCCCCGGATCAGTCCCCCGTTGGCGGCCACGCCCATTCCCACCGGGTCGCCTTTTCCGGCGGGGTGTCCTCGACCATGAAGTCGCTGGAGACCGCACCGGCAGGCGAGGCCCCCAAGAAGGCCGTGAAGCAGATGTGCAAGGTGAACACGAACGACTTGAACCTCTTGGCCCAGGCCGCCAAGAGCCTCAAGACGTTCTGCAAGAACGCCGTCGGGGAGAGGGAAGCGAACGCCGATTTCCAGGTCCAACTCTCCCAGGCCATCGAGCGGGCTCGCGGGGTCGCGGGCGCGAACGGGGACGTGGAATTGGACGGGGAAGACCTGACGTGGATCAAGGATGCCTGCGAGTACATGGAAAACCTCGGGGTGTCCCTCGCCAAGAGTCTTACCGGCAAGGAGTAGACCCCATGAACGAGGGTCGCGATGTTTGGGCGGGCGGGAATCTCTCCGAGAAGAACGCCGCCATGAAGAAGACCATGAACCGGGGCCTTCTCCTTCACAAGGGAGGGGAACTCTTCCACAAGAAGACCCCCCTCACCGAGAACGAGATCCTGGAGAAGGAACTGGATGGGATCCAGGAGTACGTCACCAAGGAACGGGCTCGTCGGAAGGCCGGTCTACCTTCTTCCGGAAGCCATCTTGTCGAGAAGGCCGGTACTTCCGAAGGGGCGAAGCTCGGGTGGGAGACCCGGAGGGGAGGGGGAGCAGCCCCCGAGGGATTGAAGTCGGAACATACCCAGGCTCTTTCCGAATCTTCCGTGAAGTTCGATGATGGGGTAGCAGCCATGATGGCTGGGGCGGAAAGCGGCGACAACGCCAAGTATGCAGCGGGTGCTAAGAAGACGGAAGAAGCCGCCGGGAAGGCCAGAGACGTGATGGCTTCCTTGAAGGGGGTGCCTGGCATTAATGAGGAGAGACGAGCGAAGTTGCAGGATGAGTTCGACACGATCTCAAGACCGCCGGAGCATCTTGATATTGGCCTACTTGACGAACCAGAACTGGTTCCGGCATACCAGGAAGCCTTCAGAGAAGCGGCTTCCATGGTTTCCGGGGCTGGGGGCGGCAAGAAGGAGAAGTCGCTCCCTTTCTGGCATAGCCCCCTTGTTGAGAAGGAAGGAACTTCCGAAGGGGCCAAGCTCGGATGGGAGACTCGCAGGGGCGGCCAACCCTCTGCCGGGGAGCCGAAAGCGGGCCAAACCGGATCCGAAGAGTGGGCCGACGAGCAGGCGCAACGTCATTTCGTTCCGATAGGTCAGGAGGCCGTAACACTTTCGGAAGGAAGTGCTGCACTCAACGAGGCAATGGATACCTTCAACGAGGGTATGAGAAAGGTGTCGGATTACGCGACAAGGACAGGAAGGCGAGATGCCTCCGACGCGGCAAGTGTTGCGAATGAAAAGGTCATCAACGAATACAAGAGGTTCAAGACCCTGAAGGACGACAAGGCTTGGATGAATGCCAGGGAGAAGATCGCTATCAACATAGCGGATGCTTTCGCGGATCTTGGGGAGGCATCGGCGATGGCTTCGGGAAGAAAGCCGATGCAGAAGGAAGGAACTTCCGAAGGGGCGAAGGCAGGATGGGAGACACGACGCGGGGGCGGCACCGCTCCTGAGAAGCCGACGGGTTCCTCCAAGGCCGAGCGGATGGGCATCCAGAACCCCGACTCCTCCGGCATGGGGTCTCACCCGGACCACGACAAGCATCCTCTTCACGAAACCCTCGCCAACGCGGGTCTTGAGTATTCCCACTCGGTGGCGGTCAACCACGGGCCGGGAGACGACCGCGTCCACCACGCCTACAAGCTCCCCGGAACCGACCGCCTGGTCGGAGTACACCAGACGTCGAAGGGCGACTGGATGTGGGAGTCGGGCAAGGCCGGTTCGGGCCGCATGAGGACGGGGAAAGACGCGGCCTCCTTGACTTCTCACCTCAAGAGGGCGGAGAAGGGCCTCGATGGCGACGAGTCGGTGCGGATCTCCAAGGACGAGATCGAGAAGATCATGAAGGACGGGGGCTGGGACAAGCTCCCCCTGACGGATCGGGCGCGGGAGATCGTCGAAGACGCCATCTCCCGAGGCGCGAAGCCCGCGACGGAGTACACCGGCAAGCTTCTGGTGGAACACGCGATCCCCGAGGAGCCCCCGGCGTTCACGCGGCCCAAGAACCTGAAAGTGGGCGACACGGTGATTCCGCTCAACTGGGTGGGCGTCTGCACCCAAGGGGCGAAGTTCGATCTCCCGAGCGTCCCCGAGGCGTTCAAGGTCAAGAAGATGTACACCGGGCCAGCAAAGGTGACGAAGAACTCCTACCCCTACGGGCGGTACCCCTCCGACATCTCCAAGGTCGAGACGGTGATGGAAGATCGCCTCTGGGGTTTGGAACTGGACGACCGGCTCGGAAAAGAGGATGATGGGACATCGTCCATGCCGATTTCGACCAGGGATACGACCCTGGTCCTGCGGCTGGACCCGCAGGCAACGCCGTCGGGCGAGGTGAACCCGGGGGTGTCCCAGCGAGATTGAGCGCAAACGGTTTGCGTTTTTCAGAGAGGTGGAAAGATGCTCGCGAAGCATGCACGGTCGGGGCAGGGCAAGGTTTCCAAGGCTTCCCGCGCTCGCCAGGGGGACATCAACAAGCAGTTCGAGCCGAGCGGACAGCCCTCCGTTTCCTCGAACATCCCCGGGGCAGGCCCCCAGGGAGTCCCGCCCGCGACGGTGGACCAGATGGGGGCGTTCGCCCGCCGGGGGAACATGGAGATGATTCCCCAGGTGGTCAACGCGCAGACGGGCCTCGCGACGCACGGCCCGGCCATCGTGTCCTCGCTCGCCCGCATGGGCGGACAGGTCAGGCTGGCCCCGGGGCAGTTCCGCGCCTGGGCGCACCCGATGGATCCGTCGGACGCCTACGCGAAGCCCTCGTCCCAGGTGACGAGCCAGCCGGGGAAGCCGGGCTCCCTGCCGCCTCCGGCCCCGCCGGTGTACTAACCGGGGGACGGTTCGGAGGAAAGCGCGATGCAGCGATATCTGCACAAGATCCTCTCCGCGTCCGGGGTGGACGAGGCAGCCCTGAACACCCTGGGCAAGGATGGATGGTGCCTCACGACCTCGGCGGGGGACCGACTCTTCCTCGTGAAGATCGTCGATGTTCAGCCGCACAAGGCATGCGATGGGCAACACTGCGCCAACTGCGGCAACTTCCCTGAGAAGTCGCAGTACGCAGTGGCGAAGTGCCAGCGGTGGGGAGTTTCCGTGCAGGGCTCCGGGGGGTCGGGGTGCGATACCTACATGGAGAAGCAGGCCGTTGTGGTGGCTGAAACGGGGATGCCCCCCATCGGCCCCAAGGACGACCCGAGCGCGTGGCATTGGCAGCCCAGGACGGAGGATGGGGAGAAGCGGGTCGAAGCCATCACGACTCAGGATACCGGGGTCGTCGCCCCTTCTCACAAGCACCGGGTCCTTGTGATTCGGTCGAAAGATGGTAAGGTGGTGCGCGGCAAGACGGACATGGTGAATGGGCACTACCACGGGATCATGACCATGGGCATGACGGAAGAGGCGGACGGGCACACGCACACGTTCGATGTGTCCGACAAGGCAAGGTAGAGTAGCAAGGGCTGAAAGGCCCCCATTTTTTCGAGGTGAGCGATGGCGACCTTCACTGGCAACATGACGGCGGGCCTCTCGACGAGTGACGGGATCACCCTCTCCAAGGTGCTGAACGGAACCGCGCTCAACGCCAAGGCGCTGCTCGACGACGCCTTCGGCCCCGGCCCCGTCACCGTCGATCTGGCCCCCCTGATGGCCTCGATCGCGGACCCGAGGTTCGGGCTGCTGATGTGCGACGGCGAGGGAGCGCAGCTCAAGTTCGACGGCGTGGCGACCTTCACGGCGAAGGCGTACAAGACGGTGCTCATCGAGGCCGCCTCCGCCCCCGCCGGTGTCCTTGACCTGGAAATCTCGGTTCTCGGCGCGTCCCAGCGGGTCCGCTTCCTCGGCATGGGCGACTAACCGAGGAACGGAGGGGCGATGCGGACGCCGGAACCGGCGCGTCGGCTATTTGCGGGGAGCCTACGATCTGAAAAGGTTGCAGGCTCCCCGCTTGGTATTGGATTCCTCCGGGAGCTTCAGGGAAATATACAGGAGTGGATTTCCCCCCTTCCGAAGGACGCCGATGCCGATACCACCGAATTCATGCGGATGTCCCTCCTCGACGCGGCGGAGGCCGAAGTAGCCCCCATAGGCACAGGCATTCACCGCCCCTACCGAGTCGTCTTCCACAGCGGGATGGACGCCGGTCCTGTCACCACGCGGCAGGCCGTTCTCAAGACGGTGTACTGCCAGTACGAGAACAAGCGGTACTGCGCGAGCGTGGACCTGAACATCACCGGCCCGGAACGGGAGATCCTTTCATATGAGATGGACCGTGTTCTTGGTTTTGATCTTGTACCGCCTGTGGCGGGGCGGGAAATCGCCGGGGTCGGGTATGGGAGCGTGCAGGCTTGGGTGAATCAACCCACCGCCTGGGAGTGGCTCTCCAAGGGTTACGACTACCGCGAAGACAAGACGAACCCCTGGCTCCACCGGCTCGCGGCCTTCGACTTCATCCGGGGCGAGATCGACCGCCACGCCAATAACTGGATCATGGACGAGGAACACCGGGTCTACGCCATCGACAACGGGTACTCCATTGTGAAGGGGGACGACCGGACCTGGATGAGATCGAGCGCGGGGAAGCATCTCGTAGGAACGCCGATCCATCCTTCGGTAGAGAATGAGATCGCTTCGATCAACGAGGAGGCCGTAGCGGCGGTCCTCGCCCCGAAGGGATTCATCCACGGAGAAGTCGAAGGAGTCCTCAAAAGGATCAAGGAACTGAAGGGGCTGGATCGGTGGACCAAGCTCGGAAACCTCTGGTAACGGAACCACCCGCCCCGATCGCGGCGGTGGACTTCGATCTGACCTTGGTGGATTCCAAGGAGAAGATCCTTCCTGGAGCGAAGGAGGCTCTGTCCTACTTGAAGGGTTCGGGATGGACGGTCATCGTCTGGACGACCAGGGAAGACTTGAGGCACGTTCGGGATGTCTTGACGGCCAACGGAGTACCCTTCGATTTCATCAACGAGAACCCCGAGACGGATGTGGGGAAGTTCCCCCGCAAGATGTACTTTGACGTCACGGTGGACGACAAGGCCATCCCCTTCCAGGGAGACTGGACGAAGATCGTGGGGGAGATGGAAAGACGCCGGGCAGCCTGGAAGGTGGAGGGGGAGACGAAGGATCACGTCCGACTCAAGACGGCTACCAGGGATGGAGACAAGACCCTTGCCGTGTTTTCCATGCGCGATGGTAGGGTGGTGTTCGACGGAGAGGCAAACCCCCTGGTGGATGCCCTCATGAAGTCGGGCATCGAAACGGAAGAAGGGGCTATACTAAAGCCCGAAGATGGGGTAGTATTTCTGAAGGCTCTTTCGGACATCAGGGGAACCTACCTCTGGTCCGAGATTTTTTGAGGAGGACTACCATGCCGATGGGTGGAGGGAACCCCAAGATCGTTGGAGACGGCCAGGTGGTCGTCCTGCGGCCCGAGGCAACGCGGGGCAACTCGGACATCTGGGACATGAAGGACGTCATCGTGGCCCTCATCGAGGAGCGCGAGGAACTGCGGGCGGCCCTCGCGGGCGCGATCAACTACGGCGCGTTCCAGGTGGCGGTCGCGGCCCTGCCTCGCTGGGTGAAGATCATCGACTCCCAGAACGACACGCCGTAGGCGTGGGCGCGAGAGGGAGGAGGCCGTGATGGAACCCAAGCAACCCATCGTGTTGCCGGTGGTCCAACCCGGCCTTCCTCCCTATCCAGCGATCCGAGCCGTGCTTCAGGTACGGCAGAGGATCGTGGCGGTCTTGCACCGGCAGGCGGGCGGAGGAGTCATGTCCTCACTCGGGACAGTCCGTCAGGGGGATGTCGGAACCGTCTTCGAGGTAGCCATCATCGACGAGGACGGCGCGGTGGACATCAGCAATTCCGCCGTTCGCCAAATCGTTTTCGGGCGTCCCGTTGTTGGATGGTTCACCCGTCCAGCCGAGTTCGTCACGGACGGGACGGACGGGAAGATCCAGTACAAGAGCCAACCCGGAGACCTGGATCGCCCCGGAGAATGGCGACTTCAGGGGAAGGTCGCCCTCCCCACGTTCATTGACGAGTTCCACACCGAAATGGCGACCTTCTTCGTGGAGCCCGTCATCGAGGAGATGAACCATGCCTAAGTGGGGACTGAACCAGACCGAGGACTTCGTCATCGACGCTGGAAGCCCCCTCACGGCAGTATTCACAGACAACTCCCGCGTCGGTCGTCTTGCAGGGGGCACTGGCGTGGGACAGATGTTCCTCTACGTGGACTACATGAAGGGGGACGAGGCAACCTTCGAGATCGAGGTTGCGATGTCTTCCGCCGAAGACGCACCCCCCGGAGAGACCTTCTACGACGAGACCATGGCGGACGATTCCGGGAACGTCACCCTCTTCACCTACAAGCTTCTGGCGACGAAAGCATACCGCATCCCCATCCAGTTCGGGCGGCAAGAAGACTACGCCCAGGTTTCCGTCAGGGGAACCGGAGGCCCCGGTCCCTTTACCGGTACTGCGATCCTCTGCTTCGGGATCGGATAGATGGTCAAAAGAAAAAGCCTCGATTCGAGCCGTGGAGACTTCGCCCCGAGGCCGTTCGGGATCAGGATGATCGGCGGCGGGGGCGGAGGCTTCACAGGCCCAACGGGACCGACCGGTCCGTTTGGTGGCCCCACTGGTCCTACCGGACCCACTGGCCCCACGGGGATGACCGGCCTCACCGGTCCCGGAATCACCGGAACGGGTTCCACGGGGCCGTCTGGTCCGACTGGTGTCACTGGTCCGACGGGCGCGGGAATCACGGGTCCTTCGGGATCGACTGGCATCCCTGGCCCGACAGGTCAACCAGGGAACACGGGACTCACCGGATCCACGGGAGACACGGGGGTTACGGGTACGGGAGCGACCGGGCCATCCGGACCTCCCGGTTCCA
>Ga0315275_10003241_pt1 | contig 14957 bp, 11 predicted proteins | sample YL17G03_0_MG_FD_205557 | JGI IMG/M metagenome (GOLD analysis project Ga0315275, IMG submission 205557) | Sediment microbial communities from Yellowstone Lake, YNP, Wyoming, USA - YL17G03_0 | ecosystem: Environmental > Aquatic > Freshwater > Lake > Sediment | place: USA: Wyoming | collected... | reverse complement strand
TGGCAGAACGTAAAGTTCATAGTTCCCTTCCACCCCCCTCCATTGCGAGCGAACAAGCCATGTTGTTACCAGTGTCGATCCTGTCCGGCAGAAGGTTTTTGCTGCATCATAACGGCTACGATTGCCGCTGATGTCATATCAGATTCTTGACTTGCTCGGACAACGGAATCGATGGAGAATTTTGTCCACGTCGCACCCGGATAAGCTCTGCCACAATACTGACAGCGATTTCTTCGGCAGTGACGGCACCGATGTCGAGTCCAATCGGAGCATAGACACGTTTCAGTGCCGATCCCGACACACCTTGTGCCTGCAAATTCTTGAAGCACGAGATGACTTTGCGTTTGCTGCCGATCATGCCGATATAGCGAGCCCGAGTCTTGAGCGCCGCCGCCAGGACTTCCTGATCCGACTGATGTCCGCGTGTGACGATGACGATGAAGGTGGTGGGAGTTGGCACAATTGTCGCAAATGCTCCTTTGTAGTCTAAGGCGAGCACCCTTGATGCCTCGGGAAACCGACTGGGGTCCGCATATTCTTCCCTGTCATCAATGACAGAAACCGAAAATCCAGCCACCGAAGCAATGGTGGAGAGATGTTTGGAAATATGGCCGCCGCCAAAAATGATCAGGTGCTGGAGGCCATGAACCGGCTGTACAACGATCTCTCCCCGCACGCCAGGGACTCTTCGCACGATGTCCTGAGTGAAGACATGTCGTACAGCCTCAGTCACCGCATTATTGTCCGCCCCAATTCTCTCCAACAAACGCACAAGTGCTGGCGTTGTTGTGGATTGTGATTCAACAACGATCCGGTCGATCGTTCGTTGGACTGCATCAATGCATCGGATCAGGACGCAATCTTCACCGGCATCGCGAACTTCCTGGATTTTGCGAAATACCTCCTGCTCAGAATAGTCGATCGATTCAAGAAGGACCTCAACACTTCCCCCGCAAATCATTCCTTCGTTTGATACATCATCATTCAGGTCGATCTTGTGAATTGCTGCCGGCACCTTTGTTTTGAAGTACTTTCCGGCTTCTTCGGTGACTCGTGCCTCCAGCAATCCGCCGCCAACGGTTCCAAGCGTGACGTTACCGCCTTCTTTGACAAGCATCAGGGCGCCCGCCGGGAGCGGAGCTGACCCGGACGAGGAGATTATCGTTGCAAGGACAACCTGCTCCTTGTTCTTGAGACACGAAACCAGATGCTCGAATACATCAGCCATGCGCGCTATCTCAGTTTGCTGGAGCCAGTGTGTTGGAGCGGAAACGCCGCGTACCACGCAACGGCTTTCACAAGGTGCTCGATCGGGATTTGTTCGGTCGCCATATGTGCATGGATTTCGTTCCCGGGGCCAAATCCGATGCACGGTATGCCATGCATGCCCATCACAGCGACGCCGTTGGTGCTGAAGACCCAGCGGCCAATCCGGGGCTTTTCACCAAAGAGGGATTCGTAGCTCTTGACACCACTTGCAAGAACCGGATGATTCTCCGGCAGCAGCCATGTGGGAAAGTACTTTTTGGTAGGATAGGACAGACCTCTCCAGCTCGGAACCGAATAGTCGAGAACAACCACTTCTCCTTGCGCCTTGATCACTCCCGGTAGGTCTCGAATTTCTTTCACCGCAGATTCGATGGTATCGGTAGCGGCAAGGCGGCGGTCCAGATGAATTGTGGACGAATCTGCGACGGCACAAAGGGACGGGCTTGTTGAACGAATCTCTGCGATGGTCACTGTTCCCTTTCCCAGGAAGGGTTCTCCCTTCAACCTCTCGTTCAGCTGTTCGATGTCCTGAATGACAGGGGCCATCTTGTAGACAGCATTCACGCCTCTCTCGGGCGCCGATCCGTGGCACGAAATTCCTTTTGTCCGGACTTCAATTTCCATACGTCCCCGGTGCCCGCGATAGATTCCAAGATTGGTCGGCTCGGCAATAACGACCACTTCGGGCCGCAGCTTATCTTCGTTGATGATGTACTGCCAGCACAATCCATCGCAATCCTCTTCTTGCACACTGCCGACGACATAGAGTGTATAATCGTCCTCCAAGCCCAGCTGCTTGATGATTTTTCCGCCATGCACAATTGACGCAAGAGCTCCTTTCATATCGCATGCGCCGCGTCCGTAGATGATCCCGTCGTGTTCGGCTCCCGTAAAGGGGTCTATTGTCCAATTGGCAGGATTGCCAACATCGACCGTATCAATATGCGCATCCAAGGCAATGACGTGCTTGCCTCTCCCGATCCGGCCCAGGATATTGCCCATCGGATCGATCGTAATCTCATCGTAGCCGCATTGTTCCATCTCTTGCTTGATGCGATGTACAACCTGCGCTTCCTGCGAACTCAATGACTTGATGGCAATCAAATCGCGCAGGAATTGAACCGTCGATCGTTCGTTCCTTCGAGCTGCTTGCAGAATGCTCTTATACATGATTTCCTCTTGTCAGCGTGCCTGCCCGTTGAAATCCTCTATGAGCCTGTCAAAATACCCCACCTCGTCTTCGAAGAGACTTCTCCAGTACTCCGGCTCCCATTGTTCATTGAGTTCCTCGAATGTCCTCCCCTGTTGTTCGATCCAGGTGAAGTATTTCAGATTATGAATTGCCTTCCGTTCGTAGTAACTCAGCTCCTTGAAGAAGTCTATCGACTGATGGGAAATCGGACCTGCAAGATCCATAGCGGCACTGACTTGCGAGTACTTCCCGTGGTCCTGTCGCAGCTCATCAAGTCGAGATTGGTACAGATCGACTGAATCCGTGAACACGGTAACAATCACGTCGTTCTGACTCAGTTCAAAGTACTTCGCAGTCTTGATGGCTGCCAGCATGTTGCAGATGCTGGAAATCCCCAGAAGAGAGAGCGTCTCCGCTTCTGTTGCCGAGACGCCTATATTGGAGAGGTAGTGCTTTCCTTCTTCTTCGTTGAAGAGTCTCAGGATCCTCATGCAGTCTTCATCGTCGATAGCTGCGACCGCATCGGTATTCCGCGCATTGTGAACCCACGGGATGTGCTTATCGCCGATCCCTTCGATGCGATGGGCGCCAAAACCGTTCATGGACAGCGTCGGACACTGAAGAGCTTCGGTCGCGACGATTTTGAGATGCGGGAATCGCTGCTTGAGATAGTCCCCGGCTGCGATCGTGCCTGCAGAACCGGTTGCGGAGATATAAGCGGCAGCATGACTGTTCCTGACGCCCAGCGTCTGAAGCACTTCTTCGATCGCCGGTCCGGTGACATTGTAGTGCCAGATCGGATTGCCGAACTCCTCAAATTGGTTGAATATGACATTCTTTGGATCCTTCTTCAGTTCCCAGCACTTGTCATAGATTTCTTTCACGTTTGATTCGCTCCCGGGTGTGGCAATAACCTCAGCTCCGATTTGTTTTAACCAGACGAACCGCTCTTTTGACATTTGTTCCGGCAGAATCGCGACCGGCGTGCAACCCAGCAAAGCGCAATCGAACGCACCACCTCTGCAGAAATTCCCTGTCGAAGGCCAAACCGCCTTATCGCGCGAAGGATCGAATTCGCCACTCACCAGGCGGGGAACCAGACATCCGAACGCGGCACCCACTTTGTGAGCACCGGTCGGGAAGTACTTCCCGATGAGACCGACAATGCGTGCCTTTACTCCGGTGATTGATTGGGGAATTTCGATGTAGTTGACCCCTCCGTACATTCCGGTCTTAATGTCGTTTTTCCACGTGATACGGAACAGGTTGAGCGGGTTCACGTCCCACAATCCCACCTTAGCGATTCTTGCCCTGATTGGTTCGGGGATGAGATCGGGATTCCGCATCTGCGCAAACGTCGGAATGATGACACCCCGCTCTTTGCATCGTGCCGCGGTCTTTCTGACAACATCCGGATAGAGTTTATTGATGATCTTCGACATGCTGGAATTCCTCAGATAGCTCTGTTGCGTTTACGCTTCAGGATAGATTGCAGCTTTGCTGCGGGATTCTGAATGCGTGTGAGGACGATAAGGGCGGCAATCACAAATGGCTTGTATCCTGCTTCAGCGTACGTGGCCAGACGATACTTCTCGAACACTTCTTTGGACACTTCGCCTTGTTGACAACTCACCCCGGAGATATCGGCCGGCAGACAATGCATGTACAGCGCCTTGCCCCCTTTCGTGAGTTGCATTTTCTTCTGATCGCACTCCCAGTTCTTGTATTGAGAATTGTTCGCAAGACACTCCTTTTCCAGGTTGGTGAGACCTTGCTTGTCGTTCATTTTCAACAGCTCCGTTCTTCTCTGCATCACCTGATACGGAGCCCATGATTTTGGATACACAACGTCGGCATTCGTGAAGGCGTTGTCCATGCTTTCGACGATTTCGAACGAACCCTTGTGCTGTTTTGCATTCTTCTTCGCAACGTCGATCACGTCAGGGATAAGGTCGTAGCCTTGTGGATAAGCCAGCGAAACGTCCATGCCAAACCGGGTCATCAAACCGATGATTCCCTGGGGGACCGACAGCGGCTTGCCGTAACTGGGCGAATACGCCCACGTCATCGCGATCTTCTTACCCCGCAAGTTTTCCAGCGAGCCGAAATGGCTCTTTAGTTGCATCAGGTCGGCGAGAGTCTGGGTGGGATGATCGATGTCGCATTGGAGGTTGATCACGCTTGGTCTGCGATGAAGCACGCCTTTCTCATGCCCCTCCTGCACATCGGCTCCGACTTCACGCATGTATTTGTTCCCTTCTCCGAGGAACATATCGTCTCGAATCCCGATGACTTCGGTCAGAAACGAGATCATATTCGCAGTCTCACGGACGGTCTCGCCATGAGCAATCTGGGACTTTTCCTCGTCCAATTCGGATAAACCGAGACCCAGTGCGTTGACGGCAGAGGCATAGCTGAAGCGCGTGCGTGTGGACTTGTCGCGAAAGATAGATATTGCCAGTCCGGTGTCAAACAAGCGTGTGGAGATTCCGGCCTTATGCATCTCTTTCAGGATATCAGTCACCAACGTTGCCGCCTTGATTTCGTCATCACTGTGCTCCCATGTCAAAAGAAAATCCTTGTTGAACAATCCGATTTTCAATTTCTTGAGTTCACGAATGGCGGACTGTAGTTGTTTGTTCGTCATATTCTTCCTTCGTTTCTTACAGAGAGATCGGCGTCTGCGACTGCTTTCACGGTTATGCAACCAGTCACAGGGCAGACATGTTGACACAAACCACATCCGACGCATCGTTCCCAATCAACTTGCGGGACTCTGTTGGTGCGCTGATCGATAGCCATGTGTCCGCCATCCCGACAGGCCACGAAACATACGTCACATCCGATGCAGAGCCGTTCGTCGATATGGCTTCGGATCGTTTGTCGCGGCAATTCGTCATGTGTCACAATATGGGGCAATGCCTTTCGGATGATGTCGCTTGGAGACTTGAAGCTCATCTCATCCAGATAGTGCGACATGCCGCTCTTCAAGTCATCAATCACACGAAAACCGTAGTGCATCACAATGGTGCAGAATTCGACGACCCCGGCCCCCACGGCCATGAATTCGACCGCATCGCTCCATGTCGCAGCTCCTCCTGTCCCCATGATCGGTATGTCAACATTTCGGGCAATCTCGGCAATCGTCCTGAGCGTTATTGGCTTAATGGCAGGACCCGTCATGCCGCTATATGTCGACTTGCCTCCCAGATTAGGAAACGGAGCGAATGAGCGTATGTCTATTCCCATCAAGGCCTGGACGGAATTTGACGCCGTTAATGCATCACAACCGCTTCTCTTGACGGCCCTGGCGACTTCCACGATGTCCGTTACGTGCGGAGTGATCTTGATCGAAATCGGTATCTTCCTGGCCGCCTCTTTCACCCAGCGTGCGGTCAGTTCGGTTGCACTCAGACTTTGCGCAAGCATCTTGCCGGGATCTTCGCCAATATTCCCCTGTGGACACGAGAAACTGCACTCGATGAGGTCTGCGCCGGCACTTTCGAGTCTCTCAACCAGGTATTGCCAGTCCTCTTTTCGCCCGGCCATGATACTCGCTGCGACCATTTTTTCTGGAAACTCCTTCTTGAGGGTCCTGACGTTTGATTCCACTTTGTCTATGTGATGTTCCGAAATGAGGTCAATATTCCCCATCCCGAAGAGCTTGCGCCCTTCGTAGTCGAACGTGGACATCATCGGATAGCAGAGGTCGACTCTTGTTCCGACGACCGACGTCGTTTTGAGAATCGCCCCCGCCCAACCCATTTGAAATGCTCTTCGAACCATATCCAAATTGTCCGTCGAAGGTGCCGCCGCAAGAACAAATGGGTTCTCCAGATGCATGCCGAGAAAATCGTAGGACAGATCGCGATCAGGATAGAGCTCAATTTCTCTGAAGGTCTTGTATTCCATAAGATCTTTCAATTGTTCACTCATGTTATGCAAAAGTCCGTTTTCAAGCGCTTTCTTCCGTTGCGTGATGGCGTCCGTCCGGAATGGATCCCTTCGGGAAAATCGCCAGCGGATGTGCGGCAGGAAAGCGATGGTGTGTGTTCTGATCCCGCAAGAGATGTATCTCTTGCGGGATCATCAGCAATTGCGTTGGGAAACCATCGCGTGTGTTGCCCTGCCCGCCGACACTCATGCCTTGCTGTAGGCAGGCGGGGATTTCGGAAGGATCTCTTTGCTTCTTTCTCTCTCGGAGAGAAAGAAGACGCAAGTAGTCTTTGGAGCACAGACATCAATCACCCTCTGCGTAACATCAGTTGTTCAGTACTTTTTCTGGCATACGTAATCGTGGATGGCTTGTGCGGCATGCTTGCCGTGTGCAACGGACTGAACAATTGTCCCCTCTCCGGCAATCATGTCACCCCCTGCAAACACACCTGCAATCGACGTCCGGAAGCTTTCGTCAACCTCCACGTATCCGGCATTGTTCCGGTGGATTCCCTCAATCCAGTCCGCTCCAATTTTTTGTCCGATGGCGACGATCACCAAATCCGCTTCCAGAACAAAGTCTGAGCCGTGCACCTCGACCGGAATAGGTCTTCCCGACTTATCCTTCGTCTTGCTCAGCTTTGTCAGCCGGCATTTGACTCCGCGGACGTTTCCTCTGCCGACGAAACCGACAGGATTCGTCAGGAATCGAATCTCGACACCCTGTTTTCGCGCCTCATCGAGTTCACCCTTCCAAACACGCATCTCTTTTTCGCTTCGGCGATAGATGACGATGACACTCTCTGCACCCAAACGCTTCGCGGTGGCGGCTGCATCGAGAGAGACGTTACCGCCGCCTACAACAACCGTCTTTTTCCTTATATTCGATTTGGAGGGATTCAATTTCGCTTTTTCGAGGAAATCGAGAACCGGGACGACTCCTTTGAGGTTATCGCCGGGAATTCCCAGTGTTCGGTCTTCACCTAAACCCACTGCCAAAAAGATCGCGTCGTACGATTGCTGCAGCTGTTTGAATGATTTCCCGTCGATGGCCTTCTTTCGGATCTTGAAGAACTTCGAGAGAAACCGCGTGTCCGTTTCAAGCTCTTTGTCGCTCAACCGAAATGGAGGTATGCTGTTCCGAGGCACACCGCCAGGCGCACCGGAATCAAAGACCTCGACTGCGTAGCCGAATTTGCTCAGTTCGAAAGCGCAGCCCAGTCCGGCGGGTCCTCCACCCACAACTGCTACTTTCTTCGTATCCGACGGGAAGCTGAGGGTCCGCGAGAACCCCGCCTTCGCTTCAAATTGGGTTGCAAAGAAATGCAACTCGCGAATCTTGATCGGTTGATCCTGCTTCCCCCGAGTACACACAGATTGACAGAACACTTCCTCCGGACATATCTTGCCGCATGTATTGGCCAAGGCGTTTGATGTCTTGACCACTTCAGCCGCACCTCTGATATTATCGCTACGAATCATGCCGATGAACTTCGGAATGTCAATGTGTGTGGGGCAGGCAGTCGTGCATGGTGCTTCAAAGCAGTTTAAGCAGCGTTCCGATTCAATCGTGGCTTGTTGCTGGTTCATGGTCCTCATTCAGTAGATGTGACCGGAAAATAACGAACAGATACAAAGCTGCAGCGCATTGAAGTTTCAAATACCCGCAGTTGCAGACGCATTCTTTTCTCCAAATGACGAATCCTCTCACACCTATTCCACTCGATAGGATTGGTCAATTCGTAGCAGCTGTCTCATTTCGAGTTTGTGATCGTGCTAAGACACGCCGAAATCTTCTCAACTGCACCACCGTCAATTCGTTGCCTCAGAGTGTGAACAGAATCAGGCGCGGTCACGCGGAAATCTGAAGTTGAGATCCGACCGAGCATTTTATCCAAAGTGTAAATGCTGTTGGATGCGCGGGAGTAGAAAAATGTAGCAAAATGTTCGATCTTGTTTTTGTAATAGCTTGAAACACTGAACACGAAGAATCGTGAGTCTGGCGTCCAAACGGATTGAATGACACCCAAACCATTGACGTTATCATCAGTATAGAAGGTTGTATCGAAGAGCGTTGTGTAGAACCGGCCAACCGGCTGAATCAGCGCAGGTGAAATGACACGGATACCGAAGGACGCTAGATATTGCGCTGGGGAATAGGTGGCAATAATTGCAGAGCACTGTCGGTCTGGCGAAGCGAAGTTCGTTGGAGGTCGCCCAACGGAAGGGTCCAAACCGAAGCCACTGTATGGTAATATCTGAGTCTTGACAACAGGGGAAGCTGTAGAAGCATCTAGTGCAATGAATACAATCGGAAGCCTAATAGTACTTTTGGCTGGCTTCCCGTCAATCATTGCCGGTAACCATTCGGTAGATCGTAGGGGCTCTACTATGGCAGACAAAAAGATATCAGAGTCAACTTTGGAAGATTCAATGTCTAGTTTGGTGACACTGATTTTCGCCAGCTTGCCAGAGCTGTCAATGTCCATGGTAGCAATGTACGCGCCGTTTAAATGTGCTCGCAAGGCGATTTCAGGATAGTTGATACGAACAAAATCCCATCCTTTTGCTGGATGGGCTTGAACGTCAGGGGATAGAGACGAGACTTTTTGACCGTACACAAAGGAGAAACCGAAGACAAAACATAGAATGAGACCATGAACGCGCGGAATGGTGTCAACAAGTATTCCGAATGGTTGTTTTGTCATTGGACACTTTTCCGATCCAGTGAGCACATTATTCATTGCATACCGTATTCACGAACATGACGATCACGAGGATCCACGACGTTACTCAGTCTGTGGAAACCTTGGTGTCTTTAATTGCATCCACGATTTGCTGATAACCGGTGCATCGACAGAGATTCCCGGATATGGCGATGCGTACTTCCTGCTCAGAAGGCTCGTCGTTATGGTCAAGAAGATCCTTCGCGCTCATCAGCATTCCGGGTGTGCAAAAGCCGCAGTGAACGGCATCATGATCGAGGAACGACTCCTGCAAAGGATGCAATTCATTCTCGCCCGCAAGCCCCTCAACGGTGACGATCTCCTGACCGTCAATTTGCGGAGCAAGCACGAGACATGAGTTCACGGCCTTCCCGTTGAACAGAACGGTACAGGCTCCACACTCTCCCACCTCACATCCACACTTCGTCCCAGTCAATCCCAACTCCTCACGGAGCAGGTCCAGAAGTGTCAGGTTGGGCTCAATTTCAAGCTCAAACTTCCGCCCATTGATTGTTACGCTGATTTTGACTGAGTTCATTCTCTTTCTCTGTTCCCTATGTACATGCTTCGAGCGCGCGGCGAACGAGGACTGCAATCACCGGTTCCTTGTATTCCGTCGACCATCGACGGCCGGTAAGCGAAATCATGGTTTCGGAGACTTTTTCACCGGCTTCCGCGAAGATCTCTTTCGATGATTTCTTTCCGATGAGCAACTTTTCAGCCTCCGGGACTTGTTGCCACTGAGGAAACGCAGCCCCTGGCACGATGCGTGCTTCGCCTATTGTTCCATCCGATTTCTTCACAAGCACAACCGCTACACTCAATCGCGCGATAGCAAGGGCATTGCGCCTTCCGAGCTTGATGAATGCGGATCGGGCTCCTGCTTGAAGCTTCGGAAACTGGATCTGTGTGAGCAGTTCGTTCGGCCCGGCCAGCGTTTGATACGGCTTGACGAAGAAGTCAGACATGGGCAAAGTTCTTTCTCCCTCCGCGGACAGGAGCTTCAATTGCGCACCAAGAACCATCAACGGCGGCACCGTGTCCGCGCATGCGGCGGCGTTCATGATATTGCCACCAATGGTACCGCGGTTGCGAATCTGAGGCGATCCAATCGTCGATACAGCAGTGTATAGCAATGGGGCATGGCGCTTGATGATTTCCGATTGAGCCAGTTCCGCATGCGTCGTCAGCGGCCTGATGATTATCGAATCCCCGGACTCTTCAATCCCCTTCAGTTCAGCAAGCCGACTGATGTCCATGATCATTAAGGGGGATGGTACAGCCGACTTGCGAAGCTCGACCAGCACATCAGTTCCGCCCGCAAGGATCCGAGGATGTTCGCCTCCGCCCGAGAGAAGGCGGCATGCGTCACTCAATGATCTGGGGGAAACGTAATCGAACATCTTCATTCTTTGTCGCTCCGAATCTTGCAGGAATCGCTCATCACGGAGTCGACATCTCCTTTCCAATCTGAACCCCGTTTCACGTCTCGAGTGAGCTTGTGCCCGAGCAAGACACGTTCGAGATTCGCCGGGATTTCATAAACACGTTTGCCCGTTGCATTGTAGATCGCATTCACAATTGCCGGAGCGGCAAGCTCGTTTGTCGGTTCACCGACAGATTTTGCCCCAAAGGGGCCAAAGGGATCCTCATTCTCCACAATGATTGTCTTGATCCTGGGGACATCCATTGATGTCGGAATTAAATACTCGTCAAAGTTCAACTGCTTCGGAATTCCCTTCTCAATCTCGAATTCCTCCAGGAGTCCATAGCCAATTCCCATTGCTACGCCCCCATACATCTGCCCCTCAACCATGGCGCGATTGATCGCCTTTCCGACGTCATGCACGGAGGCAACATCAATTACATCCACTTTTCCGGTTTCAGTGTCTACTTCAACTTCCACCGCATTGGCCCCATACACGTAGGTGAAGTACGCATCCCCCTGTCCGTGCTCTTCATCCCACGATGTCTTGGGCGATTGATGCCAGCCAAGACCGATCATAGGTCTTCCTTTGTTGAAACACTCTGCTGCGAGTTCCTGAAACGACGCCAGCCGTCGGCGGCTCGAACCCTCCACCAGATAGTTGTTCTCCAAATCCAATAGTCCGGCTTCCACGTTTGTCATTGCCGAGCCAACGTTTAGGAGTGTTTTGCGAACCTGTTCTGCTGCATTCTTTGCCGCAGATCCTCCCATAATTGTACCCCGCGAAGCAACGGTCGGCCCGGAATCGGCAACCCGGCTTGTGTTGGTATTCAAAAACTGGATCCGATCCATGGAAATCCCCAGAACCTCTGCCGCGATCTGTGACATCTGGGTTTGAGCCCCCTGTCCCATGTCCGTCACTCCGGATGAAACGATCACGCTGCCGTCTGTCTGAACCGACACTATTGTTTCCGCGGCATCCGTTCCTTCAGCCCCCAGCGACACACCGCGATAGCTGCATGCAAGTCCCACCCCTTTTCTTCTTTCACCGATCTTGACGTTCCGATACTTGTTCCATTTCTGCTTGAAGTCGATTGCACCCGCGGCTTTTTCCAGGACTTCCTTCAGGCTCACGTTGTGCGTGAGCTTCTGGCCGGTTGCCGTAACGGTTCCTGTTTCGAATCCATTCTTCAATCGAATCTCGAGCGGATTAAGTCCAACTTTCTCCCCGAGTTCATCCATCATCGACTCGATGGCAAAGTTCACCTGCGGCGAGCCGAAACCCCGCATCGCCCCTGTATAGTTGTTGTTGGTGTAGGCTGCGTAGACATCTGTCTTCACGTTTTCGCAGATGTATGGCCCCGTCGCTTGCACGACCGATCTCCAAGTAACGAATGGACTCATCGATGCATATGCACCGCCGTCAGCGACGATCTGCATTTCCATCGCTGTGATGGATCCGTCTTTCTTTGCCCCCCATTTGTAGTGGAGAATATACGGATGGCGCTTGTAGCTCTCCAGCATCGATTCTTCCCGGGAATTCACCATCTTCACCGGCTTGCCGGTCTTCATAGCCAGCAATGCCGCCCGGCAGCACATGGAGGTCATCACTTCATCTTTTCCACCGAACGAACCACCGAGAGTTGACTGGACAATTTGAACACGATTCAGAGACAGGGAAAGTGCGTCGGCAACCGAACGGCGGCTCGAGAAGAGATTTTGGACCGAACCTGTGATTCTCACACCACCTTGTTCTGCAGGCTCCGCCAGAACAGCTTCCGGTTCGATGTAGGAGTGTTCAATGAATTGCGTCCTGAACGTGCGCTCAAGAATGAAGTCCGCCTCGGCAAATCCCCTCGTCACATCCCCTTTGCGGACCTTGTGATGAACAAACTCGTTCTTCTCCCCATGGATCAAGGGTGCGTCCGGTTTCATTGCTGCTTCCGGATCCGTGACAACCGGAAGCGGTTCGTATTCAACCTTGATGAGGCTCAACGCGAGTTCAGCGATTTCTTTTGACTTGGCCGCAACGAGAGCCACTCCATCCCCCAAATACCTGACCTTCTCTTCGGCGAGGATTTGCTGGTTCTTGACCACCACGCCAAAGACTTTCTTTCCCGGGATGTCTTGCGCTGTCAGAACCACCTCGACGCCGGCAAGCTGCTTTGCCGCGGTGGTGTCAATGCTCAGAATCCTGGCGTGGGGATACTTTGAACGAAGCACCTTGCCCCACAACTGATGTGCGACGTTGTAGTCCTCGGCGAATTTCGCACGACCTGTGACCTTACCCCATGCATCGACACGGCGTTCGGGCTTGCCGATAATTTTGAGTTTACTTGCCATTCATCCGACCCCAAAGTCTTTTTGCCACCACTGCCGCTTTCGCCATCACGGTTGCCTCATCAAGCGCAGCCATCTGACCATTCCAGACTACCCAGTTGCCGTTGACCATGGCATGCATCACCATGCCCGAGTTCATACCGAAAAGGAAATGTCCTTGAAGATTTTTCGAGGTGAACGGTGTCGGGGAGTCGTAATGCAGAACAACAAGGTCGGCAGGGCTTCCTTTGTCCAAAGTGCCGAATTCACGACCGAAGAAATCCGAAACGAGGCGTTGTCCGTTCTGCACCATGACTGGCAGCCGGGAGAATTCAACGCGGTTTTCAGAGTCCGCGTTCCGGAAATAGCCCAACTGAGATTCCAGAAACATATCGGCCGGGAATCCATCGGTCCCAAGACAGGCGCGCTTGCCGAACCAGTTCAACGGCGCATAGCCGACTGCGTTGTTCATATTCGAGCGGGGATTATGGATTATCCATGCGCCGGACTTATCGATCTTCGCCAGTTGACTCTTTCCAAGATGAACACCGTGGACCAGAATCGACTTTCTCCTCAGAACACCGTGACTCTCCAATCGCTCGATGATGTCCGTCTTGTGCTTCTTCGATGCATCCAACACATCCGCCCTGTCTTCTGCAACATGAATGTGGACGCCGCAGTCGTACATCGATCCGAGCTCGCCGAGCTGCCCAAGCGAATCGTCGCTGAGCGTGAAGGATGCATGAGCTCCGATCGTACCGCGGAAATGACTGTTGTTGACATTCTCGGCGACAAACCGTTCATTCTCGGCCAGGCCAAGATCACGACGTTTCATGCCTCCCCGATCGGTTGTCTCGTAGCATAAAACTCCACGCAAGCCGACTTTTGCGATTGCCTGCTTTATGATATCCAGTGAACCCGAAATATGATTGGGTGATGCATGGTGATCGACGAGCGCAGTAGTTCCGAACTTGGCAGACTCAATAGCGCCAACCAATGCGGAATAGTAGATCGCTTCGTCATCAAGCGCCTCATCGAGCCTCCACCAGATCTTTTTCAGGATTTCGACAAAGTTCTTCGGAGCCACGGAGGGAGAAGGCATGCCGCGGGCGAGTGCTGAATAGAGATGTGTGTGGGAACAGACGAATCCCGGCATGATGATGCTGCCGGAAATGTCAACAATCTCATCCCCCGGTCGACGTGCCAGTTTGCGGGAACGGTCTGTGATGATCCCTCCGTCAATCCGGAGGTCGCACTCCTCCACCAAGGGAGGCGCGAGCAGAGCGACTTTGGTATTTTTGAGCAGAAGACTCATGATACTGTTGCGTTACACAATGGAGAGTTCTTTGAGTCGTTTTTCGAGTGCAGTGAAATCGGGCGGAATGTCCATCGCTTGACCCGCTGCCTGTTTCGCTGACTGGATGTCTTTGAGTCCATTTCCCGTAATCACTACGACGGCTGATTCGCCGGGGTCAACAATCTTTGCTTCAACGGCCTTCTTCAGTCCGGCCACTCCGGCAACTCCTGCCGGCTCACCGAACACTCCCCCGAGCCTTGCAGTCAGACGCATTGCATCCAAAATCTCGCCGTCTGATACAGCGATCATTGCGCCACCGGATGCCCTGATCTGCTGGATCGCCCGTCGCCAGTTTCGGGGTGTGCCGACGGCAATACTGTCGGCAACTGTGTTGGTTGACGAGGGGATCAAATCCTTTCCACCGACAAATGCATCGAGGATCGGTCGCGCCCCTTCCGCCTGCACACCGAGCAGATGCGGAACGCGATCGATAAGCCCAAGTTTCCTCATTTCCTGCAATCCCTTGCCGATTCCCCCGATCGTGCATCCGTCGCCCACTGAGACGACAACCCATTCAGGCATTGTTGTACCGAACTGTTCGCCAATTTCCAAACCGGCCGTTTTCTTTCCTTCGACCAGAAATGGATTTGTGCCGCTGTTGCGATCATACCAGCCGAATTTTTCGCAAGCTTCGCGGCAGAGGTCGAATGCCTGTTCGTAGGTCCCCTGCACTCGAACAACTGTCGCCCCAAAAATGAGTAGCTGCGTGACTTTTGGTTCGGGTGCACGCTG
>Ga0315275_10003239_pt1 | contig 14960 bp, 17 predicted proteins | sample YL17G03_0_MG_FD_205557 | JGI IMG/M metagenome (GOLD analysis project Ga0315275, IMG submission 205557) | Sediment microbial communities from Yellowstone Lake, YNP, Wyoming, USA - YL17G03_0 | ecosystem: Environmental > Aquatic > Freshwater > Lake > Sediment | place: USA: Wyoming | collected... | reverse complement strand
GGAGGCATCACATCTCTGATGGATATTGGAAGGAATTTAAAGAAGAGAGTTGCGGGATGGGCGCATTCTCATGGAGCAATAAACCCTTTTTTCTCGGGAAGGGACAAAATAACATTTGACCATTTTATTGAAGCCCACAGGCTTTATCGCGATACAATTTTTGAACATGACGGCCATAGCCACACCTACGAATTGAGATATACTTATGGAATGGTTGTTAACCAGAGAAAAGATGAGCCCTTTACAGCTTTGAATGTGACATTTCCCCAGTATGCGTTTGACGGCAATGGAAATGTTTTCACAGCTTACGAAACAAGGCGCTTTGAAGAGATTGGTTTAAAGCTGATTAAAGGCAACCATTACACTCCAAGTGAAGAAGATATTTACAGAATAAGGGAGGAATTGAAATCTCGGGTGACAATAGACGGCGGGAAAAAATTGGGTGAATATGTGAAGCCTGAAGCTGTAGTATATGAAGAGCCTGTTGTTGTCCAGGAAGAACCTGCTCCAGGAGCCCGTGATAGAATATTAAGCGTACTTAAGGCCAGAAAAATTATTAGACCCGAGCCAGTCATTGAAATGCCAATCACGGCAGAAGAAAAATCATTGGAGGAAAGGCTTTCAGAGTTGCAGGACAGCTATCAAAATTTAGAATCAGTATACAATCTCGCATTACAGCAAAATGCTGATTTAACGGAAAAATTAGCATACGAGCAGACAAGGCCTGTGTTTTCAAAATACTCATTAAATATGCAGCGCTACTATGATAGATTATTGGCTTCAGAAAATGAGGACGAGAATCTGCTTGGCTCAGTTGCCAAGGTTATGTCAGGAAAATATCATGCGAATTTGGATGAAATAGCGAAAGGGAATTATGCCGAAGATACTTCACAGAAGCGAGTCTGGAAATGGGAAAACAGATTAAAAGCTATAATGGAAATTTATGAGAAAAATAAGGTCTCATTGTCCAAAGTGAATAAGGGGTATTTAGAAAGTCTCAAAGAGATATTAAAAAGCAACAGGTATCTGAGAAGAAAGCACAAGGAAAAGCTTGACAAGATTAATGAATTGCTGGACAAATCATAGAATAAATGTTTTCCGCCAATTTCGGAAATTTTTCGGATTTTCTTTATTAAGTCTTAAAAATACGATTTGTCTATCCTTCTTTATGGAAGACAAGCCATTCTATGTAACACTTGAAGCATATGTGCCAAAGATAAGAAGAGAGCCATTTATTTTTCTTAAAAAATTGCCGCAATCTGACGTGGAGCTGACTGTCGACGAGTTAGTGCAAAAACTGCTTCAACCAGAGCCGAACGCAAGTTATACTGCAATGGAAAGAGATGCTGCAGATACAATCAGGAATTGGTTTTTGATGGGAAATAATCATCCTATTCCAGTTGGCATAATGGCATTTGACAGCGAGAGAAATCACATTCCAGTAATGCTGGAAGCTAAAGTCAGTGACTATGCCTCGGCAATCAGAGAAAAGAAGCTGCACAATCCCAGATTAGGAATGCCTGAATCATACAGCTTTCTTGAGTTGTATGTGGACTCATATTGGGCGTGCAGTTACCGTTCTTCTTTGGAGCCGATTGAGGGAATATTAGCTATAATGAGATAAAACATTGACTAAAAAAGCATCTAGCTGCTTGCTGGTATCGCATCAACCAATTTGATATAGCTAGCATAACGATCTTCAAGTCCAGGAGTCATTTCATTTGGTTCAAAAAATTTTCCGGGCCAAACCATATTCCTTGCCGCTTCTTCCACATTTTCATATAAACCTGTCCCGGCAGCAACCATTATTGCGCCTCCAAGTGATGTTGTCTCATCCAGAATTTTATAAACCGGCAGTCCAACAACATCCGCTTTTATCTGGGCAATTCCGTCATGTCTTGATATTCCTCCGGATGCAACTATTTTGTCAATAGTGACACCGCTATCTTTCAATTCCTCAATATAGCGTCGTACTGGGAATGCAAGACTTTCTGCAACCGCCCTTGTAAATTCGTTATTGTCCTTCAAATCACCATATTCAATTGAACCTCTGCCCTTTTTCCTTTTCAATATGACTTCACGACTATTTTCAAGATTTGGACTTTCATAAAGAACAATTTTTTCAAGCTCGAAATCCTCCAGAGCATAGGAGGGTGATGTATAAGAAGGATCAACTATATACGGAGTGTCGTGTTGTTCATTTAAATGATCATTTAATCCCGGAAATCCGCCGCTTAAAAGTCTTCTGCGATAGCCCTCCAGCATAATGCCTGTGTTTCTCACATACGAGCTAAAAAAAGCCTTTCCGGGAAGGATAGGAAAATCAACAGGATGTCCCTCAACACCTTCTTCTGATTTGACAAATACCTTTAGTGACGTCCCTGTTCCGGAATTGTCCAATAGGATGCCTTTTTCTGTGACACCGGAACCTAGCAGTGCGCAATTGGAATCGTGTGCCAGATAAATTACAGGAACATTTCCTATGCCCACTTCTTCTGCAACAGAATTCTTCAATTCGCCCTTAAACATAACTGAATTAACAACTTTTGGGAGTTTGCTGGGGTCAATTCCAAGTTCTGCCAATAATTCCAGCGGATAATCACCATAGGGGTTGGCATAAAGCTTTGAAGCGCTGATTCTATCTATTGCAGCTTCGCCTGTGGCCTTAAAGAAAAAATAACCTGTTGGGTCGAGAAATACCCTTGTGGAATCGTAAACCTCTGGCTCATTATTTTTTATCCACAGTATTTTTTCCAAAATATTTGTGCGAGATGATGTATAGCCATAGCGTTCACTTAATTTCTTGAAATTTTCAGAATTTGATATAGTTACAGATTCTTCTTCAGCCCTTGCGTCATAATATGTTATTGCCTTACTCAATGGTTCTCCATCCTTGCCTATAGCAATAACACCGTAACCAGTCCCAATATAACCGATTCCAGCAAGACGTCTCCTCACCCAATCATTATTTGTTAAGTACCTAAATAGCTCAACAGAGCTATTCCACCATTGAAATGCGTCCTGCTCAATTTTATTTCCTTTAACTTGTGTATTGACGGCACGCGAAGGGACATAATACTTATATCCGTGGCTGTCGAAGACACTCGCCCTTAAGCTTTGGCTGCCTAAGTCAAAGACTATGAAACACGGATTTTCTGGAATTGTCATCAGTTATGCCTCGAATAGATGTATTCCTTTTCTTTTTTCCAAAAAGAGTTGACAAGCGAAGATGCTGTTTCAGCAGAATGAATTAGCGGATGCAATGTAACGGCATTTATCGCCAAATTTTTTGATTTTCTTAGCACTGCGTCTATCAGGAGAGATTCATATTCTTTTAGCGCCACCATCTGAGCCAAATATTCAGGGGGAATCTTCTTCGGGATTATTGGCTGGATGGATATGTCATTAACCCACGCAGCAACCTCTATAGAATTTTCAGCTGATAAATTTGATAGCAAATTATTATTTCTGACATTGACATAATGCAATGACTTTTTGCTGCTTAAAAGAGCTGCAATCAGTGGTGCAATGGCAAGCTTGTACCATACTGCCCCTCTTTTTTCAAGCAAGGCAGGCCTCTTGAAACTTTTTGCTTTTTTATAGTAATTCAATAGTTTTTGCTCTAGTTTCAATAATTCAATAATTCTGTTCTTTTCATGAAACAGGCTCTCTTTTTTGGATTGTTCTTCATTCAAGAAATATCTTAAATATGGAGAGGGAATCGCGTTAAGGTATTTTATAGTTGTATAACTAAAATAATGTTCATATTTTCTGAAGGCATCTGAATTAATATTTCTGCCCTTATTATAAACATTTAGAATCCATGATAGGTGATTTATTCCTATATAATCTACTTGAATGTTCTGCAGATGAACCCTGGATTTAATATGATTCACCATTCTCTGGGGGATTTCGCATGAACCTATTGCATTTATTCCGCTTTTTGTGAATACGTCTGTAAAAAGCCCACACGGATTTGTAACATTGACAAGAATGGCATCGGGATTATGGTCTTTTATTGTTTGGCCAATATTATAAAACAGGTTAATTCCCCGTATAGAATGTCCCATACATCCAGGGCTAGTGGCTTCATCGCACATAATATTATTTTTCTTAAAAACAGCCCAGTCTTCTTTTCTTGCTTTAAGACCCCCAACTCTAATCTGGTTTATTATTATTTTTGAATTTGAGATGGTTTCCTTTAAATTTGAAGAAAAAGAAATTTTTGCGCTGATTTTATTCTCTTTCAAATATCCCCTGATAAAACTCTTGACTATTTCCCCCTTCTTTTTATTTCTGCCATAAAGGCATATTTCGCCTATTTTCTCCAGTTCGTCAGAGCTGAGGCTATAAAAAAGTTCAGGAGTATTGGCACTGCTCCCCCCCAACACACTTAATTTATACCCTTCCATCTTATTTTCGGTGCCGCAGAATGGAATTTACTTCTTTTATCTTGCCCAAATTCAGATTTTTTCTATTTTTGTCACACAAAATTCTTGTGACCCCAATTATGTTAATCCCCCTTCTGGACAGCAACCTTATGTCATCTTTATTGAGCGAGCCGCTCACACCAATGATTTTCCTGCTTTTTCCCAGTTTTTTAATCAAAGAATCTAATTTTTGCAAAGAAACATAGTTCAAACAGCTTTTTTTGTTTTTCTTTATATGAGTGTCAATCATTAAACCGTCAAAGCCACAGACAAAACATAATTTTTTGGATTTGTCAAGGGGAAGATATTTTTTGGAATCGTCCACATATACTTTAATGAGTACCCTTGGCTCTTTATGCTCCTTTCTTATTTTTTGAATAATTTTACTTAATTCGCATATTTCCTGCTTGTTAATATTGCGCGGCAGAATCAGTTTCATAATCCTGACGCCCGAATCAAGATAAAGCTTTATAGAGGATTCCCATTTGGCTCTTTTTATATTGTTCAGATGAATTGTAGTGCTTATTTTTTTGGATTTTCCAATTTTCTTAATGTAATAAGAGACGTCTTTTAAATCAGCTTCTCTGGTAAAAACACGAGCCTCTATCTCAAAAATATCTATTTTTCCCTTAAGGCCAGTTTGCAAATCCCTCCTGCTTCTCAGGCTAGTTAATAGTTCCATTTTTAAAACCCCTGTAGACTCTGTTAAGATCATTATTCAAGTCAGCCAAGATTTTTTTCTTATTGCTTTCATTCACGTGCTCAGAAGCTTCAAATAAAGACAGGAATATGTCCTTTGCCCTTCTTGTGGTCTCTCTTGATTCCACATGTATTACCCCAACCGGGTCGACATTATTGCCTCTTACAGTTATAAACAGATTCTCGGGGTTGCTTGCCTCGGGTATAATCATGTCCAACCCGGATATATTTTTTAAATAATGGATGCGGATATTCTCATTATTTGTTATTATTCCATCCAATCTGTTCAATATGTCCAAACACTCCTGTTTCGCCTTGTTTATAGTGTGATAAACTTTAAGGGCATGCTGAAACGGTTTTATAATATCAAATCCCGTTAAATAGTGAACATTCAGGTCTTTTAGGTTAATCGCTCTTTCAATGAGCAAAGTTTCAACGTTTCTGCCTAATAACTTGAGCAATTTCGGAGAATAGGTAATTCCCGGGAATCTGGAGAATGTATAATAATTCTTTGCAATTTTAATATAGTTCAGCATTTTTTTGTCAAATGAATCATATTCAAGAAAATTCACGCCGACCATCGCCTCATTTTCAGCGTACCTTCGAAAAATATTATCCAAGTTTCCCGCCAGGGCATCCACTTGGTCCAATTTGGAGGATAAGTTTTGCTTTGACTCAATGATTGCGCTTTTTATTCCTGAAATATTGACAGAGTAATCCGCCTGCCCCACTTTTGTGATAAGATTGGCGTCCAGCAGTTTTTTTAATGCTGTAAATAAATTCGGCTTCTGAAGCCTCACCTTGGATTTCTCAAAATATTCTTTCTCGATGTTTTTGGGAGAAGCCGGGATCTTTTCCGTCCTCAGCGCAAGAATTATCTTTAGAAGCTCAAATTGCTGGGGCGTTATATTCAGCCACTCCTTCAATTTGTCAATTTCCATAATACCATGTAATTACATATTTAATATAAATGTTTTTATTATATCCATAGTAATATTATTATATATACTAATATTACCCTTTTTAGAGAATATTTATAAAGTTAAGATTCTAAACTGCCTTATGATAGCGGGCAATTGCCGGGGGCAGGCGAATGATCCCTAGAAAGGATCTGTTAATCTTATCTGCGCTAAGGAACAACTCTCGCGAGACATTGACAAGAATCAGCAAAAGGACTTCTGTGCCAATATCCACGATTTTTGACAAGCTGAAGCAGTACGAGGGCAATGTCATAAAACAGCATACAACATTCATCAATTTCTCAGAATTGGGATTCAACACACGGGCTAATGTCATGATAAAGGTTGACAGGGATGCAAGAGAGGCAATTAAAGAGTATCTTACAAAGCACCAGAATGTCAATTCACTATTCAGAATCAACAATGGCTTCGACTATATGTTTGAGGGAATCTTTATGAATCTTAAGGAAGCAGAGGATTTCCTGGAAAAGCTCGACCAGAGATTCAAGGTGGAAAACAAGGAAGTTTATTACATAATTGACGATATAAAAAAAGAGAGCTTCATGGCTGATCCGAATTTGATTGATTTGATAATGCACGCAAATTAATGGTGAAAGAATGAATGTTTATCGTAAAATCACAATTTTCATTAACAGATTCATGCAAATTGGAGATGAGCTTGTCCCGAATTTGTTCAGGGATTTGCTGCCGTTTATAGCATAGAGAATTAAATCTATTTCAAATCTTTCCTAGAATACTTCATCTTTTCAAAGAAATGCTTTCCAAAATGCCCTGCCTTTTTATGAAGCTCCATGTATTTTATGCCTTTCATTCTTATAGAAATCTCCTTTTCCCTCTCTTCAAGAATATATGCAGCAATCGAAGTAAGCAAATACAGCACAGTTCCCACACCCATCAGGACATAGGCGATAGTAAACATTTTTGAAACATCATTTGTGGGATAAAGATCTCCGAGCCCCACAGTTGTCAATAGTATCGTGCTGAAATAGGCAGAATTGATTATGCTCCATTTTTCATTTAAGTGATAGAAGGTTGTCCCAATAACCAGGAAAAATATTATAGCGAAGACTGCAGAGAATATTCTCCTCCTTCTCGCCTCGTGGCGCTTCTCAAGCTCCCTGATGACTTCCTGCGTGTTAAGATTTTCCTCTGCTTTCTCCATATGTGACTCCTGAAGCAATTAGATGTGCGACGCGCAATGGCTCTGGAACATGGGCATGAATTGTTGAAATTTTTAAAATTTCCTCAGCTTTCTTTTTGCTTGTTCCGGCAAATTGAGTGTATATCGCCCCACTTTTATATATTTTTCCTGCATTTTCGAGGTATCTTATTTTACTTTTCTTCCTTAGCTTAATCAAAATCTCTTTTATCCTTTTCACGTCAGGATTATTTCTTATGACGATAATCACGGGAATTTTTGTTTTTTGATTTAATTTTTTTATGTCAATTACATTAAAGCCGCCAACAGCAATGCCATTTAGCAGAATTGCCCTGATTTGGGTGTAGAATTTGCTTTTTTTCACCATTGAAATAATTTTATCGGTGGCATCATTTCCATCGACGGTAATTTCTGTTGACAAAATACCGTCAAGCAATCTTCCCCCTCTGAAAAAAGCTCCGATTAATTTTGTTTTCCCGCCCTTGAACTTGTCGAAAGGTGCATCGTCTATGCCGAGAATTCTTATTTCGGGCTTCATGAAAAAGATAATTTGTTTATTTTTTAAAATGATTTTGCTATTTCATTTGGGCTGCATAATCGGAAACAAGAGCTTCCAGAACGGGCTGAAATTCTGCATCCACAAAATCCCTATATCTGAATGCTGCATGATGCAGGGCTCTTTGGGAATATTGTCTAGCCAAATCACGCCATGGTTGACTTGTTGTAAGAGCTGTGATTTTTGTTTCGCTGGAATTCTTTAGGCCCAATGGCCGATAAATAACGCCTTCCCACAAAATAGTATCCTCTTCTGTCGGGTTAGTCATGGATATTAAATTGCCCTCATCCACGCTGAAGATTGACGCATTTTCCCTTTCTATCAAAACATAGTCTGCAGGAATCCAGATTCTTTCGCCGAGTTTAGTCCAATCCAAGGCAATCCCAGCCTGTAAACTGCCATGCAAATTATATTCCTCTTTTAATTTGTCTCCCAGAATATCCGCGAGGTGCAATATTTCCCACTCAGCGCGTGCCTGGAATGCGTACTTGACACCATTGTATAAGCCTACCTTTACTATTGGAGGAGTGGTTTCCACATTGCGCAACCGATCGAACAGGTCATATCTGTCAGGACTGTCTTCGGATAATTCCGCAAGGGCGTCCCTTACTGTTCTCTCTTCAGGAGCGAGGTGCCATTTCAAATCCACATCAATTACTCTCTTGTAATCTATTTCATTTGTCATATTCGGTGGAATGTTTGAGCGCTTTTAATATTTTTCGTCACTATGGAATAAAAAATATCAGACTGAGGAATTATAATTTTTTTTATAACATTATTATAATTTTTTTAATAAGCTTAATAAACTGGTGGATTTTCTAGCGTATTATGTGCGGAATAATCGGATATAAAGGACAGAGAAATGCGGTTGAAATAGCCCTTAATGGCTTAAAGAAGCTTGAATACAGGGGCTATGACTCGTGGGGAATCTCAACAGTAGATGAAAAAGGAGCGCATATTTTCAAGAAAGTGGGGAAGATAGGCTCAATTAATCTTAGCGATGTGAAGCTTCCAGAATCTTCAATAGCGCTTGCGCATACAAGATGGGCCACGCATGGCGGCGTCACAGAAAAAAATGCTCATCCGCATTTTTCAGAATCAAAGCGCTTCATAGTTGTGCATAACGGGATTGTGGAGAATTACCAGCAGATTAAAGAGCAATTAAAGAAAGAGGGATATAAATTTCAGACAGAAACAGACACTGAAGTTATTGCACAATTGCTGGAAAAAAATTCAAAGGAAAATGATATAAAAAACGCACTGCAGAAAACATTTCTGAGCTTAGAGGGAAGGAATGCAATAGTAGTCCTGGATTCAAAAACAAAAACCTTGATGGGCGTTAGAAAGGGCTCACCATTGGTTATAGGCGTTAATGAAAAAGAATATTTTATTGCATCAGATGTTCCTGCATTTCTGGATTACACTACTGACGTGATTTTTTTGGAGGATTACGAAGCAGGAATAATAAATGAAAGTCTGGAATTTTTTAATTTGAAAGAGAATAAAAAAATTACAAAAAAATCTGAAAAAATAACATGGACTTTAGAACAAGCCAAAAAAGAGCCCTATGCGCATTTCATGCTCAAGGAAATTCTTGAGCAGCCAAACACAATAAGGCTTGCGACAATGCAGGACGAGGAGGAATTAAATTCAATCGCAAACAAAATAAAAAACGCATATGGAAGCTTTTTAATCGGCTGCGGGACAGCGGGCTATGCGGCATTGGCCGGCTCGTATTTCTTTTCAAAAATCTCAAGGAAGCACATTAATTTTATCGTGGGCTCGGAATTTTCCTCGCATCAGTATTTTCTCACGGATAAATCATTAATAATAGCAATATCCCAGAGCGGAGAGACTGCTGACACTTTAGAGGCAGTTGAGGTTGCAAAGAAAAAAAATTCAAAAGTTCTGGGAATAGTCAATGTCATGGGCTCTTCTCTGATGCGATACGCAGATTATCCCTTGATGACTAATGCAGGCCCTGAAATATGCGTCTGCTCGACAAAGGCATTTACCTCACAGCTGAGTTTATTGCTTTTATTGGCTTATGCAATAAATAATAAATTGGAAGATGGCAAAAAATTATTGTTAAAAACATCCGAAGAATTAAAAAAATTATTGGACAAAAATTATCTGGAAAACATCAAGAAATTGGCTGAAAAAATCATAAAAGAAAATCATCAGCACATTTATGTCATAGGCAGGAGCTTCAATTATTCAATCGCATTGGAAGCTGCGTTGAAAATAAAGGAGGTTTCATATATTCACGCAGAGGGCTTTGCGGCAGGAGAGCTGAAGCACGGAGTAATAGCATTAATAGAAAAAGGCACTCCCTGCATAGCGATTGTTGCAAATGATGAGGAAAAATCAGCGATGATAAGCAGCGCCACAGAATTAAAGGCAAGAGGAGGTTTCATGATTGGAATTGCGCCTGAGAACAATCCAGTCTTCAATTACTGGATTAAAGTTCCAGATTTGGGCAATGCTTCGCCGATAGTGAATGTGATACCAGCACAGCTTTTGGCATATTATTTAGCTGTTGGACTGGGTCATGATCCTGATAAACCAAGGAATCTGGCTAAGAGTGTAACAGTAAAGTAAATTGGAACAAGGTGAAATAAATAAGAATAGCCGCTCCAGGCCGCGGGGGCCATGAACTTGCAGCAAAGACAAGCAGCAATAGGCTCCACGCCGATTGAGTGGCTGGAAAAAAAATTTCACAAAAACTATCAAAAGAATTATATTCAATCATAAATTACGGGTGATTTAATGGGGAAATTATTCGGGACAGATGGTGTAAGGGGAATGGCAAATGCCTACCCTATGACGCCTGAGATAGTCCTTAGGCTGGGCAAGGCAGTGGCGCACATTTTTAGCAATCATGAAAGGCAGCACACCATACTTATTGGCAAGGACACACGAATTTCAGGGTATATGTTTGAGAATGCCCTTACGGCTGGCATTACCTCAATGGGAGCAAATGTGCTTTTGGTAGGGCCCATGCCGACTCCGGCAATAGCCCATCTTACTAAGTCTTTTGCAGCTGATGCGGGCATAATGATTTCCGCCTCCCATAATCCTGCAGAAGACAATGGAATAAAATTCTTCGCCCCGGACGGCTACAAGCTTTCAGATGAGATGGAAGTCAAGATTGAGGAGCTTGTCCTTTCAAAGGAAATCTCAAGCGAGCATGCAAGGGGAACCAAAGTAGGAAAGGCATTCAGGATAGATGATGCCAGGGGAAGATACATAGAATTCATAAAAAGCGTAACTGAAAACCGCTCTTTGAAAGGATTAAGCTTAGTCCTTGACTGCGCTAATGGAGCTTCATATTCTGTGTCGCCGCTGATTTTCAGGGAGCTTGGCGCAAATGTAACGCTTATCAATGCCCAGCCGGACGGATTGAACATTAACCTGAATTGTGGGGCGCTTTATCCCGGCTTAACAAAGCAGGCAGTGTTGGATTCCAAAGCTGATGTGGGAATAGCCTTGGACGGAGACGCGGATCGCGTAATCCTCATAGATGAAAAGGGCAATGTAGTTGATGGCGACCAGATTTTGGCAATGCTCGCCCTTGACTGGAATGAAAGAAAGCTGCTGAACAAAAATACCATTGTAATTACTGAATACACAAACCTCGGCCTTGACATGGCGCTAAAGAAAAAGGGGATTAAAACAATAAGGGTTGAAAATGGAGACAGGCATGTGCAGGAAGCCTTAAAGAAATCCAACATGAACCTTGGCGGGGAGCAGACAGGGCATATAATCCTGCCAGATTACTCAACAACGGCTGACGGGACATTGGCAGCCCTGCTTGTCATGGATTTGATGAAAAGGAAAAATAAAAAGCTCTCAGGGCTTGCAGACTGCTTTGAAAAACTGCCTCAGATTTTGATAAATATTCCTGTAAAGCACAAAAGGCCTATTGAGGATATGCCCAATCTAGTTAAGAAAATAAACCAGTTGAAGAGGGCTTTGGGAAAATCGGGAAGGATATTCATCAGGTATTCTGGAACACAGCAGATGCTGCGGATTCTGCTGGAAGGCAAAAAAAAGTCAAAGCTGAGCAAAGCCGGAAATCAGCTTGCAAGGGAATTCATCAAAGAGTTGGAAAAGTAACATGGCAAAACAGGCGGTAATACTGGCGGCAGGCGCATCAACAAGAACTTATCCCCTTACAGTTAACAAGCCGAAGCCGCTGCTTAAGATAGCAAACAAAACCATTCTTGAGCATAATCTTGAACAGCTTGATGGCTTGGTTGAGGAAGCTATCATTGTAATAGGCTTTCAGGGAGAGCAGATAATAAAAAAAATAGGGGAGCAGTTCAGCCATATCAATATAAGGTATGTCCAGCAAAGCCCCCAGCTCGGAACAGCCCATGCGCTCCTGCAGGCCAAGGCTCTGATTAATGAGGAATTCATCTTGCTTAATGGGGATGACCTTTATTCCAGGGAAGACATAAAGAAATGCATTGAGCACAAATATGCGATATTGGCTTCCAAGGTTAACGACTTCCAGAGCTTTGGAATGCTGGAATTGAAGGAAGAGAACAAGCTCAGCAAAATTATAGAAAAGCCCTCCCAATATATTTCCAATCTGGCAAACACAGGGCTGTATGTTCTTGACAGCTCTATTTTCAATTATATAGCCAAAGTTAAAAAAACAGGAGAGGAGTTGTTTCTTACAGATGCTATAAACCTCATGGCTGAAAAGGAGCATGTTATTGTAGTTCCGGTTTCAAATTACTGGCTTCCAATTGCTTATCCGTGGAACCTGCTGGATGCTAATGAGTTTTTGCTGAAAAGAATATCGCTTGAGATTGATGGCGTAATTGAGCAGAATGTCACGCTTAAGGGCCCAGTAGGAGTGGGAAAAAATTCCATAGTAAAAAACGGAACTTACATTGAAGGTCCTGTTATAATCGGAGCCAACTGCCATATCGGCCCTAATGCTTACATAAGAGGCGCAACTGCAATAGGCGACAGCTGCAAAATAGGCAATGCGGTTGAAATAAAGAGTTCAATTATTATGAACTCGGCAACAATCGGGCATTTGAGCTATGTGGGGGATTCAGTAATAGGGGAGCATGTCAATCTTGGGGCAGGAACCATTGTTGCTAATCTGAGGCATGATGGCGAGGAAGTTAAATCAATTGTAAAAGGAAATCTGATTTCTATAAGAAGAAGAAAGTTCGGAACAGTAATTGGCGATAATGCAAAGACAGGCATCCACACCTCAATCTATCCAGGAAGGAAGATATGGCCGAACAAGACTACTCTGCCGGGAGAGATTGTTAAGAAGGATATTGATTAGTAATTTGAATTAGTTATAAAATTGAATAATATCAGCTCTCAATCGGCGAGGCCTATTGCTCCTTCTCTTTTCCTACCTTCCTCACAAAAACCATAAATCCCGAATGCCCTATTGCCTGGCTTTTGGGCCTTACCTTTCTCTCCTTAGCTTCCCATTCCCGCTCTGCAATTTCAGCTATTTTCAGTACGAGCAGTTCATTCCTCTTTCTGGCTTCCTCAGCAAAGTCTGAGATTTGAGGTATAGTTGGGGAGTAAGCTACCATAAAGCCGCCAACCTTAAGGGCTTTTGTTCCAGAATCTATAGCTTTCCATGGCTCAGGCAAGTCCAGCAAAATCAAATCAACATCTCCTTCATCAATTCCATTGTAAATATCCTTGTTCTTTATTGTAATATTTTTCAGGCTCAGGAATTCAATGTTCTCTTTGGCAATCTCCAAGAAGTCCTCCCTGATATCATAAGTTATAACCTCTTTGACTAGGTTGGCAAAGAAGCATGCAGAGGCGCCTGAGCCAGCTCCAGCTTCCACAACCATGCTTTCCTTGTTTACGCCTGTCTCAGAAACAATAAACGCCAAATCCTTTAAGGGAATTATCTGCGGGCTTCTCTTAATTTTCCTATAAATATCCAGGAAGGATGGGCTTATGATAAAGAACTCCTCGTTTGTATTTGATTTGATTATATCTCCATCTTTACTCTTAGCAATGTCCTCTGCCCTTATTACCCCGAACTTTGTATGCACATCAGAACCTCTAAAATAGAATTTCTTCCCAAACCTGTTTACCAAGACTTTCTTTATTTTATCCATAAGACTCTGGAAAGAGTGACTTTATTTAAAGTTTTATTGAAATTTTGGATTATTTGAAAAAGTTAAATCCCAGCTCTCAATCATCAGAAATCCTTTGGATTTCTGAGTGTGCTCAGAGATGCACGGCATTTCTGACACGGCGAGGCCTATTGCTGTATGTCTTTGCAGCAAGTCAGCCCCCGCGGCGTTTGAGCGGGATTTAGAATTCATCATATTATGCTTAAAATCCCAAAATAGAAAAATATATAAGTTGCTACTCTCCAAAAATAACCATTATGATAACCCCAAAACAATCAAAACCATCTTCTGACAAGCCAATAATAAGAAAGGAATTGATGAAGTACGTCTGCACCAACTGCAAATACCGCTTCCAGCGCTCTTTGGAGCACGGCTATGTGAGAACTTGCCCCTATTGCGGCAGGAATACTGTGCAGAAAGAGCAGAAGCTTGCCTCTATCATCAAGGAAGTTTCTAGACTTGAGGAGGACTTTTGATTAATTATGTTAATTGTTTTCCCTGCAAAGTTTTAACTAATATACTTAAAATTTATATACACCGGAAAAGCACTCAAAGGTAATTATGTCCAAAGACATCAGATTCTTGCCCATTGAAGAGCACGAGCCTCTAGATGAAATAGATGAATTCGAAGGTTTGGACGAGTTTCTGGAATCAAAACAGAAAAGAGGCCTTGCCAAGCACAAAGACCGATACTCCCTTTACATTGCAAGTTAAGTATTTATAGTTGTTTCTGTATCTCGTTATTATGGATGACGTTGAAGAGCAGCTAAAGAAAAGGATGAAGTCTCAGAGAAGAGATGTTCCTTTTCGAAAAAAGAAAATCAGGGATTCAGACTCAGAAGGGGAGATAATTTAGAATAGATTAACTTTCACGTATCACAATCTTTATATAATACCCCGAGTTCTATCCTTCATTCGCATTTTGCGAGGTGTTATAATGGAAGCAAGACCTTTAGATGCATTGAATTCTGCGCGCAATAAGAGGGTTCTCGTAGAATT
>Ga0315275_10003236_pt1 | contig 14967 bp, 8 predicted proteins | sample YL17G03_0_MG_FD_205557 | JGI IMG/M metagenome (GOLD analysis project Ga0315275, IMG submission 205557) | Sediment microbial communities from Yellowstone Lake, YNP, Wyoming, USA - YL17G03_0 | ecosystem: Environmental > Aquatic > Freshwater > Lake > Sediment | place: USA: Wyoming | collected... | reverse complement strand
CCTTCCCGGACGGATAGCGGACCACGTACTCCGTATCCGAGTACTTGAGCACGAGCATCATCTCGTCGGCGTCCACGTCCTTGCCGGGTTCCGGGATCGCCTGCCACAGCCCGAGCACGGCCGGATCGATGGGGATCGTGTGATTCGTGGTTACGGGCGCCCTGTAGACGCAGCCGCTGAGCAGGACCAGAGACAGGACGAGAACCAGGGTCGGAGTTCGCATGGTCGGCCTCCTTGGCCGTGCTGCAGTCGGGGAGCATTGTCCCGTGTTCGGCGCTCAGTGCAACCGGTTCCCCGGAAGAGCGCGCGGTGGGAGGTTCAGCCCTCCGGCAGTCTGATGAGGAGAAGGACCGGTGCGCAAGAGCCGATTCACGGTGGAGCGGGAGATTCAGATCCTGCGCGAGGGTCAGGCCGGCCCGGCGCGGCGCAGACCCCCGCGTTCCTGACCAGGCCCAGGGGGGGCGGCGGCTTCTCGGGCACCCGGCGCGACGCGCGGTGGAAGCGCGCGCGGCTCGTGCGGTCGGCGCAGGCGCTCGGACGCCGAGCACGTCCCGCTGGAAAGCGGCGCGCGCTTCTGCTACTCCCATGAGGCTGGGAACGAGGGCCTGCCGGCGTGGAGCCACCACGTGGGCGACCCCATCCTGCTCGGCGACCGCACGCGCCGCGTGGACCACGCGCTGTTCATGGTGCATGCGCTCACGGGCGACTCGCTCGTTCACGTGGCGCCGGCCATCGTGTGCTGCAGGACGCCCTCGGCGCTGGCGCGCGGGAGATGGCGGGCGCGCCATGACGGGGCCCTCGTCGTGGTCACTCGGAGGTTCGCATGCGTGCTCGGGTCGCGGTCCGGCTGCTCGTCTCGATTCTGCTGACATCGGCGTCCGGTTCCATCGCCCGGGCGGAAGCGGTGCGCATCGAGAGCGGTTGGATCGAGGGCGTCGCGAGTGGAGTGTCCGGCGTGCAGGTGTTCGCGGGCGTGCCCTACGCGCGGCCGCCGCTCGGGGCGCTCCGCTGGTGCCCGCCTCAGCCGCCGGCGGCGTGGAGCGGCGTGCGCAGCGCCGACCGCGTCGGTCCCTGCTGTCAGCAGGTGCACTGGTCCGCGCCGCCGTGGACGGCGGAATTCGTCACGCAGGAGCCGACGAGCGAGGATTGCCTCACGCTCAACCTCTGGATGGCCGACCGCGGACCGCGAGAGGGTGGCAAGCGGCCCGTGCTCGTGTGGCTGCACGGGGGCGCCCTCACCGGCGGCTCGGGCGCGGTGGCCGTGTACGATGGCGCCGAGCTCGCGCGGCGTGGCTTGGTGGTGGTGACGATCAACTATCGGCTGAGTGCGCTGGGCTTCCTCGCGCATCCGGGGCTGAGCGCGGAGTCGCGCGCGCGCGTGTCGGGGAACTACGGCCTGCTCGACTGCATCGCCGCGCTGCGGTGGGTCCGGCGCAACGTCGCGGCGTTCGGCGGCGATCCGGATCGCGTGACGCTGGCGGGCCAGTCCTCGGGTGCGATGCTGGCCGGCGCCCTGCTCCACTCGCCGCCGGCTCGCGGACTCTTCCACCGCGTCATCCTGATGAGCGGCGGCACGGTCGACGGCTTCCAGCCGCTCGCGGCGGCCGAGGCGGCCGGCGCCGCGTGGGCGAGGTCCCAGCGGGACAGCTCGCTCGCGGCACTGCGCGCGCTGCCGGCCTCGGCGACCCTGCCGGGCGGCCGGTTCGGCCCTGTGGCCGACGGCTGGTGCCTGCCCGCGGAGCGCCCGCTCGGGCCCGGGAGCGACGTGCCGATCCTCTTCGGCATGACGTCGGACGAGGACAGCAGCGAGCCCGGCTACGGCAAGGCCACGGCCGCGGAGTTCGTCGCGTTCGTGCGCTCGAGCCTGGACACGCTGGCGGACGAGGCGCTGCGGCTCTATCCGGTCGCCGACGACCGGGAGGCCGCTCTCGCGCAGAAGCGGAGCATGCGGGATCGCGGGCTCTTCGGGCTCCTGGTCTGGGCGCGGGCGCGTGCGGCATCGTGTCATGGTCCGATGTTCGCGTACTGCTTCACACGCGCCACGCCGTGGCCCGAGCATCCGGAGTTCGGCGCGTTCCACACCTCCGACGCGCCCTACGCGTTCGCGAACCTGCGGAAGCTGCCCCGGCCATGGGAGGACTCCGACCGCCGGCTCTCCGAGACGCTCGCGGCGTACTGGGTCCAGTTCGCCCGGACGGGCGACCCGAACGGCCCGGGGCTCCCGCCTTGGCCGGCGTTCGATGCGCAGCAGGCGCGGATGATGGAGCTGGGCTCGACCGTGGGATCGCGGGCGATGCTCGAGCCGCGCTACGTGGAGTTCTTCGAGAGGTGCATGGCCGCAGCCGCTCGCTGATCGCCGACCGGGGTCTGACCCGTGGTCCCGCGACGAGCCGCAGGTGGCCGCTCTCGACTCCACCTCGGTCCGGGGGCACATCGCCGCTGGGGCGGATGCCGGTGGCTGGTGGGATCCCGCGAGGGGGCCCGCGGTCGGCCTTGTGCGCCGCGGAGGAAACGAACCTCCAACCTACTGATTGAGAGTCCGCAGCATGACCCGACTGAGCAGCACTCAGTCGACCTAACTGAAAGAGAAGCCGAGCCGAAGGACGGCGGCGATGTCGTCTGAGTAGGGCTGAGTTCGTCTGGCTTGGTAGCTGGCTGGTAGCCAACGGCAGGTCTCCGAGAACCCCTACCTGGCAGCTCTCCAGAGGAGTAAGCTCTCTTGCGGTCTGGAATGCTGGGAGGGTGCTCCCATGGCCGAGCTTCTCGAGCGAGTTCGTGGCACATTGGTGGGGCGCTACGCGGTCGAGCGGGAGCTCGGCCGCGGCGGCATGGCCACGGTGTTCCTGGCGCGCGATCTCAAGCATCCGCGCCAGGTGGCCATCAAGGTCCTCGATCCCGAGATCGTCCGCACGGTCGGCCCCGAGCGCTTCTTGCGCGAGATCCGCACCACCGCCTCGCTGACCCACCCGCGCATCCTGCCTCTGCTCGATTCGGGAGAGGCGGACGGCCTGCTGTACTACGCCATGCCCTTCTTGGAAGGGGAGTCGCTTCGCAGCCGGCTGGATCGCGAGAAGCAGTTGCCGCTGGAAGAGGCCGTCCGCTACGCGAAGGAGGTCGGTGAGGCGCTGGCCTACGCGCACCGCCACGGGGTGGTGCACCGGGACGTCAAGCCGGGGAACATCTTGCTGTCGGAAGGCGGGGCGGTCGTCGCCGACTTCGGCATCGCACACGCGGTGGGAACGGCCGGGGGGACGGCCCTCACCCAGACGGGAGTCGTGGTCGGCACGCCGGCGTACATGAGCCCCGAACAGACCTCGGGGGCGGCGGTGGACGGGCGAAGCGACCTCTACAGCCTGGGTTGCGTCCTCTACGAGATGCTCGCCGGGCAGCCGCCGTTCACCGGGCCGACGGTGGAGAGCCTCGCGCAGCAGCATCTGCGGGCGACGCCGCAGCCGGTCACGGTGCTGCGGCCCATGGTGCCGCGGACCGTCGATCTGGCGCTCACCAAGGCCCTGGCGAAGAGCGCTGCGGACCGCTTCTCCGACACCTCGAGCTTCGCGGCGGCGCTGGATGCACAACCGGCGCTCGCCGGGCCCGAGGCCCCCGCGGCAGCGCTGCCGGGGAAGCCGCGCTGGCCGTGGGCGTGGGCGGTGGGCGGGCTGCTTGTGGCGACCGTTCTGGCGTACTCCGGCGTGCGCTGGTTCCGTGGCCAGGGGCCGCGCCAGGGGGCCATCGCGCCCGCGCACAGGCAGGTGACATTCTCCGGGAAGGCGCTGCTGCCTTCGCTCTCCCCGGACGGTAAGTCGATCGCCTACGTCCAGAGCGAGAGCGACGGCGAGTACCTGAAGCTCCTGGACCTGGCGGGGGGCCAGCCGCTCGACATCCTCGGCCCCGCGCTGCGCATCGGCACATCCCCGGGCGCCAGCGTGTCGGTGGGCCTGCGGTGGTCCCCGGACGGCGCCCGTCTGCTGACCGCGGTCCAGCAGGATTCCTCCGCCATGATCTGCATCGTGCCCCGGCTGGGGGGGGCCAGCCAGAACCTCGGATCCGTACAGCTGTACGCCTGGGCGCCCGACGGCGCCCACCTTGCCCTGGGCGTCTCCTGGGAGAAGCGAATCTACATCCAGGATATCGGCACGGGCAAGATCTCGGAGATCCGCCTGGCGGGGGATTTCGTCTGGCTGCACACCCTGGAGTGGTCTCCCGAGCGCGACCTCTTGCTGTTCCTCACCGAGGCAAGGGGGGGAGAGAGAACCCTGTGGACGATCCGGCCGGACGGCCGGGGCCAACGCGAGATCGCGAGAGGGTCCCTGTCCTCTCCCCAGTGGACCAGCGCCGGGGCGGCCGTCGCCTACATGGCAAGGCACGACCAGAACGCTGACGTCTACGAGGTGGAGGTGGCCAGCGACGGCACCGCGCGCGGCAAGCCGCGGCTGCTCCTATCGCTGGTGCGCGCGACCGACTTCTCGATCGCCCACGACGGCACGCGCCTCGCCTACACGAATCTCGACGCGACCTGGAACCGGCTGTGGCGGGTCGAGACTCGGGGCCGGGACCCGCGCGCGCAACCGACGCCGACGCAGCTCACCACCCAGCGCATGACGTACCACAACCCGGCCCTCTCGCCCGATGGGCGACAGGTGGCCTTCTGCCGCCAGGACGAAGCGGGTGTGAACCTCTACGTCATGCCGGCGACCGGAGGCCCCGAGCGTCCGGTCACCTTCGGGCCCGGGGTGAGGTCCTCTCCCGCCTGGTCGCCGGACGGCCGCGACCTGGCGTTCGTGCAGGCGCAAGGGGAGGCGCTGCGAGTATGGCGGGTGACACTGGAGCAAGGGGCGCCTTACCCGCTCCCGGGCACGTCGGTGAGCAACGAGACGCGCGCGCTTGCGTGGGCGCCCGGGTCGCATATCGTCCACAACACCGAGGGTAACCGCAACCTGCGGCTCGTGGACCCGAACACGGGCCAGGGAGTCGCGCTCCTCGAGGATGAGTCGCAGGGGTGGGTCTTCAACCCCCGCTTCTCGCCCGACGGATCACGCTTGGCCTTGTATTGGAACCACGAGAAGGAAGGCTTCAGCATCTGGGTCTTCGACCTGCGTGACGGCAGCCGGCGAGTGGTCTGGAAGAACGTGGCGAACGTGCTGGGATGGTCCGGGGACGGAGAGTGGATCTATCTGAGCCCGGGTCCGGGCTCCGTGCTGGCTATCGCCGCCGACGGCAAGGGGAAGCCACGTAGTCTCGTCGACTCGCCGGCGCAGAGGAACGTGACCTTCTCGAGCGCGCAGGACGTCGGTGGGGGGAAGACGGTACTGCTCGGGACCAGCGCGGAGTTCGCATCTGACATCTGGGTGGTCCAAGGATTCGCGACGGGCAGGAGGTGAGTCGTGCGCCGGCCTGGGAACTCCACCTCCCGGGCGTACGACCTCCAGCACACATTCGCCAGCCAACTCCTGGGCGAAGGGACGCCTATCACCTATGTCGCCGTCCAGCTCGGCCACGCGAAGCCCACGACGACCTTGCAGTGGTACGCGCTGGCTACCCACCGACGACAGGAGACTCGTCGATGCCCTGGACAAGGCGGTCCTCAGAGCAACCGGTAGCCAATGCAAGCGGGGCGGCTTTCGCCGCCCCGCCAACTATCTGCCATGCTTGGTGCCCCGCGGAGGAATCGAACCTCCAACCTACTGATTAGGAGACCCTAACTGCTGCCAGCACGAAGCGATTGTCGCGCAACGAACTGCGAAGAGCAACAAGACGTTGGCCTGGGAACAAACGGGTATCGGTGGGCATCCCGGGGCAGTTGAAGGGGAGCAGGTCAGTGCCCGTCCCACTTGCGGGCGAAGGCCTCCAGGGCCTGCTCGGCCGCCTCCGCCGTCGGCGCCGCGAAGATCTTGCGCAGGGCAACAGAAGATCCGGCCCATGAGCAGGGAGGAGCTTTCTGCCTTCCTCGACGTGGCTCGGGAGGAAGAGCCCCGTCTATCTCCGCTCTCTCTTGCCCTGGCGCGTGCGGGCCTCCGTCCTGGGGCGGGGCTCGGACTCCAGCGGGACGACCTCGACTTTCCCTCCAGGCGAATCCGCGTGGAGCGGGCGCTCAGCGCGGGGAGAGTTGAGACCCCGAAGACGGGCCAGGGTCGCTCGGTGGATATGAGCCGCGAACTGACGCAGGTTCTACTCGGGCTCGAATTGGACAGAACGGCCGAGGCGCTCCGGCGGGGGTGGGGAGAGCCGCCCGTTTGGGTATTCTGCTCGCTGGCCGGCACGCCGCTCGATCTCGCCAATGTTGAGAAGGCGTTCAAGCGTTGCCTGCGGAAGGCGAGTATGGCGTCCTTCCGCCTCTACGACCTCCGGCACACCTTCGCCAGTCAACTCCTGGCAGTAGGGACGCCCATCACCTATGTCGCCGCCCAGCTTGGCCACGCCAGGCCCACGACTACGCTGCAGTGGTACGCGCGCTGGCTACCGACCGATGACAAGCGGCTCGTGGATACCCTGGATGGGATGGCCTTCAGAGCAAGTGGTAGCCGATTGGTAGCCAACGCGAGCGGGGCGGCTTTCGCCGCCCCGCAAGTTGTTGGTATGCTTGGTGCGCCGCGGAGGAATCGAACCTCCAACCTACTGATTAAGAGTCCACAGCAAGTGCCACCTGAGCAGCGCTCAGACGACCTAACCGATACTAGAACCGAGCCGGAGGACGGCGGCGGTGTCCGCTGAGTGCGGCTGAATCCTGTTGGCTTGGTAGCCGGCGGGTAGCCAATCCGGGGTGCCAGGCGCACCGGCGTCCCTGCCCTCTGACACGCCAGCCTCGGCCCCTCGGGACAAGAGAGACTGGCGGGGGGGTCTCGGTTCTGCTAGGGTTCTTACGCTCCGACTAGTCGAAGCCTGGTTCTCCGACTCCTCGAGGTCATCCGCTCTCTTGCGCTGGCGGGCCGCTGGCCCGTGCCCGCACGCCGGCTGAGCCGCCCCGGCGGTGGGATCGCCCCTGCTGCGGCAAGAGCAGGCCGCCAATGGTCACCACAGTCGCGTTGCCCAGTCGTCTCCGGAGAGGCTGTCGGCTCGTTGCCGGAGCCGCACTCCTCGCGACGGCAGCCCTCGCAGTCGCGCCCGGGCCCGCCCGCTCGCACGACGGCGGTCCTCTTTTCGCCGCCGCGTTCGGCTCGGCCGATGTGGGATACGAGCCCGTGTCCGTCGTGATCGGGGACCTCAATGGCGACGGCAAGGCGGACCTGGTGACAGCGAACCTTGTCTCCACCGTCTCGGTGCTGCTCGGCAATGGTGACGGCACGCTTGGCGCCAGGAGCGATTACGACACGGGCTCTTACCCGTGTGCCGTCGCGATCGCCGACCTCAACGGCGATGGCACGCTCGACGTGGTGACGGCGAACATGAATACCAGCACTGTCTCGGTGCGTCTCGGCATCGGCGACGGCACCTTTGGGGCGAGGAGCGACTACGGCACGGGGTACGGTCCGGTCTTCGTCGCGGTCGCCGACCTCAATGGCGATGACCGACTGGACCTGGTGACCGTGAACAAGTATGCCATCAGCGTGTCGGTGCTGCTCGGCAACGGCGACGGTACCTTTGGCGCCAATGCCGACTATGGCACGGGCGACGTCCCCAGCTCCGTCGCGGTCGCCGACCTCAACGGCGACGGCAAGCCGGACCTCGTCGTGGCGAACCAGGGCAGCTCCCCTTCATACTCCAACACGGTCTCGGTGCTGCTCGGCAACGGCGATGGCGCCTTTGGAGCCAGGAGCGACTTCGGCACGGGAAGCCGACCCAGTTCCGTCGCGATCGCCGACTTCAATGGCGACGGCAAGCCCGACCTCGTGACGGCGAACTACAACTCCGACACTGCGTCGTTGCTGCTCGGCAACGGCGACGGCACCTTTGGGGCCAAGAGCGACTATGGCGCGGGGGACGGCCCCAGTGCGGTCGAGATCGGCGACCTCAACGGTGACGGCAAGCTGGACGTGGCGGTGGCGAACAACAACTCCGACACGGCCACATTGCTGCTGGGAAATGGCGATGGCACCTTTGGACCCAAGCGCGAGTTCGGCACGGGATCCAGCCCTGCCTCGATCGAGATCGGGGACCTCAATGGGGATGGCAAGCCCGATCTGGCGACGGCGAATCGGTCCTCCAACACCGTCTCGATGCATCTCGGCAACGGCGACGGCACCTTCGGCGCCCAGAGCGACTACGGCACGGGCTTGAACCCCAGTGCGGTCGCGGTTGCCGACTTCGACGGCGACGGCGATCTCGACCTGGCGACGGCGAATCGCGGCGCGAACACCGTCTCGGTGCTGCTCGGTAGCGGCGACGGCGCCTTCGGGCCCAAGAGTGACTACGCCTCGGGGACCGGCCCCGGCTCCGTGGCGATTGCGGACCTCGACGGCGATGGCAAGCTCGACCTGGTGACGGCGAACTTCGCCTCCAACACCGTCTCGGCGCTTCTCGGCAGCGGCGACGGCCGCTTCGACGTTCCGAGGAGTTACGGCACGGGATCCCGGCCCAACGGCGTCGCGATCGCCGACCTCAACGGCGATAGCAAGCCGGACCTGGTGACGGCGAACTCCCTCTCCAACACCGTTTCGGTGCTGCTCGGCAATGGCGACGGCACCTTCGGGGCCAAGAGCGACTACGGTACGGGCAGCAATCCCACCTCGGTCGCCGTCGGGGACCTCGATGGTGATGGCAAGCCTGACCTCCTCATAACGGCAAACATGGGCAACACCGTCTCGGTGCTGCTCGGCAATGGCGACGGCACTTTCGGGCCCAGGACCGACTACGCCACGGGGGCCGGCCCCGCCTCCTTGGCGATGGCGGACCTGGACGGCGATGGCAAGTCTGACCTGGTGACAGCGAACACCGGCGGCTATTCCTCCGTCGGCACCGTCTCGGTCCTGCTCGGCAACGGCGACGGCACTCTTGGGGCCAGGAGCGACTACGCCGCAGGATATGGGCCCCACTCCGTCGCGATCGCCGACCTCGACGGCGACGGCAAGTCTGATGTGGTGGCGGCGAACATCGGCAACACTGTCTCGGTGCTGCTCGGCAATGGCGACGGCACCTTCGGGGCCAAGAGCGCATACGGGTCGAACGGCGCCGCCTCCGTGGCGAGCGCCGACCTCGACGGCGATGGCAAGTGTGACCTGGTGACGGCGAACGGCGGCTCCAGCACGGTCTCTGTCCTCTTGAACATCGGCGACTCGGGCACGTCGGCGCTGGCGGCTCTGGTCTCCGCCGACGCGGAGCCCGGACGGGTGTTGCTGCGCTGGTATGCGGATCCCGAAGTTGTTCCTTCCGTGGCCGTGTACCGGCGAACGAGTCTGACTACCTGGGAGGCTCTCGGCCAAGCGATAGAGGATGCGGCTGGCTACCTGCACTACGAGGACACGGCTGTCGAGCCCGGGGTGCAGTACGGCTACTGCTTGGGAATCCCCTCAGGTGGAGAAGTCGTGCTGACCGGCGAGGTCTGGGTAACGGTGCCAGCGGGACATGCGCTGGCACTGGAGGGGGCGCGGCCGAACCCGGTGGCAGAAGGACTGCGGGTGTCGTTCAGCCTGCCTGACGGAGCACCGGCGGAGCTGGCCGTGTTCGACGTGGCCGGTCGGCAGGTACTGAGCCGCGCGCTCGCGGGGATGGGGTCGGGTCGGCACGTGCTCGCCCTGGACGACGGCGCGTATCTCTCTCCGGGGGTATACGTGGTGCGGCTGAGCCACGGTGGGCGCTCGCTGACGGCGCGGGCGGTGGTGATTCGCTGACCAGCCCCCGCCAAGCCGTGGAATCGATCGGGGCAGTCTTCGGACTGCCCCGCGTCGTTGTGCTGGCCGGGTGGCAAGTGCCAGGGGAATTGAACCTCCAACCTACTGATTAGTAAGCAGCCAGTAGGCACGCCGAGCCCCCGCCTCTGGAGCAAGTGGTAGCCGTTTGGTTGCCAACGCAAACGGGGCGGCTTTCGCCGCCCCGCAAGTTGTTGGTATGCTTGGTGCGCCGCGGAGGAATCGAACCTCCAACCTACTGATTAAGAGTCAGTTGCTCTGCCAATTGAGCTAGCGGCGCAGAAGTCCGGGTCGCAGGAAAGACCGGCGGGCCTTCGAGCGAGGCACCGGTAATCTAGTGTCCTGAGCCCGTCCGGGTCAAGCCTCATTCGGGGCGCCGGCGGGCCAGCGGGGAGGATGGCCGTACCAGGCCCATTAATGGACAAGTTCCTGCGCTTCTGGCTGCCCGTCCTTCTCTACGTGACCCTCATCTTCGTGGTGTCGTCGCTGCAGAATCTGCAGCCGCCGCAACTGTTCGGCACCCTCTCGGACAAGATCCCGCACGCCCTCGAGTACGGCATCCTGGGTTTCCTCCTGGTGCGGGCGATCCGCGGCACGGAGCTGCTCCAGCGCAGCGTTCCCGCCGGCCTCGTGGCCCTCATCATCGGGTTGTCGGTGGCCCTGGCCGACGAGCTGTTCCAGGCCTACGTGCCGGGGCGGCAGTCGGACCCCTTCGACTACATGGCCGATTCCGCCGGGCTGGCCCTGGCGATCGTGTTCTTCCTGGTGCTGCGCGGGGCGACCCGCAGTCGCCGCGCGCGGCAAGCCAGAAGGGCGTAGGGCTGGCGCGGCGGACGAGCCGCACGAGCGCGGCCGCCCCCCAGTCCTTCCGGCCCCGCCCGACCGCGTGGTAGTCTGCCCGCTTTCAGGCACCCGGAATCCCCCGCGGCCTGCCTTTCCTTTAGTGCCGGAACGCGATGAGCAAGAGACTCCAGGCGATGCGCGGCACCCGGGACATCCTGCCCGGCGAAGTCGAGGCGTGGCAGGCGCTGGAAGACGCTGCCCGGCGCTTCTCGGCGCGCTACGGCTACCGGGAGATCCGCACCCCCTACTTCGAGGCCACCGAGCTCTTCGCGCGCGGGGTGGGCGAGTCCACCGACATCGTCCGCAAGGAGATGTACACCTTCCCCGACCGCAAGGGCCGCAGCCTGACGCTGCGCCCCGAGGGCACGGCGGGCGTGGCGCGGGCGCTGATCGAGGCCGGGCTCACGCAGCCGGGCATGCTGCACCGCGTCTACTACCTGGGCCCCATGTTCCGCTACGACCGCCCGCAGGCCGGCCGCTACCGCCAGTTCCACCAGTGGGGCGCCGAGGTCGTGGGCAGCGCCAGCCCGTGGGCCGACGTCGAGACCATCCTCCTGCTCGTGGACCTGCTCGGGACCATGGGTCTGGCGGGCCTGACGGTGAAGCTCAACTCCGTGGGGGACGCCACCTGCCGGCCGGCCTTCCAGCAGCGCATCCGTGAGATCCTCGGGCCGCGGCGCGCCGAGCTGTGCCCCGACTGCCAGGAGCGGCTCGACAAGAACCCGCTGCGCGTCTTCGACTGCAAGGTGCCGTCGTGCCAGGAGATCGTCCACCATCTGCCTCCCATGCTCGACTCGTTGTGTGACGCCTGCCGCGCCCACCTCGAGCAGGTGAAGCGGGGGCTCGAGGCGGCCGGCGCGCGCTACGAGATCGACCCCGGCCTGGTGCGCGGGCTCGACTATTACGCGCGCACGGCCTACGAGGTGCACCACGGCCAACTGGGGGCGCAATCGGCGCTCGGCGGCGGCGGGCGCTACGACGGGCTCATCCACTTGCTGGGCGGCGCCGACGTGCCGGCGGTGGGCTTCTCGATGGGGGTGGAGCGCACGCTGCTGGCGCTCGAAGAGGAGGGCAAGACGCCCCGGCCGGAGAGCGCCGGGGTGTTCCTGGCGCGCGGCGCGGGCCTCGGCGACGAGGCGCTGCGTCTGGCGCGAGAGCTGCGCCGGCGCTTCCAGGTGTACCTCGATCTCGAGGAGCGCGGCCTCGGCGCGCAGCTCAAGCAGGCCGACCGCCTGGGGGCGCGCTTGGCGGTCATCCTCGGCGAGGACGAAGTGAAGGCGGGCGAGTTGACGCTCAAGGACCTGGCCACCGGCGAGCAGCGGCGGGTACCGCGCGCCGGCATCGAGGAAGCGCTGGCGGCCGCGCTCGCGGCGGCCGGCGGCACCGGTCGCTGAGGCGGCCGCGGACACGGGGGAACGAATCCGCATGACCAAGCCCAAGGCGCGCGCGGAAAAGCCGGGGACGCCGGACCAGCCGGCCGAGCCGGCGGCGCAGCAGAGCGGGGAACCGCCGGTGGCGCAGGGGGCGGTCTCCGCCCCCGTCGCCCTCGACCCGCTCGGCGATCTCAAGCGCACCCACACCTGCGGCGGGCTCACCAGCAACGAGGTGGGCAAGACCGCGGTCCTCATGGGGTGGGTGCACCGCACGCGCGACCATGGCGGCGTCATCTTCCTCGACCTGCGCGACCGCTACGGCATCACGCAGGTCGTGGCGCGCCCCGAGGAGACCCCGGACGAGGCGGTGGAGAAGCTGCGCCGGGTGGGCAGCGAGTGGGTCCTGGCGGTCACCGGCCGGGTCGGCCAGCGGCCCGCCGACGCCCTCAACAAGAACATGGCGACCGGCGAGATCGAGCTGGCCGTCTCCGAAGTGCGCATCCTCTCGGCCAGCGAGGTGCCGCCGTTCTCGATCGCCGACGAGACCGAGGCCTCGGAAGACCTGCGCCTGCGCTACCGCTACCTCGACCTGCGCCGCGAGCGCATGCAGCGCGTGCTGGCGCTACGCCACCGCGCCGCCATGGCGACGCGCCAGTACCTCGCGGCGCAGAACTTCCTCGAGATCGAGACCCCGCTCCTGGTCAAGCCGACGCCCGAAGGGGCGCGCGACTACGTGGTGCCGGCCCGCAACCACCCCGGCAAGTTCTACGCCCTGCCGCAGTCGCCGCAGCTCTACAAGCAGACCCTGATGGCCTCGGGCTTCGACCGCTACTTCCAGCTCGCCCGCGCGCTGCGCGACGAGGACCTGCGCGCCGACCGCCAGCCGGAGCACACGCAGATCGACATCGAGATGTCGTTCGTGCGTGAGGACGACATCTTCGCGCTGGTCGAGGGGCTGGTGGTCCACCTGTGGCGCGAGGTGCTGGGGCAGGAGATCACCGTACCGCTGCCCCGGCTGCCCTACAGCGAGGCCATGAGCCGCTTCGGCTCCGACAAGCCCGACCTGCGCTTCGGTCTCGAGCTGCGCGATGTCACCCAGGTGGCCGCCGAGTCCAGCGCGCGCTTCCTCAAGGAGGCGGCGCAGACGCCGGAGCACAAGGTGATGGCGCTGGTGGCGCCGGGGCGAGGGGGGCTGTCGCGCAAGGACCTCGACCAGCTCGAGGAGCAGGCCAAGCGCGCCGGGGCGGCGGGGCTGGCGTGGCTCAAGCGCACCGAGTCGGACTGGGACGGCGGCGCGGCGCGCTTCTTCGCCGGCGAGGCGGGGGACCATCTGCGCGACGCGGTGCAGGCGCAGGCCGGGGACGCCGTCTTCCTCACCGCCGGGCCGTGGGAGAGCGCGTGCAAGGGGCTGGGTGCCGTGCGCCTCGAGCTCGGCCGCCCCGCCCTCGGCCAGCGCGCCGGCGAGTGGCGCTTCTGCTGGGTGCACCGCTTCCCGCTCTTCGAGCGCAACGCGGCCGGCAGCTGGGCGCCCATGCACCACATGTTCACCCACCCGCTGGAGAGCGACCTCGAGCTGCTCGACACCGACCCGGGGCGCGTGCGCGGCGAGCTCTACGACCTGGTGCTCAACGGCAACGAGCTGGGCTCGGGCTCGGTGCGCATCCACCGGCCCGACCTGCAGGAGAAGGTGATGTCGGTGATCGGGCTGACGCGCGAGCAGGCCTACGAGAAGTTCGGCTTCCTGCTCGACGCCTTCCGCTACGGCGCGCCGCCGCACGGCGGCATCGCCATCGGGCTCGACCGCGTCGTCATGCTGATGGCCGGCACCGACAGCATCCGCGACACCATCGCGTTCCCCAAGACGACGTCGGCCGCCTCCCTGATGGACGGCTGCCCGGCGCCGATCGACCCGGCCACGCTCGAGGAGCTGCACCTGAAGCTGGACCTGTAGCCGCGCCGCCGCGATCTGCCGCATGCCTCACCCTCCGGCCCGCGGGCCGCGGAGGCTGCATGGACGTTCTCGAGAGCCACATCGACCCCGCCTCGCCGGAGTTCCGCGCCAACGCCGCCCACCACGAGGCCCTGGCCGCCGAGCTGCGCGCCAAGCTGGCGCGCGTCGCCGAGGGCGGCGGCACCGAAGCGCGGGCCCTGCACGAGAAGCGCGGCAAGCTCTTCGTGCGCGACCGCGTCGAGCGGCTGCTCGACCCGGGCACGCCGTTCCTCGAGCTGGCGCCGCTGGCCGCCCACGGCATGTACAAGGACGAGGCCCCCGGGGCCGGTCTGGTCGTCGGCGTCGGGCGGGTCTCCGGGCGCGACGCGATGATCGTGGCCAACGACGCCACCGTGAAGGGCGGCACCTACTTCCCGATCACCGTGAAGAAGCACCTGCGCGCCCAGGAGGTGGCGATCGAGAACCGCCTGCCCTGCGTCTACCTGGTGGACTCGGGCGGCGCCTTCCTGCCACTGCAGGCCGAGGTCTTCCCCGACCGCGACCACTTCGGGCGCATCTTCTACAACCAGGCGCGGCTGTCGGCGCTCGGGGTGGCGCAGATCGCGGTGGTGATGGGCTCGTGCACCGCCGGCGGCGCCTACGTGCCGGCGATGAGCGACGAGGCGGTGATCGTCAAGCAGCAGGGGACCATCTTCCTGGGCGGCCCGCCCTTGGTGAAGGCGGCCACCGGCGAGGAGGTCACCGCCGAGGAGCTGGGCGGCGCCGACGTGCACAGCCGCGTCTCCGGCGTCACCGACCACTACGCGCTCGACGACGCCCACGCCCTGGAGATCGCGCGGGCCATCGTCTCGCACCTGAACACCGTCAAGCGCGTGAGCCTGGACCTGCGCGAGCCCGAACCACCGCTCCACGACCCGCGTGAGATCTACGGCGTGCTGCCGCGCGACCTGCGCACGCCGTACGACGTGCGCGAGATCATCGCCCGGCTGGTGGACGGCTCGCGCTTCACCGAGTTCAA